>JAEEGF011237386.1_pt1 | contig 10156 bp, 10 predicted proteins | sample 9134171 | NCBI WGS metagenome assembly JAEEGF01 (sample SAMN16246542, study PRJNA631951) | gut metagenome | biome: gut microbiome; feature: rumen; material: AP-attached | host: Bos | place: Iran: Karaj | collected 2018-10 | reverse complement strand
TAAGTCTGCTCATTCTTTTGGATTTTTCAGCTGTGCTTAAATTACTTAAGAGTAACCTTTGCGCCAACTTCTTCGAGCTTAGCCTTTGCAGCGTCAGCGTCATCCTTAGAAGCCTGCTCCTTGATTACCTTGGGAGCGCCGTCAACGAGAGCCTTAGCCTCAGCAAGACCGAGACCTGTGATCTCACGAACTGCCTTGATAACCTTAATCTTCTCTGCGCCAACTTCTGTAAGTTCAACGTCAAACTCTGTCTTCTCTTCGCCTGCTGCTGCTGCGCCGCCGTCTGCGGGTGCTGCTACTGCTACTGCTGCTGCGGCTGAAACGCCGAATTCTTCTTCAACTGCGTGTACGAGCTCTGAAAGCTCAAGAACGCTGAGTGCTTTGATCTCTTCGATCATTGCTGCAATCTTTTCTGATGCCATTTTATTTTCCTCCAATAAATTTTAAAATTAGTAATTATTCAGCAGGAGTTTCCTCTGCTGCGGGAGCCTCCTCTGCGGGAGCCTCTTCTGCGGGTGCTGCTTCCTCTGCGGGAGCTGCCTCTTCTGCAGGTGCTGCTGCTTCCTCTGCGGGAGCCTCAGCTGCGGGTGCTGCATCCTCTGCGGGTGCTGCGGTTTCTTCTGCTTTTTCCTCTGCGGGAGCTTCTGCTGCTGCAGGAACCTCCTCGCCGCTCTTATCAACTACAGCCTGAATTGCACGGGCAAAAGCTGCGATAGGAGCCTGGAAGGCGTTGCAAACAGTAGCGAGCAATACTTCTCTTGAGGGAAGCTTTGCAAGGCTCTGGAGCTTGGCAAGGTCGATAACTTCATTATCAATGAAGCCGCCCTTTAAGCTGAAGTTCTTGTTTGCATCTGCAAATTTACCTAAAATTCTTGCTGCTGCGACATAGTCATCATCACTTGTGGCAATAGCGGTTGTTCCTTCAAGAACACCGTCAAGACCTGCAAGGTCTGTGCCGTCGATAGCAAGATGGATAAGTGTATTCTTGGTTACTGTGTACTTAACGCCTGCTTCACGGAGCTCTTTACGGAGCTTGGTGTCGTCAGCAACGGAAATACCCTTGTAATCAACGATTACACCTGCGCAAGCTTTGTCAAATCTGTCTTTAAGATCTGCAACCTGCTGCTTTTTGATTTCTAAAACCTTCTCACTTGGCAAACGAATTCACCTCCTGTTAAAATGTTACGCTTGCTTTATGAGAATAAAAGACCTTCTCTGCAAAGACAGAAAAGGTCTGAAAACTTTAAATAAATAAGTTCCTTTTCCTCGGTAGGCAGACCGTAATCTTTACGCAAAATGCACCTACTGTCTTCGGCAAGCGGATATTATATTAACATACCCTGACGGGTTTGTCAAGCATAATAATTAAACAGTATATTTGTTTGAATTGATTTTAACGCCGGGGCCCATTGTTGTAGCAACAACGCAGGACTTGATGTACTGACCTTTGAGTGCAGCGGGTCTTGCCTTAACAACAGCGTCCATAAGCGTGTCAAAGTTCTCCGCGAGCTTCTCTGCGCCGAATGAAACCTTGCCGATGGGGCAGTGGATGATGTTGGTCTTGTCAAGACGGTACTCAATCTTACCTGCCTTAGCCTCTGTAACAGCCTTGGCAACGTCGGGTGTAACCGTACCTGCCTTGGGTGAGGGCATAAGACCTCTCGGGCCTAAAACCTTACCTAAACGGCCGACAATACCCATCATGTCGGGTGCTGCGATACAAACATCAAAGTCCATCATACCGCCCTGAATTTCAGCCATAAGGTCCTCAGCGCCAACGATTTCTGCGCCTGCTTCTTTTGCGGCGTCTGCAGCGTCGCCCTTAGCGAAAACTGCAACTCTTACATTCTTACCTGTTCCGTTAGGAAGAACAACTGCGCCTCTGACCTGCTGGTCTGCGTGACGAGAGTCAACGCCGAGACGGATATGAGCTTCTACTGTTTCGTCAAATTTAGCTGTTGAGCTTTTTACTGCGATTTCAAAAGCCTCTGCTGTTTCATAGAGCTTTGACTTTTCAATAAGCTTTAAGCTCTCGTTATATTTTTTACCGTGTTTCATAATTTAATTTCCTCCCATTAAGTGGTTAATCGGATTTTTCCTCCCACGAAGGAGCATCAATCTTCTACAGTGATGCCCATTGAACGAGCTGTACCGGCGATCATGCTCATAGCTGTTTCGATAGTAGCTGCGTTAAGGTCAGGCATCTTCTGCTCTGCGATTTTCTTAATCTGCTCACTCGTAATCTTTGCAACCTTGTTTTTGTTCGGTTCGCCCGAAGCCTTCTCGATGCCGCAAGCCTTTTTGATAAGAACTGCTGCAGGGGGAGTCTTGGTTATAAAGGTGAATGAGTGGTCTGCGTAAACAGTGATAACAACGGGAATGATAAGTCCCATGTCATTCTTTGTGCGCTCGTTGAATTCCTTTGTGAATGCCATAATGTTAACGCCGTGCTGACCGAGCGCCGGTCCAACGGGCGGTGCAGGTGTTGCCTTGCCTGCAGGAATCTGAAGCTTAATAAAGCCTATAACTTTCTGAGCCATTTTAATACCTCCATAATTCGTGGTAGTGGCGGAGCAAGTGGCTTGACTTACCCCTCCCACAGCGAGCAAGCTCGCTATAAAAAGCGTAAATACGCTTAATACCAAAATTTACTGTTTTTCAACCTGGTCAAGCTCAAGCTCAATGGGTGTTTCCCTGCCGAGCATTGAAATAATAACTCTGACCATATTGTTGTCTGTGTCGACCTCGTCAACCACACCGATAATGCCGTCAAATGCGCCGTCGATAATGGTAACCATGTCGCCCTTTTCGTAATTAACCTCAACAACACGCTTTTCAACGCCTAAGGCTGCAACCTCAGCCTCCGTAAGGGGAACCGGTTTGCCCTCGGGACCTACAAAGCCCGTAACGCCTCTGATGTTGCGGATAATATACCAAGTGTCATCGGTCATTTCAAGATCGCCTGTTTCCTCGTCCTCGAAAACTGCAAGTTTAACGATTACATAACCGGGGAAGAGCTTTCTCTCGACCTCTTTTTTGGAGCCGTCCTCTTTTATTTCGGTAACGATTTCGGTAGGAACCTGAATATCAAGCACATAATCCTGCATTTTACGGTTTTCAACAACCGTTTCAAGATTTGCCGCTACCTTGTTTTCATAACCGGAATAGGTGTGAACAACATACCATCTGGAGAACTCTGCCATAAGCTATCCTCCTTAATTAAAAGCCAAAAAAGCCGTGAATCATACCTGCGACTGCCTCAGCAGCTTCAGTAGTTGTTTCAGCGTTGCTGCTTTCGGAAGCATTCTTGGCAGCATTGACAAGAAGCTTTACAATCTCCGAAAGGCCTGTGTCGATAAGCCAGATGATAACGCCGAGAACTGCTACGCACAGAAGAACAATACCCGTGCTTTTAAGAACTGTTTTGGCGTCGGGCCAAACGACCTTTTTACATTCGCCTCTTACATCCTTGAAGAACTTTTTAATAGCCTTCCAGGCTCTTGCGAATACGTTGCCTTCCTTTTTCTTGGGAGCAGCGGTTTTGTCTGCCTTTTTTTCGGCTTTCTTTTCGGATTTGTTTTCAGCGGAATCAGGGGCGGAATCCTTTTTAATTTCGTCAGCCATTATTGTTACCTCCGCTTACTTTGTTTCCCTGTGGAGAGTGTGTTTCTTGCAGAATCTGCAGTACTTGTTCATCTCTAACCTGTCGGGAGTGTTCTTTTTGTTTTTCATTGTGTTGTAGTTGCGCTGTTTGCACTCTGTGCAAGCCAATGTAACCTTTACTCTCATGTCGGCACCTCCATTTATTAGCGATTTTCGCCTTTTGCCTACCTCCAAAAAGTGAGCACAAAAATAAAGCCCTCTTTCAGAGGTAGCAATACTATACCACAAGCGCAACTCTAAGTCAAGAAAAATTTTGAATTATTTATATATAAATGTAATAACGCAAAAAATTGAACATACAAAACACGTATCGGCGTTAGCAGCACATGTCATTTTTTTCATTACACATTGTTTCATTATTTCATTATTGTTTGTTGTCGGTAGTTAGTCAATTGCTTGTCGTAACTGTGTCGTCGCTTTGACATGTGTTATACGTTCAAACTGTTCAAAAGCTTAATACAACTCGTAAACACAGCATTTATTTATGTGTAAAAGTTTGTCGCTTTTTAATACATATAAGAAAAGGGCGGAATTCAATCCCGCCCTGCCCTGTTTTATATCAGTGAGAGCTGTTCGCCCTCATCATCGCTTGCAAGCGTTGAGCCGGCAGCCGGAAGGTTGCGTGTTCTGTAACGCGCAGGCTTCTGGAACATACCCTCTCTGTAATCGTCAACACTCTTCAGACGGTGATTTTTCTTAATCGTCATCACGCTTACGCCCATTGTATCCTTAGTGGTCTTGGGTGAAATTGCGCCCGTGTTGAGAAGCAGTATGCGCCCTGCAGTAGAAGTCATAACGAGTTCGCAGTCTTCCCTGATGTATCTCATAGCTACAAGCGGGAATTTCTCACAGTATGCCTTGATAAGCTTCTTACGGTTGGTCTTGGTTGCATAAGCAGACATATCAACCTTGGCAACCTTACCGTTTTCGAAGAAGAACAGCATATAGCCTTTGAAGTCGGTAGTATTAACCATATAAATTGCCGCTTCATCCTTATCCATTTCAAGACTGCTTGCTACGAAATCGCCCAGAGCGCTTGCCTTGGTATCGGCAAAGTCGGAAACCTTTGCCTTATATACCTGACACTTATCGGTAAAGAACAGAAGCTCGGAGTTGTTGTTTGACTCCACGGTCTGAACAACGGCATCGCCCTCCTTAACCTTCTGTTCCGAGGACATACGCAATGACTGAGGCGTAATCTTCTTGAAATAGCCTTCCCTTGTAAAGAAAAGATTTACGGGATAGTCGGGAACACTTTCAATCTCAACGTCGTCGTCAACCTCAACATTATAGATAATCTCGCTTCTTCTGGGTTTGTCGTACTTGGCGGCAACCTCTTTAAGCTCAGATACGATTATCTTCTTAACACGGGATTTACTCGAGAGTATGTCCTGCATATCCTCAATGTCCTCACGAAGCTTCTTGATATCAGCAGTACGCTTTAAGATATACTCGCGGTTGAGGTGACGCAGCTTAATTTCGGCAACATATTCTGCCTGAATCTGATCAATGCCGAAGCCTATCATCAAATTCGGAACAACCTCGGCTTCCTCGTCGGTTGAACGGATGATCTTAATAGCCTTGTCTATATCAAGCAGTATTTTCTGTAAGCCTTCGAGAAGATGAAGCCTATCCTGAGCCTTTGATAAATCAAAATAAACTCTGCGGTTTACACACTCGGTGCGGAAGGCAATCCACTCCAGCAGAAGCTCACGAACACCGAGAACCTGCGGTGTACCGGCGATAAGAACGTTAAAGTTACAGCCAAACGAATCCTCAAGCGGAGTTGTCTTGAACAGCTTTTTCATCAGTTTGTCCGCATCGGTGCCTCTCTTGAGGTCGATTGTAATTTTAAGGCCCTTTTTGTCGGTCTCGTCGCGTATATCGGATATTTCCTTAACCCTGCCCGCCTTTGCAAGTTCAAGTATCTTGTCAATTATAGCCTCTGAAGTTGTGGTAGCGGGAATCTCATAAATATCAATACAATTATTCTTCTTGTCATAATTGTACTTCGCTCTGATTTTGAAGCTTCCCCTGCCCGTTTTATAAATTTCCTCGAAAAGCTCACGGTTATAGAGTATCTGACCGCCGCCGATAAAGTCGGGAGCCTTGAGCGTTTCCATAATATCGGCATCATTGTCCCTGATAAGCTCAATCGTCGTATTGCAGATTTCGCCCAAATTAAACGAGCATATATTCGACGCCATACCGACCGCAATACCCATATTGGCGTTAACAAGCACCGACGGGAAGGTTACGGGGAAAAGCGTGGGCTCTTCCATAGAATTATCGTAATTCGGAACAAAATCAACCGTATCCTTGTCAATGTCCCTGAAAAGCTCGGCAGCTATCGGAGCAAGCTTCGCTTCGGTATAACGAGATGCAGCATATTGCATATTTTTCGAATACGCCTTACCGAAGTTACCCTTTGACTCAACATAAGGATGAAGCAATGACTCATTACCGCGTGCAAGACGAATCATAGTTTCGTAAATTGCCGCGTCGCCGTGGGGATTGAGCTGCATAGTGCGGCCGACAATATTCGCTGACTTGATGGTTCCGCCGTTGAGAAGTCCCATTTTATACATAGTATAAAGGAGCTTTCTGTGAGAAGGCTTGAAACCGTCAATTTCGGGAATGGCTCGGGACATTATAACGCTCATCGCGTAAGGCATATAATTGACCTCAAGCGTATCGATAATGTTCTGCCTTACGACCTCGCCTGCGCCGGAAATATGAGCATTGATATTTATTTCTTCTTCGTGATTTACTTCAGTCTGTTTCTTTCTTGGCATCTTATTACCTCGTTATGACAAGTCTGTCATTTCAATATATTCGTAGCCGTGCTCGGCGATATAGTCTTTTCTGCCCTGAAGATTGTCGCCCAGCAGCAAGTCAAACTTGTCGGCAACCGCCTCGGGATTGTAATCGGGCTCGACCTTGATAAGACGGCGGGTTTTGGGATTCATAGTTGTCAACCACATCATATCGGGCTCATTTTCACCGAGTCCCTTTGAGCGCTGAACCGTGTATTTCTTGTCACCCAGAGCTTCGAGCGCTTCCGCCTTTTCCTTTTCGGTGTAGCAGAACCAGGTCTCATCCTTACAGTTAATCTCATACAGCGGAGATTCGGCGATAAAGACCTTGCCCTCCTTAATAAGCGTAGGCATAAGCCTATAAATCATGGTCAGAATAAGCGTTCTTATCTGGAAACCGTCAACGTCGGCATCGGTACAGATTATAACCTTGCTCCATCTCAGATCGTCAAGATTGAAAAGCGAAAGACCTTTATTTGCCTTTACGTCAACCTCAACGCCGCAGCCGAGAACCTTAATCAGATCGGTGATAATCTCACTCTTGAATATCTTTGAGTACTCAGCCTTAAGACAGTTTAGTATTTTACCTCTGACGGGCATAACCGCCTGAAAAGCGGAGTCCCTCGCCTGCTTGCATGCACCGAGAGCCGAGTCACCCTCAACGATGAAGATTTCACGCTCGGAAACTTCCTTTGAACGGCAGTCGACAAACTTTTCAATTCTGTCAGTCAGGCTGTTGCCGGTCTGAAGTGTTTTCTTGATATTAAGTCTTGTCGATTCAGCGCGGATACGCGAACGCATATTGATAAGCACCTGGTCGGCAATCTTGTCGGCTTCAATCTTATTCTCGATAAAGTAAACCTCAAGGCTGTGCTTCAGAAATTCAGTCATAGCCTCCTGAATGAACTTGTTGGTGATAGCTTTTTTGGTCTGGTTTTCATAAGATGTCTGAGTTGAGAACGACGAGATAACTACGATAAGACAGTCGTCAACGTCCTGAAATGTTATTTTGGCATCCGATTTAAGATACTTTCCGGAAGATTTCAGATAAGAATCAATCTGTGAAACAAAAGCGCTTCTTACCGCCTTGTCGGGCGCACCGCCGTGCTCAAGGAAGCTCGAATTGTGGTAATACTCCTTGAACTGTACCTTGTTTGAGAAGCAGAGTGCAACGTTCATCTTCACCTTATATTCAGGCATATCGTCGCGGTCCTTACCCTTACGCTCGGCCTGCCAGAATTCAACGCCCGTGAAAGCGTCCTCACCGGCAATTTCCTGAACGTAGTCGGTAATGCCGTTTTCGTAACAGTATTCGTATTTCTCAAACTGCGACTGCGTCTTCTGGTCTTTAAGAATAAACTTAACGCCCGCATTAACGACAGACTGACGCTTGATTGTGTCCTGAAAATATTCAAGCGGAATATCAATGTCGGTAAAGACCTTCAGGTCGGGTTTCCAGCGGATACGGGTACCCGTATCTCTCTTTGCATATTCCTCCTTTATGAGTTCGCCTACGGGCTCGCCCTCTTTAAAGCTCATTTTATAGCAGAAGCCGTTTTTGTGGATTTCCGCCTCCATATATTCGGATGCGTACTGAGTAGCGCAAAGTCCCAAGCCGTTAAGACCTAATGAATATTCGTATGTTCCGCCCTTATTTGTGTCGTACTTACTGCCTGCATACATTTCGCAGAACAGAAGCTCCCAGTTGTATCTGCCTTCCTTTTCGTTGTAGTCCATTGGCATTCCTCTGCCGTGGTCGAGCACCTCAATAGAGCCGTCAAGAAAACGGGTAACAGTAATCTCGTTGCCGTAACCTTCTCTTGCTTCGTCTATGGAGTTTGAAAGTATTTCAAACACAGCATGCTCACAGCCCTCAATGCCGTCCGAGCCGAAAATAACCGCAGGTCTTTTTCTGACTCTGTCAGCGCCTTTAAGCTGAGATATACTTTCTTCATTGTAAACCGCTTTTTTTGCCATTTAATCTGCCGTCCTTTAATTATTCGAGTTTCTGTCAATTCAGAAAAAACCACAATATATTGTACTATAAACAATAATATTTGTCAAATATTGATTTTTCGGTTGACAGAAAAAGAATAACACCGGTTGCATACCAAAAACGGTACACAACCGGTGATTTTTAATGATATTTTTCAGCGATTATTTAAGTTTTACAGCCTCTTTTGCCTTTGCGGTAATATTGTCTGCATCAAGTCCGTAAATGTGCAAAAGCTCAACTGCGGGACCTGATTTTCCGAAAACATCATTTACGCCGACACGAAGTACGGGAACCGGAACGGTTTCCGCAGTAACCTCTGCAACTGCCGAGCCTAAACCGCCTATAATGTTATGCTCCTCGGCGGTAACAATTACGCCCGTTTTCTTTGCAGAGTCAATAACAAGCTCTCTGTCAATAGGCTTTATTGTTGCCATATTCACAACTCTTGCAGAAATACCGTCTGCCTTAAGATTTTCTGCAGCGATAAGTGCCTCATTTACCATAAGGCCTGTTGCAATAATCGTAACATCCGTGCCCTCAACAAGAACATTTCCCTTGCCGATTTCAAACTGATAGTTTTCGTCAAAAACTCTCGGTACGGCAAGTCTGCCGAAACGCATATAAACAGGTCCGTCATGCTTAACTGCTGCAAACACGCAAAGTCTTGCTTCAATATCGTCTGCGGGGTTGAGTATTACCATACCCGGAATTGTACGCATAAGAGCTATATCCTCACAGCACTGATGACTTGCGCCGTCCTCGCCTACCGAGATGCCTGCATGAGTAGCGCCGATTTTAACATTGAGATGCGGATAGCCTATTGAGTTTCTGATTTGCTCAAAAGCTCTGCCTGCTGCAAACATAGCGAAGGACGAAGCAAAAACCGTGTGTCCCGTTGCCGCAAGTCCCGCTGCAACACCCATAAGGTTAGATTCTGCTATTCCGACATCTATAAAGCGCTCAGGATGAGCCTTTTTGAACATACCCGTCTTGGTGGCTGCAGCAAGGTCAGCGTCAAGAACTAAAATATTTTCGCCTCTGTCGCCTAATTCGACAAGAGCTTTACCGTAAGCGTCACGGGTTGCGCATTTAATTACCTCTGCCATAATCAAGCCTCCAATTCTTTAAGAGCTGCATTAAGCTCATTCATAGCGATTTCATATTCCTCGTCATTGGGTGCTTTGCCGTGCCAGCCAACCTGATTTTCCATATAGGAAACGCCCTTTCCCTTGACAGTTTTCATTACGATACAGGTGGGCTTACCCTTTACGGCTTTTGCATTTGAGAAAGCTGCTTCGATTTCGTCATAATTGTGGCCGTCAATCTCAACTACATTCCAGTTGAAAGCCTTGAATTTGTCGGCTATCGGATAAGCTGAATTGACCTCCTCAATAGTGCCGTCAATCTGAAGTCCGTTGTAGTCAACTACAGCAACAAGATTGTCAAGCTGCTTGTTGCCTGCAAGCATAGCTGCTTCCCATACTTCGCCTTCCTCAATTTCGCCGTCACCGAGTATTGTATATACTCTGAAATCGGCTCCGTCAAGCTTTGCGCCCAAAGCCATACCTACTGCGGCTGAAATGCCCTGACCGAGAGAGCCTGTGCTCATATCGATACCAGGAATTTTATTCATATTGGGATGGCCCTGAAGATAAGAGTCTGACTTTCTGAGGGTTTTAAG
>JAEEGF012339840.1_pt1 | contig 10157 bp, 9 predicted proteins | sample 9134171 | NCBI WGS metagenome assembly JAEEGF01 (sample SAMN16246542, study PRJNA631951) | gut metagenome | biome: gut microbiome; feature: rumen; material: AP-attached | host: Bos | place: Iran: Karaj | collected 2018-10 | reverse complement strand
TGGTAATGGCATCCTGTTGTTGTCCCTCAAGCTCATAATAGTCTGTGGGAAGTCCTTCCTTCTCCAAAATCGCTTTCTGTCTTTCTGTTAATACCACTTTTCCGTCTACAGTCTGAACTGTAATTGGTTCCTCTTCCGCCTGGACTGTACTTGATTTTTCTTCTGCCTGAGCGGTACCTGACGCCGTACTTACATTACTTTTTTCCTGCTTTGTATGTTTATCCTCTGCTGCCCCGTAGCAGACTCCTGCAAGTACAGTAATCATCACTAGCGCAGCTGCAACAACCTTCCATTTGGACATTTGTCCTTTATCCATAACATTCTCCGATTCACGATCGTTTAATTACTTCCGTTATACTCTTCTAACCCGATTGCTTCCGGTTTTATATCCTTGATTCGCCGAATGAGTTCATCATCTTTTGCAATTACTACTGTTGCTGAGCTATCCCAGGCGATTATCTCAATATCAGCCATTGGATGTTGTATCTTTACCGGATTGGTCCAGATAGCGCTATTTCCATCAGCATAAGGAATCCCTGCAGAAAGCACAGCCTTTTCTTCATAGTCCTTACTTACTGCTGAGATAACGCCCCATACCCACTGGAAATTATCCTCTTCTAAAGCCTTCATCAGCTCGTCTCCGGATATTACAACCGGGTCTCCGGAAAAAAGTTCTCTGTTATCTGCACTTAACGGATAGCACTCATAATTGGTAATCAGCCAGTTATAGTCCTTGTAGCTGTCGCCTATGATGGTAAGTACATCTTTCAGGTCAGTATAGTATTGTTCACCTTCGTTTATGATTATTCCTGTCATTATTTACTCCTTACCGGATGGCCTGACGACCAATCCCAGGTATGCTCGTGAGGTACTTCAGTATGATGCTTGGGATTACCATGGTCTGTAAAATCAACATCTCTATATGCGTTTCCGTTTTCATCATACCATCTTCTTGATATTACATTTCCATCTTCATCCACTTTATCAACACTAGAATTAGGCTCTCCGTGCACATCCGGAGTCTTTGTTGTAGTAGTGTGATTCTTTGATCGCGTAACATCTATTTCATTTCCCTGGTTAGTTGTTACTGTTTCTTTATCTTCCTCAGTCCCCTCTCCAGCTTCAGATCCGGAACCAGCACCAGCATCGTCTTCAGCTTCGTTTTCACTTTGCCTTTCAAGTTCCTGAATAAACTTTATAGCATAGGGCAGGCATTCAACCAGTGCCAGGATTACCAATAATCCAACCAGGACTTCTCCCCAAAATGTTGGTTCCATGAGCGCCGGTGGTATCATGGCTATTATCGTTTCAATCAGAGCAGGACTTGCTCCTGCGCTTTCCAATTCCCTCAGGAATTCTTCAAAGGCCATCGTTGTTGATGGATCCATGGTCGCTGTCAGGGTAGGACTCACTGCGGTAAGGGCCATAGGAGATGCAGTCACCACACCGCCCTTGACGGTTGAAGGTGGCGCTCCGAACAATGGAGCGGAGAGCTTCACTACCGTCTGCTTATCAGCATTTGCTTCTCCCATCCTGTAGGTTCCAAGGGCTGCAGCAGTATTATCAATACTGGATCCAAGTGCATCTGCACGGACCGCGGTATCACGCGCCTTCAGATATCCGGTTGTCACATCATCAAAGTCTCCCAGCTTTTGCTGGCACTCCCTGAAATAGCCGGCTTCATCATTATCTCCGCCACAGATCTGCTCAAACTGCGACTTTGCGCTATCGCTGTCCGGCTGTGGAAAATGAGTATAATGGCCGAACTCATTATTAAGACCTCTCACAAGATCTTTTACCTCATTGGCACTACTCATAAAGTCATAATAATAGCCCTTAAAATCTGTGTTGATCATCTCCAGGGTATTACTCTCGATCCTGGCATTCCCAAATCCTTACAGGAAAAGTTCCTGAATTTGATTCCGGAGCGCTCAACCCTATGCCAGTAATCCGCCATAATCCACATGCACTCCGTTCCGCATACTTCCTTTTCTATATTGAACGCTGAATTATCCAGTATCAGCTTTTCTTCGCAACTGAGCATGTCACCCTGCAGCTTCTCATATGTTGGGGTATCAATGTAAAGAGTGCTGCTGTCATCAATGACAAAACCTGCTGTCGTATTGTTATTCAAACTCATTTACGTTATGTTCCTACCTTTTCCCCTGCTTTTTATTCCACGCTGATCACGGAGCCGTTTCGTATTCCGTACTCTCTTAGGATGGTATCCCCCCTAAGAAATCCGATGGGATTCTCCATTCTGAGATAGCATTCTTCCGGATTGTCCATATTGATCCTTAGGTTAAATCCCTGATTAAGGCCATAGATCAGCTCATTAGCTGAAATTCCCAGCGGAATTTCAAGATCTATTCCCTCCGGTGCCTGTTTGCATTTAAAAATTACAATTACCTTGTTATCTTCCATTTTCCCAATCCCGCTATTATGAACCTATTGCCGCTACTTCATTCCAAAGTGAGCTAATCTTTTCTCTGATCTTGCCGATCACACCATCTATGATACCCATCACAGAAGAAATGCCTCCCATGAATCCATCAATTGCTCCTGCGGTATCTGCCTGGTATTGTGCCCCGGTCTCTTCAAGCTTGCCAACCCAGTGGGATATATCTGTACTAACGGTAAGATCGTACTTCCTTTCCGGATCATAAACATTGTCCCTTACATTATCGTACTCTTCACCCAGACGGCCTTTGTAATATTCAAGCCTGGATATCTCTCCGTTTAATCTGCCGATTTCAGCCAGCAGTTCGTTTTTATGTGCTTCCTGTTCCGGTGTAAGTGCCATTACTTATCTCCATCATTTTCTATCTATGTATATGGAATTAATTCCTTATATTCGTCTTTAAAGTTATAACTTCTTTTTTTGTAAATAAATCTGGGCAAATTTGATTTGCCCAGATTTATGTAGTAGAGTTTATGCCTTGGCATCTACCCCTTCAACACTAAAGCTATCTGCAAGCTGTTCATCCATCTGCTTGGTTCTGGTTACGGAAGCAGCCATTTCCTTTGCATATGAAATGAGTCTCTTAGGATTCTTCAATGTCTCTTCCATTATTGCGTCTGCTGCATCACTAAACTTATTGTGTGTGAGACCTTTGATGCCCATTCTAAGCAATGTAGCTGTTGAAGCCTCGAATTCGCTGGTTATTTTCTTGTTATCTTCACCGATTGCAACTAAATCCAGTGCTTTCTTATTGACAGCTTCTGTGTTCATAAACACTTCATAAGCGCCGCCTCCTGCACCTGCTCCACCTGCTGCATCTAATCCTGGTACCTGTGCCATGTTCATTCCTCCTTAAATTATAATTCTGGGTTAATATACTTATCTGCCAGTTCGTTCGCATTGTGATTCTCGTTATTCTTAAATAACTTTTCTGCCACTTCGAGCACCTTATTAAGAACCGCAATGTTATTGTTGATCTTCTCCAGCTGAGCATATCCGTCTGTTAAAATCTTCTGTGACATTCTCTCTGATTCATCAGTCCATTCATCAGGATTGCTTGCCTTGTGTCCCTCGATCAATCCAAGATTGGTTGTCAATCTTTTCTTCTGATCCTGATACTCAGTCATAACCAGAGTTGCAACTTTGTAGCTGAACGCAATAATACCATCAAACGCTCCACTCATTCTTTTTTCTCCTTTTCTGTAATATTGTTTGCTGTAATTGCTTTGGCTTTACATATACCGCCATTATCTATGTAGAATGCATCACAATCCCCAAGCTTCTTGCCATTTTGCCTTATAAATGAGATTGGCAGATCAATAGCTTTTATCTGACCCGCATCTTCAAACATAAGATGTGAGCCCTCTTCTGAAAGCTGTTTGAGTACCTCTCCCGATTTATAGGTAATAGCAGTATTCTCAAGGTTGGTATACATAATACAAGCTCTGTATCCCTTTAACCTGTTAGTAATAATGTCATACATTTTGGAAACCTCAGGGTCACCGGTTATTCCATCCACAGCAAGCTGACTGTTGACCATAAGTATCAGCATCGGCTTGTCCAAAAGAATATCGGGATCCTGCTGCATTGCATCATAGCGCACGCATACTTCCTGGCATATTGCCTTCATATAGCTTCCTATATCCAAAGTGTTAAATGTATAACCTGCAGTAATGTCAAGGTCTCTTGCAAATGACAGTTCACGGGAAATGTCATCTACGATATAGAGCCTTGTCGGTGCGATATCCTTATGTCTATCCAGCAAGGAAATAAAGCTTCTTATAAAGCCTAACCTGTATGATTCCTCTGAGCCCAGCAGTGAAAACAGTGTCTGCCTTGCCAGGTTCATATAAACCGGATCGATGCTTGAATAGCTTATTCCGACAGGAATCTTGTACTCTGCAATATCCTTCAACTGACTTCCGTAGTTTTCTTCCAGATATTCCTCAGTAACAACCTCCGGAATTGTAGGAATACGCCTAGCATGATACTCGCCGCATCGGGAATTGACTTCTTCGACGAATTCCCTGATCTTACCGATCCTCTCAACCTCTTTGGCTGCGTCGAAGGCCAGATAGGACTGGAATTCCCTTATCTGTCCTTCCATATTTATGAGAGCTCTTCCCGGCACATCATCAGGTTCGATCCTGCATCTGTCAAAAACAGAAGAATACTGGCCTGAATCATTACAGCTAAAGGCAATTCTCCTTGCGAAGTTGGCCAATATTCTGTAGCCAATTCCACTTGTAGTTGGGCTTGTGATAACAGCTGACACGCCCACAGCAAGTCCTTCCTGTAAAATACCCTGGAACCTTTCTTCCATATCATCAAAGGAAGCTCTGAAGGCGCCATAGTTTTCTACAATGACAACTATCTGCTTAAGCTCCTTATATCCTGCTTCTCTGTAGGAAGAGAAGGAACTAAGACCCAGCTCTGCAAATTTCTTCTGCCTTTCTTCTATGGTTTCAGTAATCATTGCAATGAACTGTCTCAGCATAGTCTCGTCTTTTATGGTCACTACTCCGCCCACATAGGCAAGAGCTGAGAAGTTTCTGAGGATCATCGAAGCAAAGTCAAGAATATAGATGGACACCTCATCAGCCCCGTAATTATCCGTTATTCCCCGGATAATGCACTGCATAAGATTGGTCTTTCCGTAAAGCGGAGATCCGACAACAAATACATTTTCCTTGGTGAGGTTGAGGCTGACCACATCCTGAACCTGTTTCTCAGGGTCATCATATATTCCTACAGACACGATTACATCTGTTTCTTCCTTCTTCTCAAAGGGCTTGTAGACTATAACATCCTCAAGAGGAGGCAGGCATATAGGCGGCAGATTGGCAATGCCGTTTTTCTTGCAATAATCCGAAATGTAGTCAACAATGGCATCCAGCTGCGCAATGGTTGCCTCTTCCTTCTTGGGCTCCTGATGGTAGATGGGCATTTTGACACCTGCCAGATTAACCAGGGACAGATCAAACTTACTGGTCTTATCCACAACGCCCACGCCTGCGGGTGCTCCACTGTAGGCTGACTGGAAGAGCTGGAATATCTCATTATTTCCAACCTCCAGATAACATCTACCGGGCTCTCGGATCTCTGCTGCCAGAGGCGATTTCAAAACCTCATTTGAATCAGACTTATCCTGCACCTTAAGACACAGCTTGAATCTTGAGTTACTCCAGATCTGATCGTTAACAACACCGGAAGGCTTCTGGGTTGCCAGGATCAGGTGAACTCCAAGGCTTCGTCCGATACGGGCCGCACTGATAAGCTCCTGCATGAAATCAGGCTGGTCAGCCTTCAGTTCCGCAAACTCGTCCACGATAAGTATCAGATGCGGAAGCGGTGTCTTCACCTTTCCTCTCTTGTAAAGGTCTATATAGCTGTCGATGGCATTGACCTCAGCCTCTGCAAAAAGCTTCTGACGTTTTACCAGCTCTGCCTTGATGGACATGAGAGATCTGTTTACCTGCTTGCCATCGATATTGGTGATAGCTCCGTTGAGGTGTGGCAGCTTCTTAAACTGATTGGCCATACCACCTCCCTTAAAGTCGATGATGATAAAGCCGACTTCGTAGGGATGGAACTGAGTACACATTGAAAGAACATAGGTCTGTAAAAGCTCTGACTTACCGGCACCTGTCGTACCTGCCACAAGTCCGTGGGGGCCGTGGCCTTTTTCATGGATATCGAGACACACCTTGGTTCCGGCGGCATCAACACCGATGGGAACTGCCATGCTCTCATATATCTTGGACTTGGCCCATCTCTCACCCACCTTAAGGTCATAGGCGGTAAGGATGTTGTACAGCTCATAAAATGTGATATTCTTGGTCAGGGTACTCTCAAGGCTTATCTCGTTTACATGTACGCAGGCAAGCTTAAGTGCTGCGGCGCCGGCCTGCTGCAATGTAACTTGCGGGTACTCAAAGCCCTGCATCTTAACCGCATCATCAGTGTCCTGAATAAATCCTCTGTTTCCACTGCTGTCCAGATAAACCAGCTTATTACAGCCTTCATGCAAAAGTTCCTTGTATTCATCAAAAAACAGGAAGGTGAATCCAAGATCCTTTGCCTTATTTACATAATTGGTTATTGGGTGTTCTATAAGCTCCTTGGACCTATAGGCAATAACAACGTAGTGAATACCATTACCCCTATAAGCATCATCAGAACTGCCAATTGTTGAACCTCCGCCGGATTCTCTGGCAGATAATTCGTTGTACATCCTGTCGAGAATAAGCTTTTTACTCTCTGAATCGTACATGATGTTTCGCATGTCGTTATCTGACAGGTTCTGGAGCCATCTTGCCCAGGTAAAGTCCTCCACATCCTCCTGATGGAGCAGCAGATAGAACTTAACGTCATTGTAAAAATGCTGTCCTGAGAGCGTAAGCATTATGTTCTGTGCCATGTTGTAGAGCTTGTGTCTCTCCCCTACAAATCCCACAGCGTTCACATCCTTAAGCTTAAGGACAATGGGCATGTTGTCTATTTCTTCGTATTTGTCATGAAGCTCCTTGGGATACTCCATAAGAGGGTCTGTGGTATCCAGCTCTTCCTGCTCCTTGAACTCCACCTGGTTAAAGGCCTTTATCTTGCCAAGTCCAATGGGAACATCAAGGAAGTCTTCATGCTCTCTGTATTTCTCAAACAGTCTGGAATCGAAGTTGTGGATCTGACTTATCATCTCGATCGGAAGAATATTCATCTTCTGAGAAATTACGCGTTCTTCTTCTCTCTCTTTCTGAATATCTACATCCCTTTTTCTGATGTAATCGTCGTAAACTTCTATTCTTCGCTTATTTGCCTTTTTTACTCTCTTCCTGTTGTATATGAACATTCCTATGGTTGTAAGTGCTGTACAACCATACATGGCTGCATACATGATGATATACAGTCTGGCATTTCTTCCACCGCCGTACATGCTGCTTCTCATGACCATCATCAGCATCATCATCAGCATCATCGGAAGCATTGTAATAAGAGAAGAAATGGACTGGGGCTTCTCCTCAGCCTTAGGCGGAATGACACTAAGCCTTTCCTCCGGCTGCTTGTACTGAAGCCTTACGTTCTTGATAAACTCCGGATACTTGAACTGGTTGTTCTGCTCCCTGACTATGTATGCCTTCAGATCAGTGGTAACTCTGCCATCGGATACGGTGTAGAGCATTCCGTCCACTGCATAGAAGGATATTCCGTAAATGGAAAGGAACTGCTTGTTTCCCAGTCTGAGATTGCTGCCCTTACGGGTGATGCCGTTGATCTCCACGCCAAAGTGAAGGTTGGTGGAATCTATCAGGTATCCGTCTCTGTCCCTTTTGACGATGCACTTCTCAGGTGTGATATCCGGCTTGTTGATCCTGATATCGCAGTTATTACCGCCGATGGTGAGAACAGAGGTATCTCCCAGTTCAATGTGAAGTCCGTAGTCATCCTGAACTGCTCCGAAATCCAGGGAAAAATCTATTCTCAGGGCAACGATATCATTCTCTTCATAGCAGATACCAACTCTGTCCCCGGGCACAAATTCGTGGATGTATTCCTTGCTGCCCCGGTCGTTGAGAATATAGTTGCCGCTCTGGCACACCATGGTGAAGCCTTTTCCCTGTCTTGTCAGGTTGACTCGGAAGTCCTCCGGAAAATAGTCCTTAGGAAGTCTGATCTGGGCCTCTTTAAATGGCCCGATCATTATTGTTTCAACATCATCCGGAATAACGGTCTCTTTATAAAGTTTTTTGCCGTATACTACGAGCTTGTACCTCATAGTATTATTTTCTGTATTCAAATTCTTCATTAGCTATTCGGATAATATCGCCCTTGTTAAGTATCTTCGCCTCGTTGGCGTTAAGCTTCACACCATTTATAAAGGTTCCGTTGGTGGAATTCTTGTCCTCTACGTACACTCCCTGATCGTTAACCGTAAATGCGGCATGGATCCTGCTGACTGCGCTGTTGTCTCTTATGCAGTAATCGACATGGAGTGAATCCTTACCTATGGTTGTAACAGGCTTGCAGAGAATTATGTTATCCCCTGTCTTCTTCCTGATAAGTGTTCCGCCGTTCATGGTCACACCCTGAGGCTGGTTGATAACAGGACCGCCTGACAGGAGTGTTGTTCCTGCTTCCTGGCTAAGCCCCAGTGCATTGGTCTCCATTCCGGTTCCGCCGCTCTGGTTCATGTTGATATTCCCTGAAGGAGCCGGATTAAAAGGTCTTACGGGCTCGTTCTTCTGATTCTTCTTGGCCTTTTTGGCAGCCTTTTTATCAGCTTTTTCCTTGGCCTTCTTCTGCTTCTCCTCCTCAGTAAGAGGTGTTCTCTTGGAGAACATAAGAACAATAACAACTATCAGGGTTATAAGTAAAACTGCGATCACGGAAACCAGGGCTACTATAAGTCCTACAGGAAGCTTGGTCTCTTCAACGGTTATAACGGTCTGAGCCTGTTCTGTGCTGTCAATACCGGCTCCTGATGCATCCTCAGGCTCTTCTTCCTCCGGTTCCATGGTTCCCGGTGTAAGCTTGTTAAACTCAATTCCCAGTGAATCAAGAACATCCACGATCTCTGTGGAATCTATGGCAACGGAGTACTGTCCGTCACTGGATAAGATATTCATACCGATAACATTGCCATCTTCATTTACCAGTGGTCCGCCACAGTTGTTGGCGTCTACCTTGGAATCATGTGTGATTATGTATATGTCGTTAAGGGTGTGGATGTTAACGATCTTACCCGTTGAAAGAACTATGTCGCTCTTCTCATACTTGACGGCATTGGTATCATAGGTCACAGCGTCGGGAAAACCGATGGAATAAACCATATCCGTTGTTCCATAGGGAAGCTCGTTGGTGTTTCCGTTATCTGCTGTATAGATGGAAAGTGGCTTCCTGGTGGCAAGCTTCTCACTTACGGTAAATACCGCAAGATCCAGCTCCTCACTTTGCTTGTACAGGCTGCAGTCATAGGAGATACCCTTGGTAACAACTACTTCGTAGGCAATCCTGTCAAGCTTCTCATCCACCTCGGCCTTCTTGACACCGTAGTGTCTTAATGCCGCTTTTTTGTATGCCTTGTCAGGCATCACTCCCTGTCTGCTGGTAATAAGATACTGAGATGAACTGTCCCCCTGAGTACCTACGATAAAGCCGGTGGCTCCCTTGATAATGTGGTGATTGTCATCATCGTCAACATATACGCAGTTGATCTGGACCACACCATTCTCTGCGTCAACCACATCCTCTACTGTTGATACAGCGTAGGTTTCTTCTTCCTCTTCGGCTGCTTCATCTTCAATTCCTTCGAAAGACTGAAATAGATCATCATCAAACTCAGTGATAAAATCCTCCGAACTTGAAAAGCCCGCTGCATCAATTTCTTCCTCAGCAGCTGCGGCATTAGATGGTGCGAGCAAAACGCCCGCAGCCATCATGCCGATAATAAGCCTTTTAATAGCTTTGTTCATGGTTCTCCCCTTCTAAAACTCTGCTTATTCGTTTTCTTTTTTCTTGTAAAGGAAAATGCCGGTTCCGGCAATAAGTCCCACTGCTCCAAGAGCAACCGCGCCCCATACAAAGATCATGATCCTTCTGTGTCTGTCCTCAAGGTTGTTGATGGTTCCACCGGAAACGACCTGGGCTGCTCCACCCTCTGTGGTCTCTGTTGCCTGATGCTCTCTGACTGCTCCCTCTA
>JAEEGF011605612.1_pt1 | contig 10157 bp, 5 predicted proteins | sample 9134171 | NCBI WGS metagenome assembly JAEEGF01 (sample SAMN16246542, study PRJNA631951) | gut metagenome | biome: gut microbiome; feature: rumen; material: AP-attached | host: Bos | place: Iran: Karaj | collected 2018-10 | reverse complement strand
CGCTACGGCAGCGAATCCCTGAGCGTACATCTCAACCCCTGCGATCTCGACGGCATAATCTTTCCCATTGAAGGTATATTCCAGGTTCCGCACCTGTGTCAGATACCGGATGAAGCTGTTCTTCTGCTGACCTACCCAGGTCAGGGGCAGGCCCACCGCCAGGATGACAGACGCTTCGGTCAGTCCGCGCAGGTTCAGTTCCCTGGCAACAGCCGCCATGGTCAGCTTCAGGTAATCCTCGTCCGCCGTTTTGTCCGCAATAAACTCCTTGTGGGTATCGCCGATGGCATACCAGCGTCCAGCCCAGCGAAGGGTATCCGCCGCCATGACAGGCTCCTCCCTGTATTCCGTGACGCCGGTGGGGAAAATAAAGTTGGGGGTTTTCACGTTTCCGTAGCCATGGTCAATGGCAATCAGGATGGACTTTCTCTTCAGTTCTGTCATTTGTACCTCTTTCTGCCGCTGTCTGCGGCGCAACAAAATAAGCAGGCCGCAATTTGCAGTCTGCCTTAAATTGAGCGATACCAGACGCGGAGGATATCCGCATCTCCTGGCCAGGATGATCGGCTCTGTTTGACTATACGGAGAAAATGAACACATCCCCCGAAATGCGGCAGAATTGCAATTCGAGGGTCTTCGAAAAGCTGTCTGTTGCAAAAATGCAACACGTCGTCTTGACAGATGGAGAAGTTTCATGTATGATCCTATCGGTGACATGCTGTCAACGATAGGAGCCAAAGGAGGCCATCATGCAGCACAAAGATCCGCAGCTCATGGAAAAGATCCGGCTGTTCGCCATGAACTACTATCGGGAACATAACCAGATGCCTTCCATTCGCACCATAGCGGACGGAACAGGCATGAACAGAGGCTCCGTGCAGAAATATCTGGTGGAGATGCAGGAGCGGGGAATCATCGAATATGATGGCAAGATCCGCCACATCCACGCCTCCAAAGCGCCGACCGAGAGCAAGGACACCTACAACGCCGGGATCATCGGCTCGATTGCCTGTGGTATACCGGAGGACGTGGAAGAATACGTGGAGGAGTACGTTCCCCTTCCGGTCAGCATCTTCGGCAGAGGAGAGCTGTACATCCTCCGTGCCAGCGGGGATTCCATGATCGACGCCGGCATCAGCGACGGGGATCTGGTCGTGGTCCGCAAAACAACGGAGGCCAATGACGGCGATATCGTGGTCGCCCTGACAGAGGAAACCGGCACAACCCTGAAACGGCTGCTCCACGAAAAGGGCACCGGCAGAGTGATCCTGCACCCGGAGAATCCCTCCATGCAGGACATGACTTTCCAGTCGATCGCAATTCAGGGTGTGGCCGTGAAGGTGATCAAGAGCGTATAAGACCGACAGAGCAAACAAGGCAGGAAGAAGACAATGGAAAACAGGAAATGGCTGCCGTCAGACACCCGGAACAGGCTGATCGATCTGTGCAAGAGCAGGAAAATCTCCCAGAGCCAGCTGGCCGGGGTGCTCGGCGTGGACAGGAGCGCGCTGAGCCGGTTCCTCAGGGGAAAGACGGACAGCCTGTCCCATGAGCATGTGATCGCGATCGCGAAATACTTCAATGTAACCACGGACTTTCTCCTCGGCGAAACCGACGATCCCGGACGGATCAACTATGACATCGGAGAGCTGGGGTTGACGGTGAAGGCCGCGGAACGCCTGTTTACCCGCAAGGTGGATCCGGCTGTTCTGTGCAAGCTGCTGGAACACGAGCGCTGCGGGGAGCTGATCCATGAGATTGGCCTCTATCTGGATGAAACCATGGCCTCCGGCATCGCCGCACAGAATCAGCTTCTCAATTCCCTGAGCAATATGCTGAGCGAGCATGCTGCTGAACATTCGGAGGACAAGCCGGCGGCAGAAGCTGCTGCACAGACGGTCCTGGCGATGAGACAGCCGCTGTACACTGAAAGGGACAGGATCCGATCGGACTTCGATCAGATTGTTGCGGACATGAAAAAAGACGGCCCGCCAAACGCAAAACGGGCTGCCTTACTGACACGGGGTACGATGCAGGATATGAGAGCCCGGATGCAGAAGGGCTCCCAAGGCTTTGATCTGCATCATTTGAATCCGGAGATAATGGCCGACAGCATCGTTGGGCCGCTGAATATGACGGACTGTCCCGAAAGCCTCAGGCCGAAGATGAATCGGCTTATGGCCAGAATCCGGGAGGATCTGATTGAATACTACACCATTCTGAAAGCTGCGAAGGAGCAGATCGGATGACCAACGAGGAGCTGTGCCTTCGTTATCAGGCCGGCGACGCAGGGGCGGCGGAGGAACTGATCTGCAGGAACATGGGATTTATCCGTTCCATTGCCCTCCGTTATGCGCATGACTATCAGAACGCCCGCATGGATGCCGATGATTACACCCAGGAGGGCGCAGTAGCCCTGCTGCGGGCGGCGTCCCAGTTTGATCCGTCGCGTGAGATTCAGTTCCTGACCTATGCAGGCCGGGCTGTTCGGTATGCGATCATTGATGCCATCCGTGCGGATAACCCCAACATCGTGCTGACGCCCCTGGACGAAGCCCATACCGGCAGCGTTGACGACAGCGACGATGCCGCGGACCTGTTCACCGACAGGATGAAAATCCGGCTGCCCAGCTCCTACGAGGTCGATCCGGAGACCATATATATCCGAAAAGAACAACTGGAGAATCTGTACGCTGCGATCCATGCGCTTTCCCCGCGCCACCATGCCTGGGTCAAATGCAGGTATGGCTTTGATGATGACGTTTATAAATCACTGGCGGAAATGGGCAGGATCTACCATTTGTCCGAGAGTCGGGCGAAGAAGACGGAGGATGAGGCTGTTGGGAAGCTGAGGAGAGAGATGAGGGTGGCTCCATGGAGATGAGTACCCATATCTGGTCTGACCAGCAAAACCATGAGACCCTCCTCCTGTCCGTCTGACCCGACTCCACATCAATCCGCCTTTCCTTCTAGCTCATGATATTCCTGCACTGCCTGCATGAAGCCCTTCTTCCGCGGCTGGCTGATCTGCAGCTCTGTGCCGTCCTTCAGCAGGAGCCGGTAGCCCTTCACATTCCCGACATACTGCAAGTTCACCAGATAGCAACTGTTGCAGCGGGCAAACTGCTTTCCCTGCAGCCTCTCTTCCACCTCGGACAGGGTGCCGGTTCCGCTGACGCTCCCGCCGTCGAGGGTGTGGTAGGTGATGGTATGCCCGCTGATCTCAATGTACAGGATGTCCAGAAGCCTGAGACGGCTGCTTCCGCTGTTGTTGGCGATCTTGACGGCGTTGCCAGCGTCCGCGTTGATCCGCCAGATGACCTTCGTGAGCTTCATGGCAAAGGAGAAATACTGCACCGGCTTCAGGATGTAGTCCATGGCAGCGACCTCGTAGCCCTCAATGGCGTACTGGGCCAGACTGGTGACAAAGATCAGCAGCACATTCTGATCCACGGCCCGCAGGCGCCGGGCTGTCTCCATGCCATTGATATCCGGCATCTGGATGTCCATGAAGATGAGGTCATACACGGGCTTGTAGTTCTCCAGCAGGAGGATGGGGTTGGGAAAAACATCGATATGGAAGGCAGTGCCGTTCTCCTTCGCATACCGCTCCAGATACTCCTTCAGCGTCTTCTGGTGGATCTCCTCGTCCTCCACAATGGCCACATGCACAACCATGTTCTTCCTCCTCGGCTCTCAGGACGCCTGCCCGTTCCCGGGGTCTGACGGGGCGGCGTCCGGCGGGATGGGAATGGTGATCGCCAGCATATACAGGCCGCTGCCCGTGTGCACCTGCACATGTCCGCCGTAGCTCCCGGCGATGTAGCGCATGCTCATGATGCCAAAGCCGTGGCGGTGCCTGTCCTTTTTGGTGGTGCCTCCCTCGGAAGCCAGGGTTCCGTCAAAGTAATTGGTGACCTCGATGACAGCACAGCCATCCCTCTTTTCCACAGAGATGCCGATGGTGCGCCGGTCCGGATCGGGAAGCTTTTTCACGGCCTCCATGGCGTTCCCCAGGGCGTTGCTGAAGAGGGAGTACAGGTGCCGGGTCCGCATGAAGTTCAGGCAGCTGCCGTCCGCCATGCAGGTGATCTCAATGCCGTCCTCCTTCGCTGTGAGCTGGCTGGTGTGGAGCACCACGTCCAGCACCTCGCAGCCCGTCCTGATGTTGGCGTCATAGAAATCCATGGCACCCCGGAGCTCCTCCACCTCCTGATCCGTCAGCCTCCCGGCGAAATGGTCCAGCTGGTGCCGGAGATCGTGGCAGCGCATGTTGATGACGTCCATGTTCTCCTTCATCCGCTGATACTGTTTGCGCTCCTCATGCAGCACCTGGTCCATGATCTCCATGTCCACCTGGACCCGGCTGTGGATCTCGATGCTGGTGCAAATCGCCAGAATAAAGGCGGAGACCACCAGCAGGTAGATCTTGTTGGTAAAGTACAGGGCATAGCTCAGATCCTTGTACTCATTGGAGATGCAGTCCGGCACCGTGAGGAAGACCAGGCACACGATGGCCAGAGCCACAGTGGCCACGTGACCGCTCCGCGGTTGCTCCTCCGGCGCCTTCCGCCCCAGATAATAGTAGAGCAGCCAATAGACAATCAGCCGGACAAGGATGTACACAGCCCAGTTGGCCCAAGCGTACTCATCCGGGAAGACACTGATGGAGCTGCGCTCATCCACATGAAGCATTGCCAGAAAGAACGCGTAGACCGAAGAGCCCGCCTCCATCGCCGCGACACCGGCGCACCAGACCTTCAGCCGGGCAAAGAGCTGGCATTCGCAGGTGAAAAGAGAGATAACCAGCGGCATGGAGAACTGCATGAGCCGCATGATGAAGCGCGTTGTCAGCGTCGGCATTTTCAGACGCATCCAGACAGCCACAGTGTAGATGAGTCCGCAGCAGACGAGGGAGAGAAACAGCCGCAGCAGGTAATACCGCCGCTTCCTGAGCGGGAGCATAAACAGCAGACCGGAGACGATCAGCTGCAGCGAGATCGTCAGATTCACCATCAATTGGAAAATGTATTCGTATGACATGAATCACCCTCCCAAACCGCTGCGCGCCGCAGACATGGATCCGATCGCATCCAGTATACCATGACCAGATACAGCAGGCAAGAAGCGTCGTATTTTTTTTAGTTTATGAATCACTTTTTTAGAGTATGCAGTGGCGCTTGAAACCAGCAAACACAGCCGATACAATGGAGCCGTCGCAGGGCAGAGAACCCTTCATCCCATTTCCATAAATCCATTCAAGGAGGCTGCATCTCATGAAGAAGAACAAGAGCACACTCGCCATCATCGGACTGATTCTGTCCGTGCTGGCGGCAGCCGCGTACGCCGTGCTGTACGGCTTCTCTACCGGCAGCATGAACAGCATGTCCTGGCCGGCGGTGTGGATCCTGCTGGCGGGCGCGGTCGCAGACGCCTCGCTGATCTTCCTTGTCAAGAAACCCCGTTTCGGCGCGTACATCATGGCGCTTTGCCATCTGGCAGCCTTCTGCCTTAGCGTATACGCCTTCTATCCCTACATCAGCGCCGCCTTCGTGGGCATCGACTCCACCTGGGACGCGCCCTTCTTCATCGTCATGGGCGTGATGGCGCTCGGCCTGGTCGTGAATGCCATCGCGGCGGCCGCCGCCATGCCTGTCAAGTCCAGGAGCCTCAGGATCGCGGTGCCGGTGCTGACCTTCCTCTTCGGCTTCTTCGTGGTCGGCGCGATCATCGCCGGGGAGAACGCCCCGCAGATCAACGGCTTCCTGAAGACGGCCACCTTCCGCGAGGTCAAGAAGGACATGGGCGATGAGGACACCCAGTACTTCAAGTCCGCCTACGCCAGCCTGGACAGCCTGATGGCCGCCGGCCGCGAGACGGCCGAGGAGACCATGGCCGAGGGCGTGGTGCTCCTGAAGAATGAAAACGGCGCCCTGCCCCTGCAGACCGGCAGCGGCCTGAGCCTCTTCTCCATCTCCTCCGTGGATCCCGTCTACGGCGGCACCGGCAGCGGCAGCGTGGAAGTCGCCACCGCCCCCAGCTGGAAGACTGCCCTGGAGCGCAACGGCAACTTCAAGGTCAACGAGACCCTGTGGAACTGGTACGCCGCGGAGGAGCAGACCGGCTACCGCCGCACCACCGGCTCCACCGGCCGGGGCGTCACCGGCGCGAAGACCATCGGCGACGCGCCCTGGGACGCGGTGAAGTCCGCCAACGGCACCACCTTCGCCCAGTACGGCGACGCCGCGCTGGTGTTCATCTCCCGCCTGGGCGGCGAGGGCAGCGACATGCCCCGGGGCGAGTATGCCATCAGCCGCCTGAACGACGTGGACGGCAGCCTGGGCGACACCGTGGACGGCGACTATCTGAAGCTGAGCCCGGTGGAGCAGGACCTCCTCCGCGGCCTGAAGGCGGAGAAGGATGCCGGCAGCATCAAAAAGATCGTCGTCATCCTGAACTTCGCCAACCAGGTGGAGACCGCCTTCCTGGATGACGCCCAGTACGGCGTGGACGCCGCCCTGTGGATCGGCACCCCCGGCCAGGTGGGCATGTACGCGGTCAGCGACATCCTGGCGGGCAGGGTGAACCCCTCCGGCCGCCTCTCCGCCACCTTCTGGGCGGATCACAGCCAGAACCCCTCCCTGGCCAACTTCGGCCCCAAGGCCTATGAAGGCGCCCCCGCCCCCGTGAACGACGACGGCTCCCTCCAGCAGGACAGCTACTACATGGTCTACCAGGAGGGTATCTACCTGGGCTACCGCTACACCGAGACCCGGTATGAAGACTATGTCATGGGCACCCCCAACACCGGCAGCTTCGACTACGACACCGCCATCAGCTATCCCTTCGGCTACGGTCAGAGCTACACCTCCTTCGGCTATTCCGACTACAGCGTGCAGAAGACCGGCTCCGGCGCGGACACCGTGTACAATGTGAGCGTGAAGGTCACCAACAGCGGTTCCGCCGCGGGCAAGGAGGTCGTGCAGATCTACCTCCAGAAGCCCTATGGTGACTACAACCGGCAGAACAGCGTGGAGGCTTCCAGCGTGGAGCTGGTGGGCTTCACCAAGACGAAGCTCCTGGCCCCCGGCGAGAGCCAGACCGTGACCATCCCCGTGAAGGAGCGCCAGTTCGCGGCCTACGACAGCGAGAACGCGAAGACCTACGTCATCGTGGACGGCGACTACTACCTCACCGCCGCCCGGGACGCCCACGACGCCGTGAACAACATCCTGGCGAAGAAGGGTTTCTCTCCCGCCGGCACCGACGGCCGGATGGACGCCGAGGGCGCAGCTGCCTTGGTGTCCGATAGGATCACCCTGGGTCTGGACAAGGAGACTTTCGCCACTTCCGAGGCCACGGGCTACAAGATCACCAACCAGTTCGAGTACGCCGACTGGAACAAGTATGAGCACCGGGGCGACGACACCGTGACGTATATGAGCCGCTCCGACTGGGAGGGCACCACCCCGAAGAACTGGGACGACCACGTGGTGCTGCACTGGAGCCAGCAGCTCAGGGACGATCAGGACATGTACGGCAAGCAGGGCGAGACCAAGCTTGCCGCCGACAACGGCGAGTATCCCGCCTTCGGCAAAATCTCCGACGAGTATGGCCGCGCCCTCAGCCTGATCGAGCTCCGGGTGGATGCGGACGGCAACGAGATCCCCTATGACGATCCCATGTGGGACGCCCTGCTGGACCAGCTGACCTGGGACGAGATCGCGAACCTGATCCCCGCCGGCATGCGCTGCACCGGGCAGATCGCCTCCATCAACAAGATGGAGACCCTGGACCACAACGGCCCCTCCGGCCTTACCGAGTCCTACAAGGCCGGAGCCCGGGGCCTGGCCACCCTGACCGACGATCCCGACAAGGATTCCAAGGCCATGTGCTACCCCGCCGGCGGCATCCTGGCGGCCACCTTCAACACGGACCTGATGTACTCTGTAGGCGACCTCATCGGCGAGGATGCACTGTGGGCCGGCTACAACGGCCTCTACGGCCCCGGCAGCAACATCCAGCGCACCCCCTACTCCGGCCGGAACTTCGAGTACTACTCCGAGGACGGCTACCTCTCCGGCATGATCTGCGCTTATGAGTGCGCGGCCATGGAGAACCACGGCCTCTACGTCTACAACAAGCACGTGGGCCTGAACGACCAGGAGGACCTGCGCCGGGGCATCAGCATCTGGGCCAATGAGCAGGCCATCCGCGAGATCTACATGCGGGCCTTCGAGCTGCCCATCACCATCGCGGGCACCGAGTACAACGGCCAGACCCTGAAGGGCGCCTCCGGCGTCATGCTGGCCTTCAACCGCATGGGCAACCACTGGAGCGGCATGCAGCGCGGCATGGTGACGGAGTTCCTCCGCAACGAGTGCGGCATGACCGGCATCGTCGTGACCGACATGTGGTACGGCACCGCCTCCACCTACATGAACCTCCCCGCCATGATCACCGCCGGCTCCAACCTGGTGGACGGCATGATGAAGGCGGAGCACCTGGACGAGAGCCGCACGAACCACGCCGACGTGGCCTGGGGCATGCGGGAGTCCGCCCACCGCATCCTCTACACCGTGGTGCACTCCAACGCCATGAACGGCGTCTCCAGCGGCACCATCATCGAGCGCGTCACCCCCTGGTGGCAGACGGCCCTGCTGGCCGCGCAGATCCTCTTCGGCGCCCTGGCCCTGCTGGCCATCGCGCTGGCCATCATCGCCGCCTGCAAGGGCAGCGTGCCCAAGGCCGTCCGGATCATCGCCGCCATCCTCGCGCTGGCGCTGCTGATCGCGGCGGTGGCGGCCATCGCCCTGGCCATGAAGGCCAATGCCCCGGCGGATTCCGCTGAGAACAGGATTCAGCCCGTGACGGCCACAGAGGCCCCCGCGGCACCCGCTGCGACGGAAGCGCCGGCGGCCACTGCCGCGCCCGCTGCGACGGAAGCGCCCGCTGCGGCTCCCGTCTCCACCACCCCCGCCTCCTTCGCGGGCGAGTATGACCTGGTCATCACCAACGCCGACGGCGAGCAGATGGACATGTATGAGTTCATCGTCGACGAAGACGGCAAGCTCCACGGCGCGGGGGACGACTCCGGCATGACCACCTTCGAGGGCACGGTGAACGCCGACGGCAGCTTCTCCGGCACCTACCTGCGCTTTGACGGCAGCTCCATCACCGGCAGGATCGAGACCAACGGTTATGTCTCCGGTCAGGGCGAGATCCGCGGCCGTGTGAACAGCTTCGAGAGCCGGGGCGGCCGGCCTGCGGACGCGGCGGCTGTGGAAACTGCCCCAGAACCCGTGAAGCTCCCCGGCGAATACGACCTGCTCATCACCAACGCCGACGGTGAAGTCATGGAGATGTATGAGTTCATCGTCGAAGAGGATCTGAGCTTCCACGGCGCCGCCGAGGATTCCGGCATGACCACCTTCGAGGGCACGGTCAGCGAGGACGGCAGCTTCTCCGGCGTCTTCCTGCGCTTCACCGACAGCACCATCGAGGGCAGGATCGAGCCCGACGGCTATGTCCACGGCACCAGCAGCGTGCGCGGGCGCAACGCCACCTTCGAGTCCCGGGGCGGGAAGGGCGCCGGAGCCGCTGCCCCCGCTGAGACCGTGGAGGCTGCCCCCGCCGAAGACCCTGACGCTTCCTCTGACGCCATCTCCACCCGGCCCGTGATCTCCACCGCTGCCTACGGCGAGGCGCCGGAGGCGGAGCTGCCGGCCATCACGGCCCATGCGGCCATCACCGGCGCGGACTGCCCCCAGGCGCAGTTCGCCGCCGGCGACATCGAGGCGGCCCTGAACGGGCGCGGCATCGGGCTGGGCGAAAACCCCGAGTGGACCATTGTCTTTGCCCCCATCGACGACAGCCTGGGCCGGGAGGCCTACCGGGTGACCGTGGATGAAAAGACCATCACCATCGCCGGCGGCGACACCAGCGGCCTGATGTACGGCGGCCTGGAGGTGGCGGAGCTCATCAGCCTCTACGGCCCGGAGGCCGTGGAGAACACCGAGGGCGCTCCCTATGTCCGGAACCGCGGCATGCTCTGCCCGGTGCCCATGGACATGCGCACCCCCTCCTACAACTCCCCCGGCGAGAACGCCCAGAAGAACATCGGCACCGTCTGGGAGATGGACTTCTGGCACGAGTAC
>JAEEGF011381862.1_pt1 | contig 10157 bp, 5 predicted proteins | sample 9134171 | NCBI WGS metagenome assembly JAEEGF01 (sample SAMN16246542, study PRJNA631951) | gut metagenome | biome: gut microbiome; feature: rumen; material: AP-attached | host: Bos | place: Iran: Karaj | collected 2018-10 | reverse complement strand
AGAGCGAAGGCATCACCCCCGAGTCGCAACAGCAGCAGATGATTCAGAAGGTGGCTTCGCTGGAAAAAAGCGAGTATATCTTCCGCTATGCCTGGTTCAAGGCACGCGGCAGCAACGCCTATCCCTTCTACAATCTCCTCGAATACGTCAACCGCGCCAAGGGCATCCCTGCAGGAACGCTCTCGCCATTGGGCTTTGCCTATGTCAACATGTCACCCTTCGACACCGAGAAATACTATCAGGTGGGCGAAGTGATTCCTGTCAATGCCTTTGTCGATGTCAATGCCTTGCCATCCATTCGAAAGGGTATCGACCCCCTGACACGCGACAGCATTGAGCTCTACATGCAGGGCAACAGCGTCAGCGTGACCTATCAGGTGGAGGTGGCCGAGGCTGGCGACTATCAGATTCTTCTTCGCGGTGTCCGCCCAGAAGGTACCAACCTGGTGCCGCGTGTCAATATCATTGATGCTGAAGGCAACGTTTTGGCCTCTAAGATTGAACTGACACCTACTGAGGACACCAATACCTATACAGGCTATGCCATCAACGTGACACTTCCCGCAGGTAAGCAGACGGTCACCATTAAGAAGGATAACGCCCGCGCTTTCTGTCTCTCACTCATCAAACTGGTGCGTAGTACCGACGGCGATGCTGATATGGCTACCGTCGAAGGCACTCCTATCAGCACTGGAGGTGGAACCGAACCCGATCCGGGAGACGTCGGCGAGAACTCCTCGACAGACGAGGGCATCACCATCACCGATGTCACGACACCGAAGGAGAACCCCTTCCAGTTCAGCGACGACTACCGATACTACGGTATCTACGTCGATGGAGCGACCCGTGAGGCCAATATGCCCGACGACCGCTACCTCAACTGCGGCGACAACGGCGGTTCGCAGAATAGCTGGAACTGGGATGGTACGTTCATCTACGACGATGCAGATGGAGAAAATTCCTTTGGCGTGGTGGGTGGTTACATCGCGCTCACCGTGGGCACTCAGGGCTGGAGCGGACTGGGCTACAACGTGAACAGCACGCAGGGCGACCTCGACTTGTCGTGCTTGAATAAGGATTTCAAGCTGCATCTCGCTGTGAAAACCTACTCAAAGGCTTCGCTCGACTTCATCGTCAACGATGGAGTGGGGCACGCTGCCCATCTAGTATTGGGCGACGCCCCCTTCGAGAGCGACGGCGCTTTCCATCAGCCTGTGGCCAACTTCAAGCGCGACGGGAAGTGGCACAGCATCGACGTGACGATGGAATACCTGCAGCGCAACTTCGGACTGGACTTCCGCAACGACACCGACTATGAAGGCAACCTCTTCGTCATCCTTGCCGGAGGCGACCCGACGACATCGCTCGGCTACGACGCGGTGTTCTTCTACGGACCGAAGGATGCACAGCCCGACACCGAGGAAGGTTCGTTCGACATCAAGGTGACCAAGATTGAGAATCCCAATGCCAACCCCTTCGAGTTCCAAGCCGACCATCGCTATTACAGTATTTATATGGACAGCCAGACGCTCAGCCGTGCTCAGGTTGGGGATGTCCGCGAAGTGGGTCCCAACGGAACCAATCGCAACCTCTACGCTTGGGAGAATACGATCAGCTTCCCCGTCGTCGCTGGTCCCAATTCGTTTGGCGTCGAAGATGCTTACATCACCGCACAGGTGGGCAACATCGGCTGGAGTGGCATGGGATACAATGTGGCGGCAAGCGGCGAACCGCTCAATCTCACGGGCATTGCCAACAACTACACGCTCCATTTGGCCGTGAAGTCTACCTATACTGGGCCGATTGAGTTCGTCCTCATCGACGGACGCGGTACGGAAGCTCAGATTGTGCTGGGACAGACAGCCTACGACGGTCATGCGCCCCTTGCTGACTTCGACCGCGATGGCACTTGGAGCAGCATCGACATTCCGCTGGCATTGCTGCGTGCCACCTTCGGACTTGACTTCTCGACTTCGAGCAACTTCACCGGCAACTTGCTCAACATCCTGCTCGGTGGGGTGGCTGGTACTCAGGTAAGCTACGATGCCGTATTCATCTATGGTCCGGCTTCAGCCTACGAACTGCCTCCAGAAGAGAGCATCGACGAGCGTTCCATCACAATCTCATCGGCAAGTCAAGAGCCGTTCGCCTTCCCCAATGGCGACTACTACGTCATCTACCTCGATGACGAGACGCAAGCTCAGTATCTGCAAGACTCTTTCGTGATGAACATCGGCCCGAACGGTTCTACGCAGAACCTATATCCGTGGGAGAACACCTTCTCGTTCCTCGACCCAACAGATGCCAACTCGTTTGGTGTCAACGGCAAATACATGCTTGCCGAAGTAGGCAACGCGGGGTGGAGCGGACTGGGCTACAACATCGGAGGTAGCGGCATCGACCTGTCTGCCATAGACAGCAAGTACACGCTGCACTTTGCCGTAAAGACCACCTATACGGGAAACATCGAGTTCTATGTTGTCGACGGTAACGGCAAGGTCGCCTATCTTCCCCTGGGGACGGGGTTGTATGAAAACCGTCCTTGCATCGGTGACATCGCTCGCGACGGCTCTTGGAGCAACATCGAAGTTCCGGTGTCTTGGCTCGTGCGTCAAGGTCTCGACTACCGTACGGCACGTCGCTTCACGGGCAATATCTTCGTGCTTCTCGCTGGCGGCGTGGCTGGTACGCAGGTGGGCTACGATGCTGTCTTCTTCTATGGCGAGAAGACTACACCCGAAGTGCCTACAGGCATCGAGTATATCAACCCATTGCAGCAACCCACGACATTACTCGGTATCTACGACCTGAAGGGTAACCGCGTAGACAACGGTCAAGATTCCATGCTGAATAGGCAACTGCCTGCTGGAGTCTACATCGTGCGCACCGCTGATGGTGTCCGAAAGATAGTCGTGAGATAGAACTCTAAATAATGTCCAAATGCTGGCACCGACAGTATCCATGTCGTATACAAACTGTTTTTATATCAGAAACAATCGTTTTCTATAATGGAAAAGAACGTTTTCTATATCAGAAAAGAGTTTTTTCAATATCGGAAAAGAACAGTTTCTACATTGAAAACAAATTGTAGAGGCGACAACTCCAAACAGCAGATGCTGTCGGCGCCATCATCAAACATCAAGAAAGATAATCAAAATCCTAATATTATTAACTAATCAAAAACAACTGACAATGAAAAAAACAGTTTTCTTGTTGTTCGCCTTTATGGCGGCAATTACTGCCTTCGGCCAGAACTTGGCAGAAGGACAGCCTTCCATTGCCACTTCGGGTAATGCCGCTGGTGGTAATGATGGAAACCTTGGATCACGATGGGAGTCGAACTCAAGCGACCCTCAGACGTGGCAAGTAGACTTGGGCTCAGAGCAATCGTTCAATCGGATTGTCATTGTATGGGAAGGCGCTTACGGTAAGACGTTCGTCATCAAAGCCGGAAATGTTGTCGGCGAAGACGGCTATCTGACCGATGGCTCTGACATCGTTGTTGTTGAAGGACAAGAATTGGCTGGATTCCCCTACACGCAAACCTTCAATCTCGCCACGCCTGTCACAGCACGCTATGTGCAGTTCTATGGAACAGAACGTGGCACGCAGTGGGGCTACAGTTTCTGGGAGTTTGAGGTGTTTAATGTTACATCCCAGACCTTGACTTCTTTCTCTCTCTCGCCTGCAGATGCTGACAAGGCCAATGTTTCGAAGAGCGCATGCAAAGTAGGGGCTTCCATCAAGCTCACTCCTAAGGCGCTTGACCAAAACAATGTAGACTATCCTTTGGATGGAATTGCCTATTCCGCTACCAATGGAACGGTCGATGCTAACGGCAACTATACTCCGTCTGTGGCAGGCGAAGGTACCGTCACCGCCACTCTCGATGGAATGACGGCCACTGCCACCATCTTTGCCTACGAGGGTGACAACCTCCTGCTCGGCAAAACTGGTGTTGCCAACCCCGAGGCAAGCAATGTCGACCTCTTCTTCAATGGAAACTGGGGTGACCGTGGTGGGCTTGGACAGCCTGCCGACAACCACACTTGGGTGTATGTCGACTTGGAAGCTTACTATACCATCAACCTCGTAGACCTGAAACAGGAACAAGCTGTAGGTAAAGACTACACCATCCAATTCTCCGCTGATGGCGAAACATGGAACACAGCTTACACAATTACCGATGAAATCGGCATGCAAGGTGATGTGCGTCACTATTTCTATGGTGCATCCAACAATACCAACGTGAGATTTGTGAAGTTCGACTGCACAGCTCCAGCCACTCAATGGGGCGTTTCTATTTATGAGATGGCTGCCTATGGTGTGAAGACTGGAGACCTTGAAGATACCGTTGCTCCCGTGCTCAACACTGTTGAAGTGGCTGAAACTTCGCCTTCCAGCGTGGCATTTCGACTCAAAGCTACCGATGAAACGGCAAGCACCATCCACTATGTCATCACCAATGTGGCCAATAGTCAGGAGTATACCACCACAGGTAATTCTGGCGAGGAGATCACTTTCGAGATTACAGGACTTGAGCAGGGCACTACCTATACGTTCTCTGTTGTTGCTCAGGATAGTAAGAATTCTTCAGAACCGCAGACTGTTCAGGCAACGACAAAGACGATGGCCGACATTCCCGTGCCTACAGCTACGAATGTGAAGTCGATCTATGGTGCTGCCCTTGGCAATACTTCTGGATATGGCTTCTACGATTGGGGTGGTGGTAACGGCTCTACTGTGACCATCAATGGCAAGGAGGCTTATAGCATTAGCAACTTCCATTGGTTCGGTTCGCAGTTCGATGCGATTGATGCCTCTTCGATGACTACTTTGCATCTCGATGTCTATCCGTTCAAGAGCTCTACGTTGGCCATCGTTCCTATCAACGCAAATGTTGAAGGTGCGGGCAACCAGCCGGAAAAGGGCTACCAGTTCGACGTCACCGGCGGCGAATGGAACGCACTCGAGATACCTGTGGCAGATATCATTGCCGACGGTGTGACCATGTCGAAATTCTATCAGATTAAGTATGTCAGCAAGGTTGCCAACAAGGCTGCTGTCGGTGCTACCGATGGCTTTGAGAATGGCGATGGAACTTTGACGTTCTATGTGGGCAATGTATATCTTATCGGTGAGGACGGAGGTGAACCGGAGTTCACGCTAACCGCAGCCCCCACACCCGACAAGGAGGCTGACAATGTGCTTTCGCTCTACAGCAACGCTTATTCACCAGCTACTACCTATAATATCGGTTCGTGGGGACAGTCGACTGCTATCAGCACTCTGAGTGTTGGAGGCGACGATCTCATGATGCTTTCAAACTACAATTATTTAGGTTTTGAGTTTAATACAACACTCGACCTCTCCGAAATGGAGTATATCCACATCGATGTCTTGCCTATGCAGGCAATGAACCTCGGTATAACGCCCATCCTTCCTGGACCGATTGAGAACTCCCAGAGCCTGGGCACTCTCAACGTGAGACAGTGGAACAGTATTGACATTCAGCTCAGTCAGTTTGAAATCGACTTCACTTCTGCCGAAGCTTTCCAACTAAAATTAGACAAAGGTACTGGCAGCGAGGTTGTTTATGTTGACAACATCTTCTTCTGGAAGTCTGGCAGTGCAGGTCCTGTTGATCCAACCGAAGGCACGGTGCTGACTAGCGACGACCACTCTGTTACGCTCTATCCTTATCACTACACGGGAACTAACAACTATGAGCTGATTATCACTTCTGAGGAGACAATGACCGGACTTGGCGGTTCGTTCTGGCATATCAATGGCAATGAGGCAGCCGATATTCGCACCAATATGACTATCAGCGCCGATGGTAAGACCATTACGATAAATGCTACGTCGACCGAAGATCCCCAGCTCTACACACCGCTGTATGTGATGATGCCTGGCGAAGTGAACTTCGGAATGGTTACGCTCGAATGGATTGAGAAGGGTGGCTCTACCGCTGAGATTACTGCCATCGCCGTCGTAGCCGACGAGAATGAGGTGCAGGTTGGCAAGACATTGCAACTCAGCGTGAAAGATCAGGACGACAATGTTGTGGCTGCCTCACAGGTGACCTTCGTCAGCAGCGACGATGCTATCGCTACCGTTGACGAGAATGGTGTCGTGACAGGTGTCGCCGAGGGAGATGTCATGATCACCGTTACGCTGAAGGACAATACGGAAATCAGCAGCACGCTGGCCATTGTCGTGACTGCTGCCGCAAGTGATGCACTCACCGCAGGCGAGGCTGATGAAAACGGACTGGTGAAACTGACCGGTACATGGAGCGACGAAGAGTTTGCCGCCATCGATGCCGTGAAGCAAGCTAACTCCTATGACTTGACGGAAGTTGCACACGAAGGAACAATCGATGTGATTGGCAAGACAGCCAATCCTTATTGTATCTTCGTGACAGCAGTTGCTGGAACTGTCAATCGCAACGAGGCAGTGAAAGACGGCGATGCTTATAATGGTTTCGCTTTCTTCCTTCAGGAAGAGCCCAATGCCAACAAGCCCTTCGACATCAACACTGCAATAGCTCCCATCACAGTGACCAATCCGTTCTTCCAGCGGCTCTTCGACCGCGCTGGTTACTATGTGACGATGACCGTTCCGTTCAGCTATACCCAGATACCTGATGGCATTAATGGCACGAAGTTCTACGAGCTCAATGCATCGAGCAACAGCGACGGTGTGACGCTGACCTTCACCGAAGTCGCAAGCATCGAGGCCAACAAGCCCTATCTGGTTTATTCTGGCACTGGTGGCATCACTATTCCCAATGCAGGTGTAGTAAGCATCGATTGGAATGCACAAGAAGAATCTTCGGATGTTGCTTCATTCATTGGTAACTACAAAGCTTTGCAACCCGCTGAGTCGGAGAACATTTATGTGGTTCCTGGTGGTGTGACAGGGCAGAGCGATGTGGCATTCGTGAAGTCGGCTGGTGCTTCCATCCGTCCTTTCCGTGCTTATTTGACCCTCCCGTCGGCCACGAAGATCAACGTGGTGTTCGGCGATGGAGAGGCTACAGGCATTAACGGAGTAAGTGATGAAATGCTGAATGCACTTTTCAATATTTACAGCATCGACGGCAAACTGGTGAAGTCAGCAGGTGAGAAGATGTTCAACATGAAGGAGGGCATTTATATCATCAATGGCAAGCGTGTGATTATTCGTTAATGAATCATTTATGATTACTTCATTGAATATGAAAAGAGAATATCAAAGTCCGTTTGTACGGAGTATCCGCATGACGACAACCGACTATACGCTGGACGGTAGCTCCATCGTCGTTACCGTTAATGAGGATGAGACGTACGATGGTACCGCCGCTTCTAATTGGCACGGCTACAGCATTTGGAAAGATGAAGAGACTGATGAAGAGGAAAACAACCCTTAACGGTGGATTGCTTTTCATCGTGACTCCAAAAGAGGAAGGACAATAGTCTTTTCCTTGCTACTATAAAAGAAGGGGTGCATCAGAATAGAGATGCGCCCCTTCGTCGTGTTCATAAAGGACTGAGAAATCCCAAGATATCGTTGATACAGCTGCGAGCCGTTTCACACCCAATGTCATACACGCGCTGCATCTCCTCCGGATTGTGCGAGATGTGGCCAATAGGAAGTGGGGCAGGGGGGCGAACGACAAAAACACGGCCTTGCTGTTCCTGCTGTCTGACGTATTCCAACTGGGCATTGTATATCTTATGTCGCTCTTTCATTGCCCGGACGATAGCGGGATAGCGGAACAATGCCATGCGGATAAGTGGCATCAGGCGGTTAGGATGTTTTTCGTAGCTTTCCGGTTGGGTAAGGATAACGACATTTCGCTCAAAACCTTTCTGCTGGAAGAAAGCCAAAGGAATGCTGTCAGTCATTCCTCCATCGAGAAGCTTCATGCCCTCCAGCTCCACAACGCGCGAACAGACAGGCATCGAGGCTGATGCACGAATCCAGTCGTAGGTGACGTCGCCTCCCTCTATGCAGCGCTTGTAAACAGGTTTTCCTGCCACCACATCGCTGCATACAACATAATACTCCGTTGGGTCTTGCTCAAAGGTCGCATTGTCAAATACATCGTATTGGTTCGGTACGGTATGATAAGCAAACTCTGCACCAAACAAATCGCCTGTCAAAAGCAATGACCTCAAGCTGCAATAACGCCATTCGCGCGCGAACCTTTTATTATATCTAAGGGCACGACCTGGTTGGTGCGACTTGTAGTTGCATCCAAAGGCTGCTCCTGCTGACACGCCGACAATGCCATCAAAACGCACGTCGTGTTCCATCAGCACGTCCATCACTCCTGCTGAAAACAAACCGCGCAGGGCTCCGCCTTCCAAAACCAAACCAGTCTTCATAAAAACCTCAATACGTAAGGTGTTTTAAAACCAATACCCTACACTCAGTTCCAAACTGCGGTTCTCACCCTTGTCAAAGTCCTTATGCGTATGGGTCAGTCCATGATAATAGCGAACGTCTACATTGAAATGATCGCCCAAATCGGCACCTATACCACCCACAAAGCCAAAGTCTATCTTGTTGTTCTCGGGCTTCAGCGCAGCTTCGTCGCCAAGGTCAACTCCCTTCACTTTGTTGCTGCTATCTATGAGATAGCCCAATTGCGGCCCAGCCTCTATATAGGCTATTTTGCCAAAGGGATGATACTTCGCCAGAACGGGCAGATTGAGGTAGTGGAAACTGAAATTCCAGTCATGGGCTTTGCTATCGTCCATGTCAACATAGACGTCTGTCTTGAAACCTCGACGCGCATAGAGCAGCTCGCCTTGCAATTCGAAACTATTGCTCAATGTGTATGACGTCATCACACCAACCTGAGGTCCCCATCGATGACTGCTACTGCTATCGAACACGCGTTGCGTGCTATAGTTGACGCCCGCTTTCACACCAAAGTTCCATTGCGCCTGTCCCTTTGTGCTGATGGCCAAGCACATCACAACAAATAATACGCTTTTCTTCATTTCTTTTTCATTAAACGTTACAATCAATTAACGCATTTTTATGAAAAATATTGTGTTTCCAATGTTATTAGTTGTGAAAAGAAAAAGGCTGCGCCAATCATCATGACACAGCCTTTATGGGAGGGATTGAAACTTATTTGTTCTTCACAATCTGTGCGGTGAAGGTAGCTTCCGACACCAGCGAGTCGCCCACGAACATGTAGCCCTTCATCGACGAGATGCCGTGACGGACGGGAGCCAGCAGCTCTACCTTGAAGATGAGGGTGTCGCCTGGCACCACCTTGCGGCGGAACTTCACGTCGGTAATCTTCATGAAATAGGTGCTCCAGCGCTCGGGCTCTTCTACCGTGTTGAGCACCAGCAGGCCTCCACATTGCGCCATTGCCTCTATCTGAAGCACACCAGGCATCACGGGTTCTTGAGGGAAGTGCCCCATGAAGAATTCCTCATTGGCCGTGATGTTCTTCACACCCACGATGGTGGTGGGACCCAGAGAAATGACTTTGTCAACAAGCTGCATAGGATAGCGGTGGGGGAGAAGTTCGCGAATGCGGTTGACGTCCATCACAGGTTCTTCGTTAGGATCGTAGAAGGGTGCTTGAACTTCGTGCTTGCGTATCTCCTTGCGCATCAGGCGTGCGAACTTGTTGTTCACGGTATGCCCCGGACGTGTGGCCACGATGCGACCCTTGATGGGCTTGCCGATGAGGGCCATATCGCCGATGATATCGAGCAGTTTGTGGCGCGTACATTCGTTCTCCCACATCAATGGCTTGTGCTGGATATAGCCTATCTTCGTGGCATCCATGTGAGGCACCTTCAGCAGGTCTGCCAACTGGTCGAGCTTGTCCTGAGTCACCTCACGCTCGTAGATAACGATGGCATTGTCCAAGTCGCCACCCTTGATGAGGTTGGCATCGAGCAGCGGCATGATGTCGCGCACGAATACAAAAGTGCGGGCAGGAGCAATGTCGGTAGCAAACTTGTCGATGCTATCGAGTGTGGCAAACTGGCTGTTGATGAACTTCGACTCAAACGAGCACATGGCCGTGATCGAGAATTCCTCATCGGGGAGGATGGTGATGCACGAACCGCTCTCCTCGTCCTTGATCTCCATCTTCCGACGGATGGCATAAAAGTCTTTCGGGGCATTCTGCTCTT
>JAEEGF011660367.1_pt1 | contig 10158 bp, 10 predicted proteins | sample 9134171 | NCBI WGS metagenome assembly JAEEGF01 (sample SAMN16246542, study PRJNA631951) | gut metagenome | biome: gut microbiome; feature: rumen; material: AP-attached | host: Bos | place: Iran: Karaj | collected 2018-10 | reverse complement strand
CCTTGGCCTGCGGCGGTGCGAAGGTACCCACGATGCTGTAATCCAGCGCCTCGTCCGGCTGATCATAGTAGGCAGCCAGTCGATCTACGTCTGAAACGGTTCGTACACCAGGAACCAGCGTCAGAACGCCCGGCTTATCCAGAGCGTACCGTATGCACTGATAAATCGTCAGTGCCTCACCGAAAGGCGAAGTCTTTGCATCCAGCAGCTGACCGCCGGAGAAGGGTTTCATGACTGAAATACCGATCCCTTCCTTCTCACATCGGCGGAATAACTGTTCACGTTCCTCGACCTCACCAAAGGCAAAATCGCCGTGCTGATAGTCATAAGCCGGATTGATTGAGAACATCATCATATCGACGACGCCTGTATCCAGGATCTCTTCTGCAACAGACGGAGTATGAGATCCCATGCCGATATGGCGCACGATACCCTGTTTTTTCAGTTCCAGCAGGTAGTCCAGCACGCCGTTCTTCTGGAATAGTTTCCAGTCGGAGATCTTGTCCTGGCAGTGAATAAAGCCATAATCGATATAGTCAGTCTTCAGTGCATCCAGCTGGATGGCGATGGAATGTTTGATATTGTCAAGGCTCAGTGACCAGCCGTATGCGCCGTGTGAATAGTCGGCACCAAAGTGGATCTGGTACATGACATCGTGTCTGACATCACGAAGTGCCTCGCCAAAACACTGATGTGCTTTTACATCACTCGCAGCCAGATCAAAATAGTTGATCCCTTTTTCGAAGGCATGGCGAGCAGCACGGACCGCCTCGGCAGTTTCTGTTTCATGAAGATAAGCGGTGCCCATACCGATCTCACTGATCCGGTCACCGGTTCGCGCATTTACTCTGTATTTCATCTGTTGTCCTTCCAAAGACCACTATTATTCGCCGAAAACCTCTGCTGCTTTCTGCAGAGTTTCGATTATCTCGATGTGCTGCGGACAATGCTCCATGCACTGACCGCACTGGATACAGTCTCCCGCTTTGCCGCCGTCTTTCGTAGCTTCCAGATACTGTTTCTTTGCAGATGCAAGATTGTTGTAAACCGTATAATTGTTCATGGCTTTGAAGATACCGGGAATATTGATGCTCATCGGGCAGCCGTCCACGCAGTATTTGCATGCTGTACAGGGAATCGTGGGCAGTGCATTGATGATATCGACCGCTTTGGCAACCGTCTCCTGTTCCTTTTCAGACAGCGGCTGGAAATTCTCCATGTAGCTGACATTGTCATTCAGCTGATCCAGATTGCTCATACCGGACAGCACGACCATGACGCCTTCCAGGCTCGCTGCATAGCGGATCGCCCAGCTGGCGATGGAAAGATCGGGCTGGACGGACTTGAACAGATTCTGTACCGCATCGGGCATGGTAACCAGACTGCCGCCTTTGACCGGCTCCATGATAATGATCGGTTTGCCGTATTTGCGGGCAACTTCATAGCATTTGCGGCTCTGAACGACTTCATCTTCCCAGTCTTTGTAGTTGATCTGGAGCTGGACAAACTCCATCTCGGGATGTTTCTGCAGTATCTCTTCCAGGAGCTCTGCACTGTCATGGAAGGAAAATCCGATATGTTTGGCTTTCCCTTCTGCTTTGAACTTCTCCATGAACGGAAAAACATTCAATCGTTCAGCCTTGTCGAAAAGTTCGCGGCCTAGGCAGTGAACCAGATAGAAGTCAAAGTAATCGACTCCGGCCCGATCCAGAGATTCCTGTGCCAGTCCGGCCAGCTGGTCTTCGCTCGTGGTGCTCCAAAGCGGAAGCTTGGATGCACAAACGAAGCTGTCTCTCGGATAACGGTCGACGACCGCTTCCTTCAGCGCCATTTCACTTTTCCCGTTGTCATAGACGTAAGCGGTATCAAAATACGTGAATCCTTTGGACATGAAGATGTCGACCATCTGCTTGGTCTGCTCGATATCCTCTTCCTGTCCGATCTTTGGCAGACGCATCAGTCCGAATCCCAGTTTCTTGATGTTTTCTCCCAACATTCTCCTGTTTCCTCCTCACATTATCTTGGGAACCGCGAAGCGGTTCAGACAGGGGTTCAGAATTGTCGATTGCAGTCATTGGATACCCCTGTTTCCTCCTTTAGTGGATAAGATAACAATAACTTGAATCTGTCAGATTAGTCAATATCATTTCTATAGTTTTGATCACTTTTACAGGATTATTGCATTTTGTGCGCTTAACGGCAAAAGAAGAGGGTTGAATGCCCTCTTTTGTTTTGTTACAATTAGAAAATAACAAAAATACAATATACTGTGGAAAGGAGAAAGGCTGTATGTGGAAATGCCCGAAGTGCCAACGTACATTTAAAAATGAAAATCAGAGCAATTATTGCAAAGAGGCTCCGACGACAGTTGATGAATATATCCTTTCACAGGAAGAAGGCATCCGTGATCAGCTTCAGAGTGTTCGAAAGGTGCTTATAAATAGCTTGCCGGATGCAGCAGAGAAGATCTCCTGGTCGATGCCGACTTACTGGAACGGGCATAATATCATTCACTTCGCCGCAAACAAAAAACATATCGGGCTGTATCCCGGTCCGGAGGCAGTTGCATTCTTTGCAGAAAAACTGGATCAGACAGGATGCAAATACAGCAAAGGATCTATTCAGATTCCGTATTCTGATAATCTCCCACTGGATCTGATTGCAGCCATCGCAGACTGGTGCAGGGAAACTGGAAATCACGCGTGATCGCGGCATTCGATTAGTTGGAAAAATAGAAAGAATTGGAGCCACCCGATGAATTATCAGGCAATTATCGTAGACGTGGGTCCTTACAGAAAAATGATTTCATAGGGAGGCTATATGAGAATCGGAGCCTATCAATATTCTGTGACGGGAGATCTTGCCCAAAATTATGCTTCCATAAAAAGAGGCATCGAAGAGGCAGAAAAAATGGGTGTCAGGCTTCTGGTCTTCCCGGAATGTGCGGTGACGGGTTATCCGCCGTATTGCATTAAGTCTTCTTCGGATATCGATTTCGATGCCGCAGATCATATCCTGGAAATGATTCAGAAGCTCGCTGAAAAACATCAAATCTATCTTGTTGTCGGAACGATCATCAAAGATGGTTCTTCCTGTTATAACAGTGCTGTTGTATTTCAGCCGGATGGACAAAGAAGAATATACAGCAAACGAGCCTTGTGGGGATGGGACAGAGAAAACTTTTCTGAGGGTCATGACTTAGGAGTCGTGGAGATGGACTCACTTAGAGTGGGCATTCGGATCTGCTTCGAAGTTCGCTTTCCGGAGTATTTCAGAGAACTCTATCAGCAAAAAACGGATCTGAATCTTATCCTGTTCTATGATATATCCGATACAGCTAATGCTGACAGGCTTTCAATGATAAGGGGACATATTCAGACCCGGGCAGTTGAGAATGTTTGTCCTATACTGACCTGCAACAGCTGTTCAGCATTCCAAACGGCACCGACGGTATTGTTTGATCGTTCCGGAAGAGCACTTGCGGAAATAGAGAACGGAAAGGAAGGACTGTTGTTTGGTGATTTGGAACCTGGTCCATTAAGCTTTGGAGAACAGGGCAGAAAAGAAATCTCAGATTCCTTTGGGCTAACAGCAGTATAGAATGGAGTAAAAATGAGCACAAGAACAGAGATCATCAATCATTTCTATAACCAGGGAGATGAGGACAGCCGGCTTCAAAGAAGCAGGCACGGACAGCTGGAATATGCTGTAACCATGAATTATATCCATCGTTATGCATCCCCTGGTGACAGCATACTGGAGATTGGTGCGGGAACCGGCCGGTATTCGGTTGCCTTAGCAAATGAAGGCTTCCGGGTAAGCGCTGTAGAACTGGCAGAAGGCAATTTCCGGATCCTGCAGAAGAACAGCCAGGGAATAAACAATCTGGAGGCAATGCAGGGCGATGCAACGGATCTTGACAGGTTTTCTGATCAGTCCTTTGATATAACACTTGTTCTGGGACCATTGTACCACCTGTACAATGAGGAAGAGATCCACAAGGCGATCGATGAAGCCATCCGGGTTACAAAGAAAAGCGGTATCATCTTCTTTGCCTTCATTTCTGTGTTCGGGATCATGTATGCCAATTATCTTCAAGGCAACTGGTCTTTCGGACAGGAAGAGAATTTTACCAAAGAGTATCAGGTACGCCATTTCAAGGAGCAGCTGTTCACCGGATACGATATCACAGAGTTCGAAAAGCTTTTTATAGAAAAACCGGTGGAATGGATTACCACCACCGGCACAGACGGAATATTGGAACCAATCGAAGAACGCTCCGATTTTGAAATCACCGATCAGGACTTTTCGGCATTTGTGGATTGGTATCTTGCCTTCTCAGAAAAGCGTGAGCTTCTGGGCCATACCAATCATCTTCTGTATATTTGCCGAAGGCTGAATTAACTCATCTATCAGGGATAAGGGTTTATGGAAAGAATATTCGAGATCGATTTAATGGACTACAAGGAAACTGATGAGATTTTCCGCAGGCCATCAGCAAGAGCGATCATTTTTCAGGATGGCAGGATAGCACTTGTATATAGTAAACGGGAAAAATACTATAAATTCCCGGGCGGCGGCATCCATGATGATGAAGACAAAAAAGAAGCGCTTATCCGGGAAGTCAGAGAAGAAGCAGGCATGATCGTGATCCCTGACAGTATCAGGGAATTCGGAAGCGTCCTGCGCAGACAGAAAAGTGATAAAAGCGAAAATACTATCTTTGAGCAGGAAAATTATTACTTTTTCTGTGATGTGCAGGATAAGCTTGTCGATCAGGAACTGGACGATTATGAGAATGATGCAGAGTTTGTCCTCAGAGTGGTTGAGCTAGATACGGCGATCAGGACAAATGAGATTTACAAGAGCGATGTCTATTTTGATGAAGTGATGATCAAAAGAGAACTTCGCGTACTGAAACTGCTTAAAAGCATCAGAGCTGACAAACTGAAGTTTAAGCAGGGAGACGGATGGAAAGCCTGTTATGACGAAGAAACAGGAAAGTATACAGCAGAGCGTAAAGGTCCCGGCTACTATCATCTGTATGAGATCACAGAGGAGATCTTCGGTGCACTGACTAATGGGATGAACGACTGGGACTCCTATCATCTGCTTCAGAATGGCAGAGATCTCTATATGGATGTCAATGACCGCTGCGGTCCGCCATATACGATTATTTTTGACCATGATTACGAAAAACTATGTCCGTGGGCAAAAGTCAGACAAAGCGGGAAGATCTGGTCGGACGAGCTGACCGATGCTGCCGTTGAGCTGTTTGAGTCTCAGAAGAACAATCGTGAGCAGAGACGAAAATACCGAGAAGCAGAAAGCGGCCTAGGTGCCAAAACCGAAAATAATGCCGACGACAGCTGATGCTGCCAGGAAAACTACAGGATGAAGCTTGCTGATTTTGGCGAGCACCTTATTTTTCTTCAGCGCTTTAAAGGTGCCCAGATTCATCAGGAGCCAGAGAATCACCGCCAGGATCACTGCCGGAAAGCGGATCCCGGAAAAAACGGTTTTCAAACTGCTGAATGATCCTTGACTGAACAGAGCGATCTGACCAACACTCAGGCAGGCAGCGGCGATCAGGCCGGTGGATGCCGGACGCAGTCCGTAGAATGCTGCTTTTACATATTTGTTGTCCTGGAAAGCTTTCAGAATTTTCGCAACAATGATGATGATCACGATGGACGGAAATATCAGGCCGAGCGTAGCAACGACAGCCCCTAATACTCCGCCGACTGTATAGCCGGTGTAGGTGGACATATTGACGCCGATCGGTCCCGGGGTACATTCGGAAACCGCGATCATATCAGCGAGCTGATCCGCCGTGTACCAGCCAGTCCGCACAGAAATGTCCTGCAGGAAAGGAAGTGTTGCAAGTCCGCCGCCGATGGCAAACAGGCCGGCTTTTGCGAATTCATAGAACAACTGCAGATAGATCATGCCTTGCTTCCTCCTTTCTTCAGAAGCAGATGTGCTGCGATACCAGCCACAGCAGCGATCAGTACGAAGATGATAGGTGAAACATCAAGCAATAGGGATCCGATCAGTACCAGGAGAAAAATACCCAGCGTGACGGCATCTTTGATCGATGATTTCCCCAGTTTGACCACCGCATTCAGGATCAGTACGAAGACACACACCCTGATGCCGGCAAACGCGTTTTTAACGACAGCCAGGTCTGCAAAATTGGAGATAAACGCTGCAATAATGGTAATAATGACCAGCGACGGGAAAACGACTCCAAGAGTCGCAACAACACCGCCCACAACACCACGTGTTTTATTGCCAATAAAAGTCGCTGTATTGACAGCAATAATACCGGGTGTACACTGTCCTATGGCATAATAATCCATCAACTCTTCATTGGTAGCCCAGCCGCGTCTCTCCACGACCTCCTTCTGCAGCATGGGCAGCATGGCATAGCCACCGCCAAAGGTCAGGCCGCCTATCCGGGCAAAAGTAAAAAATAAGTCTAGCAGTTCCCTCATGGATATCCTCCGTCTTTTCTTCCTGAGAATGTTATATGATACTACATTATAGCACAAATGGTTCACGAGAAGATATCAGCCCATCAAAATGATGGGTTATTTTTTTCGCCCAAAACCATACCAATGGTATAAAAAATAATATAATAATAGTATTATATGTGTCTTCCTTTTGCAAAATAGCTGCATTATAATAGCAGATGTAAACAAAAGGAGGACGTACTGATGAAATTATCACTTGCTGAAAATATACGTATGTTCCGGAAACAGAAGAAGATGACGCAGGAAAAACTGGCCGAAGCGCTGGGCGTGACGGTAGGTGCTGTCTATAAATGGGAATCTGGACTTTCACAGCCGGAACTTGGCATGCTGGTAGAGATCGCAGATTTCTTCGATGTTTCTGTCGACGTATTGATTGGATACAGAATGAAGGATAACCGTCTGGATGCTATGCTGGAGAGGATCAATGCTTACTGTCAGACGATGGATCCGGCAGCACTGATCGAAGCAGAGAAGGTCCTGGGAAAATACCCGCATTCCTTCGAAGCTGTCTTAAACTGCGCAGCGGTCTATATGGCTTTTGGAGCCCCCGAGCGCGACGCTGGTATGCTCAAAAGAGCACTGGAACTGCTGGAAGAAGCCAAGGTCCTGCTTCCGCAGAACGATGATCCCAGGATCAACGAATCGACGATCCTGGGAGGTTTGTCAGGAGTCTGGTTTTTGCTGGGAGATACAGAAAAGAGTCTCGACCTTTTGAAAAAGAACAATGCAGCAGGAATCTTCAGCGATATGATTGGACTATACCTGGCGGTCTATCTGGACAGGCAGGAAGAGGCGAAGCCGTATCTGTCGGAAGCCCTGCTAAACAGCATCGCTACCCTGATCAATGTGATCTTCGGGTACTACTTTTTTTTCAAAGCTGCGAATGACTGGAAATCCGCAGAGACCATCACTGCATGGGGAATCGATATGCTGACAAGACTCAGAAAAGAAGTCAAACCAGACATTGCCGAAAAGATTCTGGCAGAGATGCAGCTTTTACTTTCTCATGCCCAATACAAAATGGGCAGGCGGGAAGAGGCTTTTGAATCACTTAAAAAGACAAAGGTGCTGGTTCATAGTTTTGATTCCATGCCGGAGTACAGTTTGAAGACCGTGCGGTTTACAGAGCAGGCAGACCAGACTTTTATATATGATGTCATGGGCAAAACGGCAGCCGATAGTATTGCCACTGTGCTCGGCCTTTTGGATGATCCGGCCTTTAGTGAACGATGGAAGGAGTTTATTGAGAATGAGCAATGACCTTAAGAAAAGCGGTAATGTCTTCGCCAACCGGAACTTTCGCCTGGTCTTCTTCGGAGCGCTGGTTTCGGAACTTGGTGCGATCCTCTATAGTTTCGCTGTCAGTTTCTACATTCTGGAGATCACCGGAAACGATGCATTCCTGCAGGGTCTGTATCTGGCACTGTGCGGGATCGCCCTGCTGCTTTTTACCCCGATTGGCGGCGTACTGGGAGACCGTCTGAACAAAGCGCATATCATGTATGTCTGTGACTATCTGAAAGGCGGGATGATCATTCTGGCTACGGTCCTGATGATGACCTTTGAAAAATCCAACACACAGGTGGTTATTCTGTTTGTTCTTGGCATCCTGGGCAATGCAGTCAGCGGTATCTTTTCTCCCGCCGCCGGTGCTCTGTTTCCCCATATCGTAGAAGAAGATAAGCTGCAGCAGGCGAATGCCTATTTCTCAATGAAAAGTTCGCTGGAGGGCATCGTCGGGGTGGTCCTGGCCGGCATCCTGTATGCGGTGATGTCGATCTATGCACTGTTTTTCCTGGTCGGTCTGAGCTTCATCGCTTCAGGGATTTCCGAAATGATGATCCGATACGACCACCGTCCTTCCGAAGAACCTTTGAGCCTTAAACTCGCAGCCCGGGATATGGCAGACGGTATTCGCTACCTGAAGACCAAACGCGCCATTCTGGCTCTTCTCGCGTCGATACTGTTCATCAACTTTTTCTTTTCACCCATCACCGGGAATTTCATTCCGTTCTTTATCAAGACGGATCTGGCTTTTGCGCCTTCTTATCTTTTCAGTAAAGTCCTGACACCAGAGCTCTGGTCATCGGTCTTTGAATTATTCTTTGGCATCTCGTCCCTTGCCGGCGCGGCAGTCCTCAGTGCCCGTCCTCAGAAAGAGAAAGCCGGGCGATCGACTGCTCTCTGGCTTTTGGCTTTGGCTGTCCTGATGGTTGTTCTGGCTGTTTCCTACTGGCTGATGGTAGACCACGGTTCTTCCCTGAACAGCTTTCTGATCGCCTTCTGTCTGATCTGCCTGGCAGTCGGTGCGATGATTTCTTTCATCAACATTCCGATCAGCACCGTGATGATGCGGATCATCGATAAAGATAAACTCAGTAAGGTAACCAGCATCATCAGCATTGGTTCCCAGGGTATGGTCCCGATCGCTTCGGTGCTGGCCGGGTCTCTTCTTCAGAAACAGGGCAGCACCGCATTGCTCGCAGTCTGTGCGATCGGCTTTCTTGCCACAGCGCTTCTGCTGCTCATGAATCCCCGCATACGCGAGATTTGACTATTCTCTTATGCCGGAATTATGCTGTTTCACTCCAGAATATTGTAATTACAGTCTGAGTGCGATACAATCAGCCTATCGTCAAAAACATATACCGACAATGAGGCTCAGAATCTTATTTACGGCGATAACGATCCTGAAACGATGAAAGTATTTGAAGAACCCGTTGACAAAACACTCGTACTGCCGGTAGAGATCAGTGATGCCTACAAACCTGTCCGCAAATTTGTGAATGCTTTTAAAGCGAATAAGGCCGGTTTCGAGCCTGATAAACTGAAAAAGGCATTTGCCAGGATGATTGCGCTGCAGATCGTCAAACCGCTGGAGTATTCCCGGAATGAAATCAATCAGCTTTCGGTCGATTCTACTACAGAACTCCTTCAAAAATCCAAGGCAGTGGAAATGGTCGTGAACACTTTCAGAGAGAGACCTGATCTGCGCGAAAAACTGCTGGATAATATGAACAAAATAGGTGGAAAACCAGAGGTCGCGCTCTCGAGGGATATCGCCAGGCTTTATATCATGGGTAAAAACCAGCTCAAGAAGACGAATCAGGCAGAATTCAAACCAGAGGATCTGAAGCCCAAAGATGATGACGATGATTACATGCCGGAAGATGAGAAAGAATACGAAAGAAACAGTTCCGAAAGCGAACGCGAGAGTGGACTGAGTTTCTGATTCTTCCAAAACAGAAAAAAATATGAAAAACCCCTTGACCTTCCACCTTATGGAACCCTTATACTCACCTCATCAATCAAAGAAGCATTGAAGGGACAGCAAGATGAAAATCAATCAGGTTGCAGAGCTGGTGGATATTTCCAAAAAGAATATCCGGTTCTATGAAGATCAGGGTCTCATCGAACCAGGAAGGGATCCTCAGAATAGTTATCGGGAATATTCGCTGGAAGATGTCAGACAGCTGAAAAAGATCAAACTCTTAAGACAGCTTGGTGTCTCCTGTGAAAACATCCGCAAACTGATCAGGAATGAACTGGATCTGACAACATGTATGCATAAGCGCATGGATGAACTGGAAGAGGAGAGCCGAAATATCGGTCATATGCAGAC
>JAEEGF012347688.1_pt1 | contig 10159 bp, 3 predicted proteins | sample 9134171 | NCBI WGS metagenome assembly JAEEGF01 (sample SAMN16246542, study PRJNA631951) | gut metagenome | biome: gut microbiome; feature: rumen; material: AP-attached | host: Bos | place: Iran: Karaj | collected 2018-10 | reverse complement strand
CTATCTTGATGTAGAAACAGTCGGGATGCAGTCCCTGCCGCGCCAACTCATAGACCACCACGCTGCTGTCCACACCTCCGGAGAGCAGCACGGCAATGCGCTTATCAAGATAATTTTCTTTCATGCCGCAAAATTACGATTTTTTGTCCACATGGGCAAAGGTACGGGTCATGAGCTTTGAAAAAACTGATAATAAAAAGGTACATTTTTATAAATGGGTATCGGTGGTTAAGCATCTGTGTGAAAGGCCGAAGCACATTTCACAATTACTCCGATGAAGTGTTGGGGAACGGCCGGAATGTTGCTGCTGACACATACGGTGAAGAGGGGGCGAAAGAAAGGTGGTGGAAATTTTGGCGGTTCAGTCTTTAAATAGTAATTTTGAGGCGCAGAAACAAGACTTCGTTTTAAAAACGCAAATGAGATTTATCCCTATATTCCTCAAATATCTGTTATTTATAATAATCGCTGTCGCCGCAAGGGGTGCCGTCCATGCCCGTGACTCCCACGACCCCATCGACAAGATGATACAGCAAGGAGAAAGCGCTTTTATGCAGGAACGCTATCCCGAAGCTTTGCAATATTTCATCAAAGCGAAGAAAATGGCAGAGCAGGCCGACTCTTTCCGACTCGAATATGTGGCGACCTACGATATGGGAATCTCTTATTTCCTTATCAGCGAGCATGGCGAGGCCCTCAACTGCTATTATGAGGCATCAAAAATTGTGGAAGAGCACAATCTGGGTGAGGAGCCGAGAGGAAAAATCATGAATGGCATCGCTGGAGTATATTTTGAGGAGAAAAATTATGAGAAAGCCCAGGAGATATGTCAAAAAATCTACAACGATGCCATGAGAAGCCGGGATTCCTCCTCCTGCGTGACCAATTGTATAAACCTTGCCATCTTGGGCAACAAAGAGCAGCAGTTTGATGAAACGGAGCGGTACCTGCGTGATGCAAAGAAATGGATGTCCAACAAAAGTGACAGTCTGACATTAGTAAGGATAGATATCGTTTATGCTGAGATGTTCTTCTTGAAAGGTGATTATGAGAATGTAGAGAAAATCAGCAAACGTCTGGCATGGAACAGCACCATTCCCAATGGAGACAGGGTGGTTCTGATGATTTACATGATTAAAATCAACAAAGAAAGGAAGCTTTTGGCAGAGGCATTCAAATATGTAGATGAAGCATTGCGTATCTCACCATTGAGAAACCGCCCCGAACTCTACGACATTATCTCCGATTTATACCATGACAACGGAGATATGTCGAAAGCACTGCACTACAAGGATTCTGTAGTTATCCTAAGCGATTCGCTTATGCGGATACAAGACCGTAAACTTGCAGAAAATTCCCGTATCAAGCTCGAGCTATATGAGATGCAGTTGGAGATGGACCGCGAATTGTCGAAAATGTCGATGCACAGACAGGCTGCATTCATGATTTCCGTGATATGCCTGCTGCTCATAGCAATAGGTCTGATGATGTACCGCTCACAAAGGCAGAAGAGCCGCCAGAAAGAACAAATGATGCAACTTCAGATAGAGAAAGAGAAAAACGAGAAACTGATAGCAGAGAAGAAGACACAGGAGACTGAACTTGTGGCACATTATCAGGAAGAGATAATGAAGAAAGAGATAGAGCGAAAGAAAAACGAATTGGCCACTACCGCAATGTTCGTCTCCTCCCGCAACGCCCTAATTGCCGACATGCTGGCAGAGATCACCAATATGCAGGACTCTAAATCAGGCAATCAACTCAACGAGCTCGCCAACCACTTAAGGCAGTTGCTCAAGAACAGCAATGAGCAAGATAATTTCATAATAAACTTTGAGGCTGCCAATCCTGATTTTACCAACAAATTGCATCTCCTGCATCCAGGCCTCTCGACATCAGATATCCGTTTCCTGTCGTATGTGAGGATGAATCTTTCACTAAAAGAAATTGCCACATTTCTAAATATTGAGCCTGAATCGTGCAAACGCAGGAAGAACAGGTTGAGCAAGAAATTGGGGTTGGACTCTTCTGCCGATTTATATAAATATGTGGCCTCTTTGTAATAAACCTTAAGGAAAAAAGTCAACAAAGTAGATTTTAACATCTCTGTCACCCATTTGTCACCCATATTCCAACATCTTTTTTAAAACCATGCATTATATTTGCGCATCATTCATTGGATGACAGATATAATTCTCATATTCTAAAACTTAAGCTATGAAAAGATTCTTAACTTTATGCATCAGCTGTGTATTTGCCGTGGTGGCATTTAGCCAATCGTTGGATGCGGTCATGTCGCCAAATCCGTCGAATCAGAAGGTGCAAACGACACAAGCCGTAGAGACATCCAAGAAGGGGATAAGCCTGCCTGAGGCAAGTGCTTATGCCCATCGTGGCGAAGACCTCTTCAAGTGGTTCTCTGCCAACGGCAGGTTCAAATCTGCACAGACTCCGGTGCCTCCTCGCCGCATTGGTGGTACCGAGTGCTTCCCTGAAGACCCGTATGTGTATACAGTGCTCTGCTCCACCTATAAGACAGAGAACGAGGGTTACGAGCAGGGACAGGTGATTGGTCTGTACCTGAACAGCAAGTCCTCCCTCTACAAAGAGATGGGTGGAAAAGTGTTGCCCACAGCCGATTACGGTTCACGCAAAGGATATGTCCGCGTGGGTGATTATTGGTATGTTTTCGACAGCCAGTTGGTGGAGGTGTTCGATGCCAAGACCGGCGAGAAAGTCAAGGAAGTGACCACCGATGTGGGCTGGGCAGCCCGTGGTTGCTCTTACGACTTCAACCGAAAGAAATTCTACGTCATCAACTGGGACGGACTGGTTGAGGTAGACGCTGAGACCTTCGAGTCGGTGAACTTAGGCATGCTTGACGGAGGCTTCGTGACCTGCGTGGCATGTGCTCCCGACGGAGGCGTTTACTATGTGACCTACGCCGGCCAACTCTACAAGTACAACTACGAGACCAAGACTTGCGAGAAGGTGCTTGACAATGTGAAAGTGAAAGATGCTGAAGGCAAGGAGATAAGTTGGCAGAACCAGGGCATGTGCTCATCCTTCGACTGGAACACGGGCAAGATGTATTTGATGTTCCCCGACCAGAAGTTCACCGAGCATCTCATCTGCATCGACACCACCGGAGCCGAGAGCTCATTCGACCTCTATTCCTTCCCTGGAACCGAGATGACCATGATGGGACTCTATATCCCCTACTCCAGCCAGTTGGCTCCCGCTCCTGCTCATGACATTAGTTTCAAGAACGGCGAGCTTACCTTCACCGTACCCACAACGACAGTCAACGGAAATGCCCTCACAGGCGACCTTAAAGCTTACATCACCGTGAATGGTGAGGAACAAGAACATGACGTGACAACAGGCGAGATGAAAACTATCAAGTATGACCTGAACGGAACTGTGGCCATCTCCATCGAGATTGCCAACGAGGCAGGTCGCTCAGCAGAGCGCCGCGTGAACACGTTTATCGGAACAGACGTTCCCACCCATGTCACCGACCTTGTTTTGAACGCTGATGACGGCGAGAATTTCAAACTTACTTGGAATGCACCTACCACATCTCAGAACGGTGGCCCGATTGATGACACCTCGCTCAACTACACCGTGGTCCGTATGCCCGACAATATTGTTGTGGCTGAGGGACTTACTGAGACAAGTTTCACAGAGCCCATACCCGCTCGTCGCGACCGTTATTACTATATTGTAAGCGTGTTCACCAACAAGCAGTTTGGTGCCGACTACGCCTCCAACATCGTCAGCGGCGGTACCGAGTATATAGTACCCTTCAAGGAGCAGTTCTTTGAGCAGGGCGACTTCGACACATGGACCGTGATTGACAACAATCAGGATGGCCGCACCTGGCAATTCCAAAAAGCTTGGAATGCTGAGAGCGGTTATGCATGGTTGTACGGTAATGGAGTGGAGGATCCTGAGTCAGGATTTGTTCCCACCTACGATGACGACTACTTCGTCTCACTCCCGATGCATCTCGAGAAGGGCATTGACTACCGCCTCAACTTCGACATTTCCGATGTGATGTTGTATTCAGAGACAATGGAAGTCTTGTTGGGTACCAGCACCGCTATCTCAGGCAATGAGTCAGTCATTGTAGAGTCATTCACACCGATGGATGGCAACAAGACCCAGATTTTCAATGTGCAAGAGGATGGCGACTTCAGAATCATATTCCATGGCACAACTGTTGGCAACAGCCTCATCGTCGGCATTGACAACGTGGCTATTGACATATATTCCGCATTCGAAGGTCCCGGTGCCGTCACCGACGTGACCGTTCAGGCAGGTGCTGAGGGCGCCCTCACCAACACCCTTACCCTCACTGCCCCTGTGAAGAACTATCAGGGTGGAGCACTTGAGAGCCTGAGCCGCATCGAAGTGTACCGCAATGGTGAGAAGACCGCAGCCAAGGTATTTGAGAATCCTGGTGTCGGCGAGCAGCTCACCTGGATAGACGAGGAAGTGGAGACAGGTCTGGTAGACTACCGCATTCTGCCTTTCAACGAGAAGGGACAAGGTGAGGAATACCTCACAGAAAACTGGGTAGGTGTTGACATCCCCGCTGTCGTCACCAATGTGAAATACCACATGACCGAAGACTTCAAGGCAGCCGCCACATGGGATCCCGCAACATCAGTAGGTGCTCATGGAGGATATGTGAACACAGCCGAAGTGACTTACCAGCTCTACCGCTACTTCCCGTGGGATTTCACTGAGCACTGGCATGCAGTGACAGAAGCCTCAGCAGAGACCTCCGCAGTAGACACCGACTATTCTGGCTATGGCCAGGAATATGTTACCTATATAGTGGTTGCCAGCAACTCTACCGGCAAATCCGACGGCGCAGAGTTCAGCATCGTGCTTGGTGAGCCTTACGACACACCCTACGCAGAGAGCTTCCCCTGGGCATACGCAATGCAAAGTCCGTGGACCCTCTTGGCCGACACCTATTATTATGCATGGAATCTGGTGGATGGATCAGGACTGCCTGTGAAGCCATACGACAACGACAATGGTATGCTCCGCTTCCAGTATATTGACAGCGACTCAAACAACCAGTTGATGACCAGTCCTCGTGTCACTCTTACCAAGACGGACAAGTCAGAGCTCTCATTCTTCATGTACCATGGATTCGAGGCCGACCCAGGTGACCTTACGTTAAATGTATACCTTAATATTGACGACCAAGGCTGGGAGAAAGCCGCAGAAGTAGATTACAACAACGACACCGAGGGATGGGGACGCTATGCAGTGCAGATTCCCGCAGGAAACAATGTTCAGTTTGCATTTGGAGCCACAGCAGCCGATGCGTCGGCCTCTATCTACATCGACAACATCCGTATTGACAAGACTGTTGAGAACGATGCCGCCATCGCCTTCTTCGGAGGCAAGAAGCGTATCGAGGCTGGCGAGGAGGGTGAGCTCACCATCGTCGTGGCCAACTATGGTGCTGAGACCCTCAAGGATTACAGTGTTGTAGTCAAAGGTCTGGTCATCAACGGAGAAGAAGTTGAGTTCACCGCCTTCGGTGGAGAAGATGGTGATGAGGTGAGAGACATTCCCGCCAACGGCGCCGAGAGATACACCCTGGAGGTTAAAGGTCCGCGCGACATAGATTCACAGTACTTCAACCTTACCGCAGAGGTACTGTCAGAAGGAGATGAGGTAGCAGAGAACAATTCCCGCGACTTCAAGTTCCTCGTCCACACCTCCAACCTGCCCCAGCCTGAGAATCTCGTTGGAAGCAACATCGAAGGCAAAGTAACACTTGAGTGGGACAAGCCCTCCAAGGAAGAGATGGAAGATGCTGTAGTAGACGGATTTGACGAGTACGAGTCGTTTGTCATCAAGGACTTCGGCGACTGGCTGACCTACGATGGTGACGGAACTTCCACCGTATACTTTGGCGGACCTACCATAGCCAACGCTTTCGAGCCGAAGGCATGGCAAGTATGGGCTCCCGTTGAAGCCGGCTTCAGTCTTGAGCGTTTCGATGTGCTGACACCTCACTCCGGTGACAAGTATCTAAGCTGCTGGGCAGCATCTGACGGTTACTCCAGCACCCTGCCTCAGGACGACTGGCTCATCTCCTCAGAGGTTCTTGGCGGAACAGACGTGTCATTCTGGTACAGAGTGCCCAATGAGGGAAGCGACCCACAAGTATTTGAGATGCTGTATTCGACGACAGACCAGGAGCCAGAGAATTTCGTAGTGCTCGACCGCGACTCCGTCTTCGGCACCACCGACTGGGTTCAGTTCCTCTTCACCCTGCCGTCAGATGCCAAGTACTTCGCTATCCGCAACTGCTCTTACGGTACCTACACCGTGGCCTTCCTCGATGACATCGAGTACACACCTGCATACAGTTCCATTTCGAAGCTCAACCTTACGGGCTACAATGTGTACCGTGATGATGAGCTCATCGCCGAGAATGTGACCGACACCAAGTATGTTGACAATATCAGCACTGAAGACGTGTATGAGTATGCCGTGACAGCAGTATATGACAGAGGCGAGTCGCGCTACTCCAACTACTATACCAGCGATGTCAACACAGGTGTCTTCGACCTCAGCAAGGACAGCCATGTGAGCATCTATGCTGCCGGACACAGCATCCACATTGCAGGAGCCAACGGCATGGTGACCGTATCCGGCATTGACGGAAAACAAGTGTTCAGCGCCTCTACCCGCGCCAACCTCAATGTGAACGTGGTTCCAGGTATCTATGTGGTCCGCGCAGGCAATGTGGTCCGCAAGATAACCGTGAAATAAGCATCCTTTTCAAGGTACAGCAATGAGCCAAGGAGTCTGGGCAATCCAGACTCCATGGCTTTTTTAAAAATAATTATATGACAAAAAAAATACTCTTATTCATATTTCTCACATGCTGCATGCCCTCACTACGGGCACAGGTCTTACTGCAATATGGCAACGGAGAAATTGACCATGGATACGGAGCATCTGGCCAGATACTGACTTCGTACGTCTTGTTTCCCGTGAGCCATGTCAAGCCTTACGCCGGCAACCAAATTACCAAGGTACGTATCGGCATGTGCGGTCCGGCATCCAATGTCACAGTGTATATAAAAGAAAACCACCGCGACTCAAAACCCCTCTACTCACAAAAAGTGGAAGCTCTCGAGGCAGGGTGGAACGAGGTGGAACTGACCACCCCCTTTGACATCACAGGCAAGAAGAGTATAGCGATAGGATACAAGGCCACATTGGGAGAGGCCAATGCCGTTGGCTGCTCCGCCATCAAGGCCACAGACGGAGATTATGTCTATGTGAACCAGAGTTCAAAATGGACGAGCACTGGAACCTCGCTATGTATCCAAGGCCTTGTCGAGGGTGAGGCGATGCCCCAGAATGAGCTGATGATAAGCCGCCTCGTAGACCAAGTCGCCCCGTATGAGGCAGAGACGATGACCTTCACAGGCACGGTGCGCAATATGGGTGCCAATGCTGTGGAAGACTACACACTAAAGTACAGCGTGGACGATGAAGACGCGGTGACGATTGAAGGCAATCCGCTTGCCCTCAACGCACTCGACACGTTTGCCATAGAGATTCCATCCACTGTGAAGGGCGTGCATCTTCTGAAAGTCTGGATAGACCAAGTGAACGGCACCGATGACACCTACTCAGAGAACAACACTGCCGAAGCCCGTCTCACCGTGAAAGACGTCCGTTTCAGGCGCAGAGTGGTGTGTGAGGAAAACACAGGTCTTTGGTGCGGTTGGTGTCCTCGCGGCATGGTTGGTCTTGAGCTGATGAAGGAGCGCCATCCAGGCAGTTTTATCGCAGTCAGCATTCATGGTGGCGACGTGCTTGAGATCAGCGGAGATGTGGACTACAACTACAAGCCTTTCACCAACTCTCAGGCAGGAGCCCCGTCGTGCGTTGTCAACCGCCGACTGTCTGGAGACCCCTACTATGACATAGAGAATCTCTACAACATGGAGTCGGCAGCCGACAACCACTTCGCATACGAAATGACATCACAATGGAACGGCGACTCAACCGCGATTACCATGAAGTCGGATTTCTTTACCGACATTGACATGAGCAACCCGCAATACTACGCCGCATACATAGTGACAGAAGACAGCGTGACAGGCTATTCGCAGACCAACTACTACGCGCGCACCCCAGACCAGGAATTCTACGGATGGGAGAAGAAGGGCGAGCATACCTCCGACTGCTATTTCAACGACCTGGCCCGTGGAATATACAGCAATTACCATGGCGAGCTGTGCACCCCTGAGACGATGAATGCTGAAGAAGTGTATGAATACCAGTACACGCTACAGTTGCCTCCCACCGTCATCAACAAGCATCAGGTACATGTAATAGGACTGCTTATAGACCATTCGAGCGGCTATATTGTGAATGCAGCCTACTCCACCCCTCTAAGCGAGGAAGAGATGGTTGTGTCTGGCGTCCAAACTGACCGCAAAGCCATATCGACAACGTACTACGACCTTTCGGGCAGGAGGCTCACATCTCCCGTCAGCGGAATCAACGTGAGAAAAGTCATTTTCTCTGACGGTACTGTTCAGGCACAGAAATTCGTCAACCGTTAGTGAACAGCAATCATTCTCTCAAAGAAGAAAAATGAACAGTACATTCAAACTTGCAATCATAGCGGCTTTCACATTCCTAAGCGCCACTCTCAACGCCATACCGGCATGGCGGGGACTGATGAGCAGGACACAGCCCGACGGCACTACCCTAACTTACCGTCTCATGGGCGACGAGCACTACCACTCGTTTGTTACCTGCGACGGATTCCTGGTTGGCGAGAAAGACGATGGCGGCCTGTATTACATCATCGAGTCTGGCGGCATGATGGTTGCGTCAGAAATGCTTGCCCATCCATCATCCGAACGTAACCTGTCGGAGACACTATTTCTGGCAGAAGCCGGAGTAAAGGATTTCGGACGAGTCTACAGGGAGAAGGTTTTGAAAGAAGAACCTTTAAAAGCGAAGAGGGCAGGCCTTGAAGGCAATTTCCCCACCACAGGAGAGGTAAAGGGACTTGTTATACTTGCCGAGTTCAAGGACAACGAATTTCAGCCGGCATACGACCACGCCCTTTTTGAGCGCCAACTTAATGAAGAAGGCTATAGCGACTATGGAGGGACCGGGTCGGCACGCGACTATTTCATATCCCAGTCGATGGGGCTGTTCACGCCCCATTTCGATGTTGTAGGTCCTGTAAAGTTGCCGAAGATAATGTCATACTACGGTGCCGCCACCAACATGGGCAATGATGTCCGTCCCAATGATATGGTTGTCGATGCTTGCAATATCGCGCACGAGGAATTCGGCATCGATTTCAGCCAGTATGACTATAATGACGACGGAGAGGTAGACTTCGTGTTCATTCTCTATGCAGGATACGGACAGTGTTATGGAGCCTCGGAAAATACAATCTGGCCCCACATGTCCACACTTAATGCCCAGAACACATACCTCACCCTCGACGGTAAGTCAGTCAACAGGTATGCGTGCTCATGCGAGTTGAACGGGAATTCAGGTACTGAGATTGACGGTATCGGCGCCGTATGCCATGAGTTCGGCCATGTGCTTGGTCTGCCCGACATGTACAACACCTACAATTCGTCGCTGACCCAACTCGGCTCATGGGACGTGATGGATGGCGGCAGTTACAACAACAACTCCCGTACGCCACCTTCGTATACCGCTTTTGAGCGATACAGCTTAGGTTGGATGGACCTGACCGAGTTGGACACACCCTCCGACAGCGTTGCGATAGAGGAAATAACCAGGAACAATGTCGGATACCGTATCAGCACAAGTGACGAGAATGAGTTTTTCACGCTTGAGAACCATCAGCAGGTGGGCTGGGACGCCTATCAGGCAGGCAGTGGCCTTATGATTATCCATGTAGTCTACGACCAAGGGGCCTGGAACCAGAACTCCGTCAATTCAGGCATGGCTCCTCGTTATGACCTTATGGAGGCCGACGGCAGCCAGGGCTATGACCAGGCTACTGACCTTTATCCTATAGATGGCAACGACATGTTCACCGATTATTCCACTCCCAACTCCCTCTCCTGGTCGGGAGAGCCGACAGAGAGAGGAATAACCAACA
>JAEEGF011257161.1_pt1 | contig 10159 bp, 8 predicted proteins | sample 9134171 | NCBI WGS metagenome assembly JAEEGF01 (sample SAMN16246542, study PRJNA631951) | gut metagenome | biome: gut microbiome; feature: rumen; material: AP-attached | host: Bos | place: Iran: Karaj | collected 2018-10 | reverse complement strand
TGGAAAAATAGGGATGTCCTGTGCCGCCGGCAAGGAATACCACTTTTCCCTCGTTTAGATCCTTAACTGCATCGTCTCTTGAGAAAAGCTTTGTAAAATCACCGCATTCAAACTGGGTATAAACGCTACAGTCCATACCGACAAAGCGGAACATGTCGGAAACATAGATGCAGTTCATCACGGTCGCGAGCATGCCTATCTGGTCTGCTTTTACGCGGTCCATGTTGCCGGAAGTCCTTCCTCTCCAGAAGTTTCCTCCGCCGATGACCACAGCTACCTGTACGCCTTCGTCAACAAGCTTTTTTACCTGTTTTCCGACCTTTATGCAGGTCTCCTCGTCAAATCCGGTCTTCTTCTCACCGGCAAGAGCTTCGCCGCTGAGTTTTAACAATACTCTTTTATATTTTGCCATTATCAGTTCCTCTTACGGACGATCAGTCAAAAATGCTGTCCACATCAAGCTCTGCATAGGTGAGCGAGCAGAATCCGTCAAGGATAGCGCCGTTGTTCATCTGCACGGATTTAGCCTTGATGTTTCCCTTGATGATCGCAGTGGAATCAAGGATGACAGGGCCGTTTACGTCGATCTCGCCCTTTACGGCGCCCGCAAATACTGCGGAGCTTGCGTTGATGTCTCCTACAACGACCGTGCCGAGTCCGATCTTTACACAGCCTTCGCTTGTGATCGAGCCTTCAAGTCTCTCAGTGTTGACAAATACTTCGGAGGCCATGGAATTTCCGGATACCTTTCCCGAAATGGTAAGCTTTCCGAGGCATTCGATATCACCGTTGATGGTGCCCATTACATCGAGAGAGCAATCGGAAATGATGGAACCGTTGATGGTCGTACCCTTTGTGATGACCGTAACGCCGCCCTTGTCTTCCTCTGAAGTGTCTCGTTTTTTTCTGTCTGCGACTTCAGGCACGTTTGCGGGAGCAGCGGGCTTTTCCGCAGCCTTCTTGGGTTCTTCCTTGGGTTCTTCCGCTGTCTCCTCAAGAATGCTCTCAAGAAGCTCGGGATCTATATCCTCGGCGTTTACCACATCTTCTTCTCCAACCGCAAAGATATCTTCTTCTTCAACATTTGCGTTCTTTCCGGCCTTCTCATTTTTGGCATCGTTAAATAATCCCATTATAAACCTCCATTAGTTTTAGATTTCAGACTAACTTATTTTAGCACATTCTGTCTCAAAAGCAAACATAGAAATATCAGTTGAAGGCATCGGCAGCAAGGGTGACTTTTACCTGTCTGTCGTTTCCTTCAGGAGCAGCGGAGGCTTTCGGTGTGGGATTTTCACGCTGTTCTTTTCTGTATTTGAAGAAATCGAGAGCAACCTGCGGGAAAAGAGCGTATGAAAGGACATCCTCGTCCTGCTCGATCCATTCCTTGCACTCTTCCCTGAACTTCGGGAGCTGAGGCTCGATGAGGTCCGCGGGACGGCAGGTGATGGGCTCTGTGTCTCCGATCGCTTTTTTCTGTACTTCCTTGTTGAAAGGCTTTACGGTCTGGCCGAATTCGCCCGCAAGAATCTTCTTTGACTCCTTTGTGATCATCTTGTAGCGCTCACCCTGAAGGACATTGAGCACTGCCTGTGTACCTACGATCTGTGAGGAAGGTGTTACAAGAGGCGGCTCACCGAAGTCCTTACGAACGTTCGGGATCTCCTGGAGCACTGCTTCGTATTTGTCCTCGGCATTTGCTTCCTTAAGCTGCGAAACGAGGTTTGAAAGCATTCCGCCGGGAACCTGGTAAAGCAGTGTCTTGATATTTACGCCGAGTACCTTGGGATTAAGAAGGCCGTTCTTTAACACTTCTTCTCTGTAAGGTCTGAAGTAATCGGCGATCTCAGCGAGCAATGTCTGGTCATAGCCCGTATCGTAAGGTGTGCCCTTGAAGGTCTCTACCATAACCTCGGTTGCAGGCTGTGAAGTACCCATGGAAAGCGGGCTCATTGCGCAATCGATGACATCGGCGCCTGCTTCTACCGACTTTAAATAGGTCATGGAAGCGACACCCGAAGTATAGTGAGTATGCATCTGGAGCGGGATCTTGGATCCGTTCTTAAGTGCTGTTACAAGCTCTGTTGCGGTGTAAGGAAGAAGGAGGCCCGCCATATCCTTTATACAGATACTGTCGGCACCGATCTCTTCGACCGATTTTGCCATCTTTTCCCAGTATTCGAGTGTATAAGCGTCACCCAGAGTATAGGAAAGAGCGATCTGAGCGTGTCCGCCCTCTTTCTTTGTGGCCTTGACGGCGGTCTCAAGGTTACGGAGATCGTTAAAGCAGTCAAATATACGGATGATGTCGATACCGTTTGCTACCGACTTCTGTACGAAATATTCAACAACATCGTCGGAATAGTGATTATATCCGAGAATGTTCTGTCCGCGGAAAAGCATCTGGAGCTTTGTTTTCTTAAATCCCGCGCGCAGTTTCCTGAGTCTGTCCCAAGGATCTTCCTTAAGGAATCTGAGGCAGGAATCGAAGGTCGCGCCGCCCCAGCATTCTACCGAGTGGTAGCCTACCTTGTCCATCTTGTCAATGATGGGGAGCATCTCGGAAGTGGGCATTCTTGTGGCGATGAGCGACTGATGGGCATCACGGAGTATGGTCTCTGTGATCCCGATGGGTTTCTTTTTTATATCTGCCATAGTTCATCATTCTCCTGTGTTATTTTTGTCATGAAAAGATCATGAAACAGCCGGCGTCAGACTCCGAAGATAGCCATGAAGACACCTGCCGCCACTGCGGTACCGATAACGCCCGCAACATTGGGTCCCATTGCATGCATGAGCAGGAAATTGGTAGGATCCGCTTCCGCTCCGACTTTCTGTGAAACACGCGCAGCCATGGGAACGGCCGAAACGCCCGCAGAACCGATGAGAGGATTGATCTTTCCTTTTGTGATCTTGCACATGAGTTTTCCGAGCAGGACACCGCCGGTAGTACCGAAAGCAAATGCGATGAGTCCGAGAACAACGATCTTGATGGTCGTCCACTGAAGGAAGTTCTCTGCGCTGGTGGATGCGCCTACGGAAGTACCGAGCATGATGACAACGATGTACATAAGGGCGTTCTGTGCAGTCTCAGAGAGCTGGTTGGTAACGCCGCATTCCTTGAAGAGGTTTCCGAGCATCAGCATGCCGATGAGGGGAGCAGTCGAAGGAAGGATAAAGCATACTACGATGGTAACAACGATGGGGAAAAGGATCTTTTCGAGCTTTGATACGGGACGGAGCTGCTCCATCTTGATCTCACGCTCTTTCTTTGTGGTAAGAGCCTTCATGATGGGAGGCTGGATGATCGGAACGAGTGACATATAGGAATATGCCGCAACGGCGATAGGTCCCATGAGATTTGTCTGTCCGAGCTTACCTGCAAGGAATATCGATGTAGGGCCGTCAGCGCCGCCGATGATGGAGATCGCTGCAGCTGCTTCTCCGTTGAATCCGAGAAGGATTGCAAGAAGGTAGGCAACAAAGATACCGAGCTGTGCTGCCGCACCGAGAAGGAAGCTCTTGGGATTTGCGATAAGAGGACCGAAATCCGTCGACGCTCCCACTCCGAGGAAGATGAGCGACGGGAAGATAGCCCACTCGTCAAGCTTGAAGAAATAGTAAAGAAGGCCGCCCGCCTGCTCGAGTCCGGTTTTCGGATCCACAGAAGGCGCTGCCATTATTCCGGGATAGATGTTTACAAGAAGCATACCGAATGCGATCGGTACGAGAAGAAGCGGCTCAAAACCTTTTTTAATACCGAGATAAAGGAATACGAGAGCCACAAGGATCATAACGTAGTTGCCCCAGTAGAGATTGGCAAATGCCGTCTGATTCCAAAGGTTTAATAACGTATCACCTATGTTCATATTCTGTGAGGTCTCCCTTCGTTATCATTTAAGTGTGGCAAGTACCGCGCCGGATTCTACCTTGTCATTTACCGAGCATTCGATCGATGCTACAACGCCGTCCTGAGGAGCTACTACTTCGTTCTCCATCTTCATTGCTTCAAAAGTAAGGATGGCCTGACCCTTTTTAACTGCTGTGCCTGCGGGAGCCTTGATGGAAAGGATCTTTCCGCCCATGGGAGCAGTGATCTTTACGCTGCCTGCGCCAGCCGATGCGGGACGTGCTGCGGGTGCTGCTGCGGGAGCTGCCTGCTTAACGCCTTCGCCGTTACCTTCTTCAACAGTTACGGAATATACATTGCCATTGATTGTGATAGTGTAATTTTTCATTTTTCTCTTCCTCCGATTGTTATGAGATCTTTGTGATCTTTTTGATCACGATACCGTCTTTAAAGAAGTTGCCGCGTGCTTCCTCATACTCGCTGATGGCCGCGGTGCAGATGGCTGCAAGCTCGAAATTGTCGATGGCAAGTTCCGATGCCGCGATCTGTGAAACAGTGTTCTCGATGCCTGCCTTTGCGACATCCTGTCCCTTTTTCTCTTCATGCTTCGTAGCCCAGATATTTACATATTTGAACAGCGAAATTATGAATGAGATAAAGATGAGCGCTACGAACACAACGCACAGACCCGTGACTGTGTTCACTCCGGCGGCGGCGAAATCATCTTTGATGCCGTCCCACCAGCCTGATAAAACGATCAGGTTATACATATGTTTTCCTCCTGTCTATAAGATAAAGTTCCGAAATTTCGCTTTCTATATTATGTCACAATGGGAATTATAATGCAATAGACGAAAAATAAAAAAAACCGCCTGCAGGCCGACGATCAAAACCATCGCTCCCAGCAGGCTCCTTTAAGCACCTCAGTGCCCCCAACATCCTGCCGCGAAGGCAGGCCTGTTTTATAAAACAAATATCATTCAAATTCGGAAAGATCCAGTACTTTACGGATATTCTCAGCCTTAAAGCCTTTTCGGTAGAACTTTGCGGCAAGCTTGTCACGGTCTTTTCTGTCAAGTGCATGTATCATTTCCGGCGTCATGCCGGATCTTTTGAGTTTTGATACCATAACGGATATCTCATGCTCACTGAGGTCACCCTCGGATCCTGCATCATTCATAGACGCCTGAGGCTGTGGATATTCGGTGTTTACCGCATATTCCGCATCCTCATCGGAAATACCGCGCATTTTAAGTTTCGACCGTATTTCCCGTATGCTCTTCTGTTCTCTTAAAGACTTTACGATCTGCACGGCCGTACGTCTGTCGTCGAGATAACCGTAAGAATCGAGAAATTTCAGCACTTCGGCAATAATCTCCGGGTTATGGCCGTCCTCCGAAAGTTTCGATCTTATTTCGGCTACCGATCTGTCGCTCTTTATGAGAAGATTCATCGCGCGCCTTTTGGCGTAGCGTACCATCTCTTTAAAGAGCGCGGCGTACGTTTCCTCGGAAAGCTCTGTGGCTTCCGTGTCCGTCATCCCTTTGTAAACTACAAGGAACTCTCCGTTTTCAAACGATATCTTGTTTTTCTTTTTGGAAAATTCGGTTATTTCCGTTATTGTCAATTACTCGGCCTTCTTTTTTCCTTCGGCTTTCTTTTCGGGCTCTGCCTTTGCTGCCGAATGAAGAGGTTTGAAACCGTATTTCTCGCGGACAAGGTCTTCCACTTCGTTTAAGACATCGGGATTCTGCTCAAGGTAGAGCTTTGCGTTTTCCCTGCCCTGTCCTATCTTTTCGTCCTTGTATGCAAACCATGCGCCGGACTTTACGATGATGTTGTCCTTTGTCGCGAGATCCAGGATGTCTCCCGTTTTGGAGATGCCTTTTCCGAACATGATGTCAAATTCGGCTTCCTTGAACGGCGGTGATACCTTGTTCTTAACGACCTTGATACGGGTATGGTTTCCTATAACGTCTCCGCCGGACTTGAGCGATTCCACACGACGCACGTCGAGACGCACGGAAGCATAGAATTTCAAAGAGTTACCGCCCGTAGTGGTCTCAGGATTTCCAAACATCACGCCGATCTTCTGGCGGAGCTGGTTTATAAAGATGACGATGCAGTTTGACCTGCTGATCGCCGCTGTAAGCTTTCTTAATGCCTGTGACATGAGACGTGCCTGAAGTCCCATGTGGGCGTCTCCCATGTCTCCCTCGATCTCGGCTTTGGGAACGAGAGCCGCAACGGAGTCGACGATGATGATGTCGACCGCGCCTGAACGCACCATGGTCTCGGTGATCTCAAGCGCCTGCTCACCGTTGTCCGGCTGTGAGATATAGAGATTGTCGATATCCACGCCGATGTTTTTTGCGTATACGGGGTCGAGCGCATGCTCCGCATCTATGAAACCCGCGATGCCGCCGAGCTTTTGAACCTCTGCTACCACATGGAGCGCAACTGTGGTCTTACCTGACGATTCGGGACCGTAGATCTCAACGATCCTTCCCTTGGGGATGCCTCCGACTCCGAGTGCTATATCCAATGAGAGCGATCCTGTGGGAACCGCCTCAACATTCATCTTTGAAGCTGAATCTCCGAGCTTCATGACCGAGCCCTTGCCGTACGACTTTTCGATCTGAGCCAGCGCGGCATCGAGGGCTTTCAGCTTTTCACTGTCTGCCATTTATGTTCTCCTTTGGTTGGTCTTGTGTTCTTTCGGAAATCGCTATGATTTTATCAAAAGGTCTTGGCGATTACAAGTTAAATAATCCGCTTGCCGATGAAAAAAAATCAAGCCATTATAAGTTATACTTATTTAACAATTATAAACTAAGTGTTAATCGGCAAAAAGTCCTTCGACATATTCCTTAGGATCGAATTTCTTAAGAGAATCAACTTTTTCACCGACACCGATGTATTTGACCGGAACATTAAGCTCCGCCTGGATCGCGATCGCGATCCCTCCCTTTGCGGTGCCGTCAAGCTTTGTGATGATGACGCCGGTAACGGGCGCGACTTCGTTGAATTCCCTCGCCTGCACGAGGGCGTTCTGTCCTGTAGTGCCGTCGACTACCACAAATGTCTCTCTTGCGGCGCCCGGATATTCCCTGTCGATGACCTTGTCGATCTTTCTCAGTTCCTCCATGAGGTTCTTTTTGTTCTGGAGACGTCCCGCGGTATCGCAGATGAGGATATCCGTGTTCCTCGCTTTTGCGGCATTGATCGCGTCAAATACGACTGCAGCGGGGTCCGAGCCCTCTTTTTGCGCGATGATGTCCACGCCCGCGCGGTTTGACCATTCGGTGAGCTGCTCTATTGCTGCGGCTCTGAAGGTATCCGCTGCGCAGATCAGCACTTTTTTGCCCTGTTTTTTGAGAACGGAAGCAAGCTTCCCGACCGTCGTGGTCTTACCCACACCGTTCACACCAATAAGGAGGATAACCGTCTTTTTGTTCTCAAAATCATAGGCGTCACCCGGAACATCCATCTGCTCCTTTATGGAGTCCTTAAGGAGTTCCTTGCATGCCGCGGCTTCCTTTATCTTGTTTTCCTTGACTTTTTTCTTTAACGCGGAAATGATGTTTTCTGTGGTATTTATCCCGACATCGGCCATCACGAGAGTTTCTTCGATCTCCTCGTAAAACTCGTCGTTCAGCTCTTTATGTCCCGTGAAAAGACTTGCAAGCTTAGCAAAAAATCCCATTTTTCCTCCGTTGCTGCTCCGTTGCTCCGTTGCACCGCTTAATTTGTCAGATCGTTTTCTATAAGGCTTACGGATACAAGCGCCGAAACGCCCTTTTCCTGCATGGTGATACCGTAAAGCGCGTCCGCGCTCGCCATTGTGCCTCTTCTGTGCGTGATGACGATGAACTGCGTGTGATCCGTGAGCTTGTGAAGATATTTCGCATATCTGTCAACGTTGCTGTCATCAAGCGCGGCCTCTATCTCATCAAGAAGACAGAAAGGCGAAGGCTTGAGGTTCTGGATCGCAAAAAGCAGTGCGATCGCAGTGAGCGCGCGCTCTCCACCGGAAAGCATCATCATGTTCTGCAGCTTCTTTCCGGGCGGCTGCGCGTTGATCTTGATGCCGGAAAGCAGGATATCCTCGTCTTCGGTTAGCTCAAGAGTACCCTGACCGCCTCCGAAAAGCTCTTTGAACACGACATCAAACTCGTCCTTTATCAGTTTGAATTTCTCGTCAAACTGGCGGCGCATCTCGTCTTCAAGCTTCTGTATGATGCCCTGGAGCTTTTCCTCCGCTTCCACGATATCATTTTTCTGAGTCGTATAGAGCTCGTATCTTGCGGAAACTTCCTTGTACTGCTCTATGGCATTGACATTTACGTCTCCGAGTCCCCTGATCCTTGACTTTATGTCCGAAACGCCCTTCTTTAAAGCATTGTAGGATCCGAGACTCTCGTCACGCATTTCCTTTGCGCTGTCAACGGTCACTTCATACTCGTTCCACATGTAAGAACATTGCTCGTCGATAAGCTCATTGATACGTGTGAGCTGATTTTCGAGACGGAAAAGTTCCTTGTCGAGTGACGAGATCTTTTCGGACAGTTTTTCGCGCTCTGTGAAAAATTCCTTGTGGCCCTTTACCAGTTCATTCTTTTCCTGTTCCAGGTCTCGGATCTGTGTATCAAGGTTTGAAGCGGTGAGCTTCCATTCTGCGATGAGTTCGTTAGCATATTTTATGCGGGTATTCAGCTCATCTATCTGCGCATCGGTATCCACCGCGGCAGCCTCAAGTTCTTCAAGTTCTTCGTTGAACTTCTGCTTTTCCTCGTTCAGACGATCTATGGTCTCGGAAATGAATTCGAGCTGTCCTTCGAGAGTCGCGTTTTCGACTCTTACTGACGAATCCTTCTCGTTTGCATATCTTTCGAGCTTTCTTTCTTCATCAAGACGGTGGTTCAGGCCCTCGATCTTTTCGTTGGCTTCGGCTCTCAGTCTCTCATTGTCGGAAAGTCTCTCTTCCTGAGTCTTTGCGGCTTCATTGTTTTCAGTCGTCTTCTTTTCGAGTTCCTTGATCTCAAGCTCGATAACGGAATATGACTGCTTGCTTTCCTTTATGCGCTCTTCTTCTTTCTTGAGATTAAGAGAAACCAGGTTCTGTCTGATCTCAAGCTTCTTGAGTTCTTCTTTCGCGCGTTCCGCTTCTTCGCGGAGCCTGTTCCTCTTTTCTCTGTAGCTGTCTCGTTCTCTTGTGAGAGCGTTTATCTTTATCTGTATCTCGTCAGACTTTTTCTTTGCTTCTTCAAGTTCACGCTTTCTTCCGAGGAGGTTTGAATTGTTCTTGAACGCGCCGCCGGAAATGGAACCGCCGGGAGTGAGGAGTTCTCCTTCAAGTGTTACGATGCGGAGACTGTAGTGATATTTCTTGGCCAGCTTCAGCGCATTCGTCATGTTGTCGCAGACCACGATGCGCCCGAGAAGGTGCTTCATAAGGACATTAAAGGTCTTGTCCGTCTTTACGAGCTTGTTCGCATAGCCTATGAAACCTTCTTCACCCGAAAGGTCGTCATTGTTGTCTTTTGCGGTTATCGCATCGAGAGGCAAGAAAGTCGCGCGTCCGAACTTGTTTTCCTTTAAGTATTCGATAAGCTTCTTTGCGGTGGGCTCGTCTTTGGTGACGATGTTCTGTATGCTTCCGCCGAGTGCCGTTTCGACTGCCGTCTCATATTTCTTCTCGACTTCGATAATATCAGCGACGACGCCTACAATGCCGGGAAGGTAGGCCTTCCGCTCCATGACTTTCTTTATCGCAAGTCCGTAGCCTTCGTAGCGTTCACTGAAATCCGCGAGTGTTCCGGCTTTCGAATCGAGTTCTATCTTTTCCTTCTGGAACCTGTCAAGGAAGCCCTGTGTCTCTTCGAGGCGTTCCTTTAATTTTGCGGCTTCCGCTTCCTTTGAAGAAACCGATGCGGACAGTTCCTCCATCTTTTCCGCGATTTCGGAAAGCTCTCTGTTATATGTTTCTACAGCTGTCTCATACTCGTTTTCGAAATTCTTCTGCGATAGAACTTTCTTTGTGAGTTCCGCTTTTTTGATGGCGTTCTGCTCATTTAAGGTATTAAGTCGTGACAGCTCTGTCTTTACCTTTGTATCGTCGTTCAAAAGTCCTATCAGGAACTCGTTGCACTGAGCTATCTCGTTTGAGATGTCCTTGATGCGTTCTTTTATCTCGTTTATCTCGTTTTCCGAGTTTACGCCGCTTTTTTTGAGATCTTCGATCTTTTGCTTTACTTTTTCGGCTTCTGCGTGTTGTTCTGCAATCCCTTCGTCACGCTTTTCCAGCTC
>JAEEGF012029006.1_pt1 | contig 10160 bp, 7 predicted proteins | sample 9134171 | NCBI WGS metagenome assembly JAEEGF01 (sample SAMN16246542, study PRJNA631951) | gut metagenome | biome: gut microbiome; feature: rumen; material: AP-attached | host: Bos | place: Iran: Karaj | collected 2018-10 | reverse complement strand
GGCTTCACGGTGCTGAGCGTGCCCTACAACGGACTTCTTCCGGACATGATGGACGACTACGCGGTGCGCGCCAAGTTCTCCAACATGCGTATGGTGTTCTCGACCCTCGGCGCCGCCATTTGCGGACTCGTTCCGGGCATGCTCATCAAGCAGACCTATGACCCCTCGCAGTACATGAGCTGCATGCTCCTGTTCGGCGCGATCTTCTTCGTGTGCTCGATCACCGTGTTCTTCGGCACCTGGGAGAAGCAGAAGGAGCCCGTTAAGATGACGCTTCTGGAGAGCTTCACCCAGGCGGCCAGCGTGTTCAGGAGCCGCTCGTTCCTGATCTTCCTGGGGCTCTACCTTTTCGGGCAGGGCGGCATGGACTTCATTTCCGGCATGGCGGTCTACTACGTGCAGCACGCGCTCGGCGCTTATCCCGCCTACTACATTCCGATCCTGGCGGTGCTGATGATCGCCCAGTTCGTCGGCATGCTCATCTTCGGACCGGTCATGAGCAAGACCTCCAAGAAGCTGGCGATCCTCATCGCCGCTCCCGTTAGACTTGTCGGCGTACTGGGGCTTCTGGCCTTCTCCCATCACGGAGCGCCCCTTATTCCCATCCTGGCCCTGGCGGCTCTCATCGGTCTGGGCAACGCCGGCTCCCTCACGGGCATCTTCGCCATCATGGCCGATATGACGGACGTCGACGAGCTGATCACGTCGATCCGCAGACCGGGCATCGTGTCCAGCATGGCCACCTTCATCCGGAAAATCGCTTCCGGCTTCTCGGTGGCGATCATCGGATTCATGCTCACGGCTGTGCACTACAATGAGACGCTTGCCAACGCCGGCCTGGAACAGACCGCCGCGACGCAGCATGGCATCGGGATCTGCTTCGTTCTGGCTCCCGCCATCATGTCGGCTTTGCTGCTTGTATGCGCAGTGCTCTTCCCTGTGACCGACAAGGAGTTCAAGATGGTCCAGAAGGACATCGCCCGGCGCAAGGGAACGGAAGAGAGCCTGGCCAGCGAGGAAGAGAAGGCGGCCCTCAGAAAGGTCACCGGCTTTGCCTATGAGGATCTTTGGAGCCCGCTGAACGCCACCCTGAAGAAGAAGGGCTGATACGAGTCTTTCAAGTCTTCCGGCCGGAATTGCATCTATAAGCACAGCACCCCGGGGGCAAAGCCCTCGGGGTGTTTTGATGCCCGCCTGGGAGACAAAGGAAGTTCATAAGAAAACGGAGGCGCAGATTGCGCCTCCGTTTTATGTTTTATGGGATGTTCTCAGCTCACGATGCGTCTGGCCTCATAGCCGCGGCTGGAGTAGTAGCCGGACAGATCTGTGATGATGACGCCGCTGCGGGAGTTGGCCGCGTGGACGAACTGATTGTTGCCGATGTAGATGCCCGCATGGCCGATGTAATCGCCGCTGGAGTAGAAGCAGAGCACATCGCCGGGCTGCAGCTGGCTGGGATCCACATGCACGCCGTTGCGGGCCTGGTCCGCCGCCACGCGGTTGAGCTGGTAGCCGAACTGGCCGTACACATAGTACACCAGGCCGGAGCAGTCAAAGCCGGTGGAGGGATCCGCGCCGCCCCAGACGTAGGGGTAGCCCACAAACTGCAGGGCATAATCCGCGATCTGCCTGCCCTTGGCGTAAGTGTCGCCGCTGAGGGACGGGGCCGGGCTGGGCGTGGGATCCTCGGGATTTTCCGGGATCGTCGGGTCCTGGGTGTCCTCGTTGCCGCTGCCGTAGACGCCTCTGGCCACATACTGGCTGTAGACATAGCCGCTCTGGCCGTTGTAGATCACCGCGGTCCAGCCGTTCACCTCACCGGTGATGGTCACGGCGTTGCCGTAGAAGAACTCGCCCAGGATCTCACTGGTGTTGGAGGGGCCGCTGCGGAAGCGGACGTTGTTGCCCGTGATGTAGCCGGGCTCGCCCTCGGCAGGGGTTTCGGGAGCCGTGGTGGGGACCGGCGTGGGGGTCGGGCTGGGTTCGGGCTCAGGCGTTTCGGTGACGCTGCCCTTTTCCTTCACATACTGGCTGTACACATAGCCGTTCTGCCCGTCGATATAGCAGGCGGTCCAGCCGTTTTCCTCGCCGGTGATGATCAGCTCCTTGCCCCTGTTGTAGGTGTCCAGGATGCTGTAGTTGGTGCCCGGGCCGCTGCGGAAGCGCACATAGTCCCCGTCGATGTAGCCCTCCTTGCCCTCCGGCGCCGCACTGGGCGTGGGCTCGGGCGTGGTGCTGGGAGTGGGCGGGGTGATGATCACGATGGGATCATCCGGATTCGCGGTGGGCTCCGGTGTGGGCTCCGGTGTGGGCTCCGGTGTGGGTTCCGGAGTGGGCTCCGGCGTCACCACCGGGGCCTCCGTGGGCTCGGGACTCGGGTCCTGAACCACGATGGGGGCTTCTGTGGGGGCTGGGGTCGGCTGTTCGTCCCCGATCACAACGATCACGGGGTCCTCGTCTTCGTCCGGGTCGGGCTCAACCACAGTCCCGGAATACTGGCCCCGGGTCACGTACTGGCTGTACACGTAGCCCGCCTGCTCGTCGATGACGCAGGCGGTCCAGCCGTAGGCCTCGCCGGTAATGATCAGGCTCTTGCCGATGTTGTACTCGCCCAGGATCGAGTAGCTGGAGCCCGGGCCGCTGCGGAAACGGACGTACATGGCGTTGATGTAGCCTGCGTCGCCATCGGTCACGATGACGGCCTCGCTGCTCTCTTCGCTGATCTCAAGATAACGGGAGGACATAAAGCCGCTCTGTCCGTCATAACTCACCGCGTACCAATCGGGATTGGAGCGGTCAGTCACCGTAACGGCAGTTCCCCTGGGCAGGCAGTTCACTACGGGATAGCCGGTGCCCGGGCCGGAGCGCATGTTCACGTCGCTGCCCGTTACGGTAGCGCTCTCTGCAAGGGCCATGGGTGCCGGCAGCAGGCAGCAAACCAGCAGCAGGGCGATGAGAGTGCGCAAGAACTTCTTGCTCATGAAACAGTTCCTTCTTTCTTTGTCCGGTGAGACGGCGGTTGCCCGCCGGATCTCCGTAGGAGGCTGTTCGGAAGCACCTCAGAACGCTGGGTCAGGCATTCTGAAAGAAAGCGTCAGCTTACTTATCTGGTGGCCAGTGAGCGTTCAAGCCACACTGCGGCAACATCGATGGCAGAATAAAGGCTGTCCTTCTCGGTCTTCTTCACGATCTTGTCCCGGGTCCGGATGTTCGGATCGGTCAGCTGAAGAGAGACGGAGACCTTGGTAGCCACGTCAAGATCCTTCACCTTTTTGGTGTCCAGGATCTGCATCTGGATAATATACTTATCCGCAAAGCTGCCGTAATAGATGATGTTGTCCTTCCTTTGGAGAGGGTGTCCCTTATACTCCAGTGTTTTTGCCAAGAAAAGCACCTCCAATAATGTAATCAAAATGTAACACAATGAACTTGTTTTGTCAACAACGAAAGGCAGGTAAAAAAATCCAAAGTGGGGGAAAAACCCCTGAAATTTCGTTAAATCTTTGTAAAATGACAGTCCGCAGACCATAATTTGGGAGCTTTGGACCGGAAACCGGGGTGGGCCCCCCCTCCCCCATCCGCCGTTTTTCCGGGGTGGGGAAGGGGAAAAACTCAGCCGTAGACCACCACCGCGTCGTCGCCGCCGTCGTCTCCGCCGTCATCGCTGCCCCAGCCGCCGGGGTCAACGGTGATGCCGCCGTCGTCGTCATCGATGACGATGGCGTTGCCGGGATCCTCGTCGTTCTCGTCCAGGCCGAACACGCCGGTGTTCTCGCCCAGGTACGGCCAGGTGAAGTCCTTCCAGGCGTAGCCGTCCACCACGGAGGCCATGATGCTTCTCCAGATCCTGGCCGCGGGGTTGCCGTTGATGTTGATCTTCTCCGGCGTGTCATAACCGGTCCAGACCACCGCCACATAGTAGGGGGTGATGCCCGCGAACCAGCGGTCCTTCATATCCGTGGAAGTGCCGGTCTTGCCGCCCACGGGGACGCTCCAGAGCTTGGCCTCGCTGGCTATGCCCTCGTCCACGTTCTTCTGCAGCATATAGCTCATGGTGTAGGCGGTGTTGGGCTGGAAAGCCTGGATCGTTCTGGGGGAATTGTCCAGAACCACGTTGCCCCGGGCGTCGGTCACCATGGTATAGGAGCGGCTGTAGGTGAAGACGCCGTCGTTGACGAAGGCACAGTAGGCCTGGCACATCTCCCGCACGGAGATACCGTAGGTCAGCTGGCCCAGGGCCATGGGGGCGTAGGAGATGTCGTCGTTCACCAGGCTGGTGACGCCCAGTCTCTCCGTCAGGTAGTCGTAGGAGGTCTGGGGGCCGCCGGGCAGCACGTCCACGATCTGCGCCGCCACCGTGTTCAGCGACCACATCAGGCCCTGCTCGATGGTGATGATACCGAAGCTCTGGTAGCTGTCGTTGTGGGGATACCAGCTGGTGCCCCGCAGACGGATCCCCTGGGAATCGTTCACCACGGTGCTGGGCGTGATGAGTCCCAGGTCCACCGCGGGACCGTAGGCGGCGATGGGCTTGAAGGAGGATCCGGGCGGGCGGGTGGCGCCGCCGTAGTTGAAGCCGTTCACCGACACCGGCACGGCCCTGTTCAGGGGGAAGTTGCTGGTTTTGTTGCCCACGCCTCCGCAAAGCGCCACGATTCGTCCGTCATAGGGGTCCATGATAACGATGGAGCTCTGGAACTGCTGGTTGGTGTGGTTGCCGGGGCGGGGGATGTTGTTGGGATTGGAGTAGAAGTTGTCCACGATCTCCTGGATCCGGGGATCGACGCAGCAGTAGATCTGATAGCCGCCGTTGTAGAGCAGCGTGGTGGCCGCCTCCCGGCCGATGCCCTTGGCGTCCATCAGGTCATGGATCACGTCGTTGATGACCACCTCTTCATAGTAGGTATAGACCACCTTGTTGGTGTCCTCCCCGGGGCTGTGGGCAAAGACCAGTTCCTCCGCCACCGCCGCCTTGTAGGTGTCATAATCGATGTATTCCTGCTCGTACATCTCCCGCAGGATGGTCTCCTGCCGGTTTTTGTTGTTCTCCTCGTTGTAGAAGGGATCGTAATAGGTGGGCTTGTTGGTGATGCCCACGATGGCCGCGCACTCCGCCAGGCTCAGCTCCGACACGTCCTTGCCGAAGTAGGTCTGGGCCGCGGCCTGGACGCCGTAGCAGCCCTCCCCGAAGTAGACCGCGTTGAGATACCATTCCATGATCTCTTTCTTGTCGTACTTCTTTTCCAGCTCCAGGGCGCCGAAGATCTCCGTCAGCTTTCGCTGGATGGTGACCTCGTCGTTGCCGGTCAGGTTTTTGATGAGCTGCTGGGTAAGGGTGGAGCCGCCGTAGCCGGTCTCCATCTGGGCAAACATCTTGATGAAGGCCGTAGAGGTGCGGAACCAGTCCACCCCGTTGTGGTCGTAGAAGCGCTTGTCCTCAATGGCCACCAGGGCCTTCTCCATATAGGGCGGGATGTCCTCATAGTCCACCCAGATGCGCTTGTAGCGGCCCATCAGGGTCACAAGCTCCTGCCATTCGTTGTTGGCGTTCTGATACCAGATGGTGCTGGACTCGCTGAGCTGGAAGTCCTCCAGGGAGATGTCCATATTGGGCGTCAGGGTGTTCTTGACGTAGTAGGCAAAGATGCAGGCGAAGAGCAGCCCGGCCACCAGCAGCACCAGCAGCACGGAGCCCAGGACCTTGAAGACGGCGCCGACGACGGAAGACGTGGCGTCGGCGGTGAAGCCCAGCGCCTTGGCGCCGAAGTGAAGCGCACGGAACTTTTTCGGGGATCCTTCCGGGGTTTTTGTCATCGAAGCAAAGCGCCTCCTTTCCAGAAGCGGGATCCCGATCCGCTGCGGCGGACGCAGCAGAGCGGTTGTACCCGAACGCGCGTTTTCAGAAGCGGCGCATCGGGAAAAATGGGTATAGTTTCTTATTGTAATGTCCCGGCTATTATATCACAGCTTGTCAATGCAGGGTGTAGAATTTGTGAATTTTCAGAATAATTAAGAATTTGCTCCGGGGCGCTGCACATATTTTCCCCGTCCCTGCGAAAGACTAACCCTGCCGGAGAGATTTTCGGGCAGGCAGCCGGGAGGAATACAGGAGGAAGCATGCTGAAACTGAGATTGAAGATTGCGCTGCTGCTGATGCTGATGGGCTCGGCAGCCTTCACCGGAGCTGAGGCGCTGCGCAGCCTCCGGACGGCCCCAGGGACGGGCGTTCCCGAGGAGCTCTACCGGCAGTTTGCCCGCAACGCGGAAACCGCCGTGTTCTTTCTGCGGCAGGAAGGGGACTATGTGGCGGTCTACCCCGCCCGGCGGGACCGGGAAGCCCTGCGGGTGACGGGCATCGAGCTCAGGGGCCTGCGCAAGGTGGACCAGGCCATGATCCGGGAGGGCCTGCCGGTCAGGAGCATGCAGGAGCTGCTGCAGCTGCTGGAGGACCTGGGATCCTGATAGAGTGAACAGTGAAGAGTGAGGAAATGCGGGGCGATCTCTTTCCGTCACACGCGCCGCTCCTCTCTCCACAAAACTGTTGATTTCTCCCGCTGTATCGGTTACAATGATATCAGACTATACAGGAGGAGAAAAAGATGAGCGAAGAATTCGGAAGCGATTTCATCACGATCATTGACGATGACGGCCAGGAGTTCGAGCTGGAGGTCCTGGACGAAATGACCTACAACGTGGAGACCTATGTGGCCTTCCTGCCCGCGGACATGAAGGAAGACGATCCGGATTACGGCATCATCATCCTGCGCTCCGTGGAGGACGAAAACGGCGACGAGCTGTTTGAATCCATCGACGATGAGGATCAGCTCAACGACGTGTACGAGCATTTCATGGTCCTGCTCTTTGACGACGAGGATGAGGAAGAGGGCAAGGAATAATCTCCCCGCTCCCCGCGTATCCTTTGACTGAAAGAAAACAACGCTCTGCGGTGCGCGTGTTTGTCCCTATGGACTTGCGGCTCATGAAACCCACATCTCTTATAAGGGATGCCGATTTGAATCTGCGGATTGCAGGCCTCCCGGCTTTTGCCGGACGTTGGAAGCAGTGAAACAGAACTTAGGCGACCCACCTGCCTTTGTGTGCAGGTTACTACTGAGCCGGCACGGCATACGCGGAGAGGCTCCCCCGGGAAACCGGGGGAGTTTTTTGCGCCGTGCGAGATTCGGGCGGATGGCGCTTCCACGTAGGGCGCGATGCCCTCATCGCGCCGCCTGATGCCTTCCCCCAGCGGGGGAAGGTGGCATCCGCCGATCCCCCGCGAGGCGGATGACGGAGGGCTTGTCGCGCCGGGACGTCTAGGAGGCCATCCCCTGCGATGCGGACGGGGAGGAACGCATCCCCAGTCACCGGCGAAACCCCTTCAGTCAGCTTAGCTGGCAGCTCCCCCGGAGGGGGTCAGCGCGGGGACCTCATCCGGCGCTTCGCGCCACCTTCCCCGTGCGCGGGGAAGGCTTCGGGCGGCGGACATGGAAAAACCCGGCGGCATATAGCCGCCGGGTTCGATGTTTTGCAAGATCAGAAGATTTTCGTATCAGGCCATGCGCTGTCCGGGCCGGGGGCCGCTTCCGATCAGACCACGCCCTGGGCCAGCATGGCCTCGGCGATCTTCAGGAAGCCGGCCACATTGGCGCCCAGCATCAGATCGCCCGGCTTGCCGCACTCCACAGAGGCGTCGTAGCAGGCCTTGTAGATGTTCTTCATGATGCCGTGCAGCTTCTCGTCCACCTCTTCGAAGCTCCAGCTCATGCGGATGGAGTTCTGGCTCATCTCCAGGCCGGAGGTGGCCACGCCGCCGGCGTTGGAAGCCTTGCCGGGGCTGTAGAGCAGGCCGTTCTTCTGGACCACGGCGATGGCCTCGGGGGTCAGCGGCATGTTGGCGCCTTCGAAGACGGCCATGCAGCCGTTGTCCACCAGGGCCTGGGCGCCCTTCTCGTCCATCTCGTTCTGAGAGGCGCAGGGATGGGCAATGTCGCACTTGACGGTCCAGATGTCGCGGCAGCCGGCATGGTACTCGGAGCCGGGGACCTCATCGGCATAGACGCTGATGCGGGCGCGGCGGCGCTGCTTGATGTCGAAGAGCTTCTTCAGATCCACGCCGTTGGGATCGTAGATGTAGCCCTGGGAGTCGGACATGGCGACCACCTTGCCGCCCAGCTGGTTGACCTTCTGGGCGCAGTACTGGGCCACGTTGCCGGAGCCGGAGACCACCACGGTCTTGCCCTCGTAGGAGGTGTTGCCCAGATACTTCAGCGCCTCGGCGGAGAAGTAGCACAGGCCGTAGCCGGTGGCCTGAGTGCGGGCCAGGGAGCCGCCGTAGGTCAGGCCCTTGCCGGTGAGCACGCCGCCCTCAAAGCGGTCAACGATGCGCTTATACTGGCCATAGAGGAAGCCGATCTCACGGGCACCCACGCCGATGTCGCCGGCGGGAGTATCGGTGAACTGGCCGATGTGGCGGTAGAGCTCGGTCATGAAGCTCTGGCAGAAGCGCATGACTTCGGCGTCGCTCTTGCCCTTGGGGTCAAAGTCGGAGCCGCCCTTGCCGCCGCCCATGGGCAGGGTGGTCAGGGAGTTCTTCAGGCACTGCTCAAAGCCCAGGAACTTGATAACAGAGAGGTTCACAGAGGGGTGGAAGCGCAGACCGCCCTTGTAGGGGCCGATGGCGGAGTTGTACTGCACACGGTAGCCGCGGTTGACATGGATCTCGCCCTTGTCGTCAACCCAGGGAACGCGGAACTCGACCACGCGCTCAGGCTCCACAAAGCGCTCCAGCAGCGCGGCCTTCTCCCACTCGGGGTGCTTGTCAATCACGAGCTCCAGAGACTCAAAGACCTCACGCACGGCCTGCAGGAATTCCGGCTCGTGGGCATCCCGCTTCTCAACCTGCTCATAAACTCTTTTCAAATACTCGTTCGTCAGCATAGTGACCTCCTTAGACGTCCTTATTATTTTTGCTGATCGCCCTTTCCGGGGCGTTCTGCCCAGAGTATAACACAGTTATTTGGGCAATTCAAGCCGGATATTTGTGAATTGTAAAAAAGAATTGCCTGTGATATACTAAGGTAAATTGGTAAAAACACCGAAAGGAAGCAGACATATGATCTCTCAGAAAGCCTTTGGCGAATATCAGCTCTATACCCTCTCCTCCGAGACGCTGTCCGTCTCCGTCTCCACCCTGGGCGCCACGGTACAGCGCCTGCGCTTCCTGGGGCGGGACTGCATCCTGGGCTATGACAGTCCGGAGGAATACCTGGCAGGCTCCGCCTATCTGGGCGCCACGGTGGGGCGGGTGGGCAACCGCATCGGCGGCAGCGCCTTCACCCTGGACGGAGTGCGCTACGCCCTCAGCCCCAACGAGGGGGAAAACCAGCTCCACGGCGGGCCGGATTCCTTTGACCGCCGCCGCTGGGAGGCGGAGATTCTGAGCGAGGACGCCCTGCGCCTGACGCTGCTCTCCCCCGACGGGGACAACGGCTATCCCGGCACGCTCCACGCCGCCGTCACCTACCGGGTGGCAGGCGGGACGCTGCGCATCGACTTCGAGGGGGAGAGCGACCGGGACACCGTTTTCGCCCCCACCAACCACATGTATTTCGACCTGTCCGGCAAGGGGCAGGTGCTGGAAAACGATCTCCGGCTCAACGCGGATCGCTATGTGGAGCCGGGAGAAGGGCTCATCCCCACGGGGCGGCTGCTGCCGGCGGAGGGGGACTTCGATTTCCGCAGTCCCCGCCGGATCGGCCGGGACTACGACCACGCCTTCGTCCTCTCCGGGGAGCAGGCCTGCACGCTCCGCGCCGGCGGGCTGCAGATGGAGCTCCGGACTGACTTCCCCGCCCTGCAGGTCTACACCGGCGCCTTTCTGCCCCCGCCTCACGCGCCGCGGCAGGGTCTGGCTCTGGAGCCGGAGTTCTTCCCGGACAGTCCCAACCACCCGGACTTCCCCAGCATCACCCTCCGGGCGGGAGAGCACTTCCACCGCTGGGCGGAGTACCGGTTTGAAGAGTTTTGAGTTTTCATACTAATACCTGATAGAAAGCTTTAGAAAGATTTCCGAGGCAGAATTGTGACAGGCGAGGCGCTTCCCGCAGAGCATAATGGAGATATATGGTCAAGGGAAGCAACGAAGCATGGCGCAATTCTGA
>JAEEGF012205020.1_pt1 | contig 10161 bp, 7 predicted proteins | sample 9134171 | NCBI WGS metagenome assembly JAEEGF01 (sample SAMN16246542, study PRJNA631951) | gut metagenome | biome: gut microbiome; feature: rumen; material: AP-attached | host: Bos | place: Iran: Karaj | collected 2018-10 | reverse complement strand
CTTGCGGTTGCCGTAGCGCTGCATGAACTTGTCCACGCGACCTGCGGTGTCGACGAGCTTCTGCTTGCCGGTGAAGAAGGGGTGAGAAGTGTTGGTGATCTCGAGCTTTACCAGAGGATAGGTCTTACCGTCGATGTCGATGGTCTCCTTGGTGTTAACAGTGCTGCGAGTAATGAAAACCTCCTCGTTAGACATGTCCTTGAAAGCAACCTCGCGATAGTTGCTGGGATGGATATCTTTCTTCATTTCTTTAGATATATCTTTAAATGTTAAACTTACAATTTTTTGGCGGTGGTAAACGCCTCTTTTTTGTAATGGCGTGCAAAGGTACAACCATTTTTTGAACTGGAAAAATTTTTTCTGCTTTTTTTGATAATGTTTTTGATTATCAGTGACTTTTCCAGAACCAGGGCGTGAAAATGACCAGCACGGTGAAGATTTCGAGACGCCCCATGAGCATCAACGCCGACAGAATCCACTTGACCATGGTCGGCAGGATGCTCCACGACATCGTTGGCCCGATTTCCAGTCCCAGGGTGGGTCCCACGTTGCTGCCGCAACTCAGGGCAATGGTGATGGAGTTGGTGCTGTCAACACCGGTTAGAATCATGATGAAATAGGCAGTGAAGCACAGGGCAATATAGGCGATGAAAAAGGCCATCAAGGTAATCTGTGTGGAGCTATGCACCGTCGAGTCGTTGACCTTGAGGGGCAACAATGCTTTGGGGTGTAGCATACGGCGAATCTCGTTGCGCAGGACTTTCAGCGCAATCACGCCACGCGCACACTTGAAACCGCCCGCCGTGCTACCGGCACATCCACCGAAAAACATGCACAGGCTCAGGATTACCCAAGTGATGTGGTGCCACTGGGCGGCGTCCTCATTGAACATGCCAGTAGTGGTGATGAAAGACACGACCTGGAATAGGGCAACTCGGATGGCGTCACCGACATCGTAATCATTGTACCGCAGCAGGAAATAGACAATCATGGCAGTGGATGCCAGTACCAGAGCCGAATAAAGGCGGAACTCAGCATTCTTGAGCAAATGCTTCACCTGGCCCTTGAACATGGCAGCATAGAGTAGGGCAAAGCTCACACCTGAGAGGAACATGAAGATAATGGCTGTGTAGTCGATGGCCGGATTATGAAAGTAACCCGTACTTGCATCGTGGGTAGCAAAGCCGCCTGTTGCGGTGATGGTCATCGAATAATTGACCGCATCAAACGGACTCATGCCGAACAGGAAGAAGCAGAATGCGCACGCTACAGTCAATAGCAGATATACGCCCCACAGGGCCTTGGCTGTGGTCGTCAGCCGCGGGTGCAGCTTACTCTTGATTGGACCCGTAACCTCGGCGGCAAACACCTTGATAGAACCGCCCACAAACGACGGGATGATGGCAATCGTAAAGAACACAATTCCCAGACCTCCAATCCACTGCGTCATCGAGCGCCAGAACAGGATGCCATGGGGCAAGCCTTCTACTTGGTCGATAATTGTGGCTCCTGTCGTTGTCAGGCCAGACATCGTCTCAAAGAAAGCGTCGGTCACATGACTGATGTATCCGCCGATGAGGAACGGCAACATGCCGAAGCTCGCGAATACAATCCATACAATCGAGACCAGCAGATAAGCATCGCGTCGGCTCAAACTGTTGGTGGGATGCCGGCCCAGCAGTCTCAGCACCAAGCCTGCAAGTAAGGTGATGCCCACAGTGATTGTGAAAGGCATAATGTCGCTTTCAGCATGGTAAAGGGCAAAGATAAGGCACAGCGTCATGAACGCTGCTTCAATCCATAGCAGCGAGCCCAATATCTTGAAGATTAATCGCCAGTTGAACATCGTGCTTGAACTAAATGAAGAATTTCTCTATCTTGCTGATTTCGGTCCCGTGGCAGAATACGACCACAATGTCACCTGCCTGAATCAGGGTTTCTCCGTTGACAAGCATGCCCTTACCGTCACGAACCAAGCCTCCTAACTCGGCTTCGCGGGGGAAATTCAGGTCGCGCACTTTTTTGCGTGTGATGCGTGAGTTGGGATGTGCGGTGAACTCGGCAACATCGGCATTGACGGTCATCAGGTTGCGGATGTTGCGCACGTCGCCGTTGAGCAGCAATTGGTAAATGTGGCTTGCCGTCAGTGCCTGCTTGTTGATGATGGTGCCGATATCCACGTTGCCGGCGATGCCCACATAGTCCATGTTGTCAATCATGGCGATGGTCTTGCTCACGCCCAGTTCTTTGGCGGTCAGGCAGGCGAGGATGTTGGCCTCGGCATTGCCTGTCAGGGCGATGAAGGCTTGTGTCTTTTTGATGTTTTCTTCGAGCAGGTTGGCAACCGAGCGCCCGTCGGCATTGATGACCATCACGCGGTCAGTGTCAATCAACTCGATGAGTTCCTCACAACGGTGGGCGTTGCTCTCAAATATTTTTGCGTGTACGCCATTGGGCAGCATGTTGGCAACCCTGACAGCCGTCTTGCCACCGCCCACGATGATGACGTTCTTCACATCGGGATAATGGCTCTTGCCCATAATCTGTTTCATACTGGGCACAAACTCCTTCGTGGTCATGAAATATACGAAATCACCATCCAGTAGCATATCGTTGCCCGAGGGGATGATGGTATTGCTGCCGCGTTTGATGGCGACCACATGATAGGGCGAATCGGGTTTGAAAATGTATTTGAAGGGCTGGTTGAGAATCTCACAGCCGTTCCTCACCTTGATGCCCAATAGGGTGAGCAGTCCGCCATGCACTTCCCAACGCTGGCGTGCCCATGTCAGTTGCAGGCCGTTGATGATGTCAATGGCTGCCAGGTTGTCGGGATAGATGATTAATGAGATGCCTGCCGCCCTGAAGGCCTCGGTAATCTTGGTGTCGGTGAACTCGACATTCTCAACCTTTGCAACGGTCTGCCGTGCGCCAAGTGACTTTGCCAGCACGCAGAGGCTCAAGTTCAGGTTTTCGTCGCGTGTGACTGCGATAAACAGGTCGGCACGGCTCACCCCAGCTTCCCTGAGAGCCTGGATGGGCGTGTTTGCCGAGGCATGGATAGTCATCAGGTCGCAGTCGGCTTGGATGCGCTCTAACTTTTCTTCATCCTCATCGATAATGATGATGTCCTGCTTGATTTTGGAGAACAGGTCGGCTAGATGAGCTCCGATGGCTCCAGCTCCTATGATAATGACTTTCATAACTGAATTGAGGCTATGAGTAACAAGATGATTTTTAGCTGGCAAAGATATGGATTATTTTCTCTCATCAATACATGAAGATATTTTTTTAATTCTCAGTTACGCATTTTTAACTTGTTTCTTATTGTTTTTCATGGCTTTCCGAATTAGGGATAATGAAAATGTGACCGAGAAAAATAAAGATGGATTTGCAGTATTATAAAAAAAATGCTAACTTTGCAGGTCATTTGATTAACGAAACATAGAGCACTTAAAATATGTTTGGCAAACTCTTTAGGAGAAACAGAGAGCAAGTAAAGCTCTTTTATCACACCGATATACACAGCCACATCCTCCCTGGTGTGGATCACGGTTCACAATCCATCGAGCAGTCTCTCGAGATGCTTGAGGCTGAGTTGCAGATGGGTATTGACCGTGTTATACTCACGTCACACGTGACCGCAATGACGTTTGAAAATACTCGTGAGAGCCTGATGGACTCCTTTCTCAAACTCAAGGATGCCGTGACCGATGCCGGTCTGGAAATTGATTTGTATCTGAGTGCCGAGTACCGCATGGACGAGTACTTCGACAAGGAGTATGCAGCCGATCACCTCATTCCGTTCCCTGGTAATTACATTTTGCTGGAAAATTCGTTCCAGCAGGAACTGATGAACCTTGATGATTTGCTGTTTGACATGCAGGTCAAGGGGTATAAGACTATTCTGGCACATCCCGAGCGCTATACTTATTATTCCCGCCGTCGCAAACGCTACGAGCAGCTGCATAATGCTGGGGCTCGTTTCCAGGTCAATATCCTGTCCTTCACGGGCTACTTCGGAGAAGAGGCTCGTGAAAGCGCCTTGTGGTTTGCCCGCAATGGCATGATCGACTACCTGGGCAGTGACATGCACAACGTCAAGCATGCCCACATCATTATGGACTACATCAGTTCCAAGGAGTGGAAAAAGTTGAGTCCCGAAATCGCAAACACGGTCAAGAATGATATGATTATTTCCTAACCACTAGGTTCAAACAGTCATTTGATTTCATTATTAAGATATTAAAGGACCTCGGGCGATGTCTTGCCCAGAGGTCCTTTTTTCATGTTGACAGCAATAAGCAATCAACCCAGACGCTTAGTGTTTTGCGTTTGGGTTGATTGCTTTATCATCTGACCTGATAGGGTCAATCCTGGTTCTCATTATCCGTATTTTGCTGCTGGCTGTTGTCAGGCTCGTCACGCATTTCTTCGGGCAAGTCCTGCTGGATGATTTCACGGCAGGTGTGGCTCACCTTAGCGATGTCGTTGCCACCGGTGTGTTGGATAGGTTTGTGGAAGGTGAGCGTGATGGTGCCAGGGGTGACGTTGAACGTGCTGCGTGGCATGACCTTGTAGCTGCCGTCGATGGTGATGGGCACTACAGGCAGCCCGAACTCGAGTGCCAACTTGAAGGCTCCGTTCTTGAATTGTCCCATCTTGCCGGTGTCGGTGCGGCGTCCTTCGGGAAAGACGACAATTGACATGCCGCCGTGCAGTTTCTTCTTGGCTGCCGCCATGGTGTTGCGCAGTCCCTGGGCCGAGTGGGTGTCGACCAGAATGTGGCCTGCCATGCGGCATGCCGTGCCGATGATGGGAATGTTGGTGATGCCTTTGCGCATCATCCACTTGAAGTTGTGTCCCAGAAAACCGTAAATCGAGAAGATGTCGTAGGCTCCCTGGTGGTTGGCGACAAAGACGTAGCTCGTCTCGTGGTCGATGAGTTCGCGCCCAATGACCTTAATACGTACCATGTGAATCCAGCACCAGACTCGTGCCCACCACTTGGCAGGGAAATAACCCCAATAGTCTTGGTTAAACAAGCATCCCACAATGGTAATTATTGCGGTGATGATGCTGTAAACCAGCATAATGGGTGACGCGATGCACCACTGATAGATACGGTATAGATATATCATTTTTCTATCAATCAGGTTGTTAATTAGCAATGTTGCTGTAAATATCGTATGATGTTTTGTGCTGCAAAGTTACAGTTTTAGATACAATGTTGCAAGACCTCGCGCTGTGGGAAAGTGATAAAAACAGATATTTAACGCAATTTAGGATAAAACAACCGCCCAGAGCCTGGTGAGGCTGGGGCGGTTGTCGTTAGTCGTATGGAACCGTGGCGCTTTACTTTGCCTCGGTTTCGGGGGCGATGAGCTTGTAGCCCTTGCCGTGGATGTTGATGATCTCGATATTGGGATCGTCTTTGAGTTTCTTGCGCAACTTGGTGATGTAAACGTCCATGGAGCGGGCGTTGAAATAGTTGTCGTCAATCCAGATGGTCTTGAGGGCAAAATTGCGCTCCAGAATCTCGTTCATGTGGGCACACAGCAGGCTCAGCAGCTCACTCTCCTTGGTGGTGAGGTTCTCACTGCGGTCATCGGTGAACAGCACCTGGCGCTGGGTGTCGAAAGTGAATTTGCCGATTTTGTAAACGGTCACTTCCTTGCCTTTCTTGCCCTTGACGCGGCGCAGGATGGCTTCGATGCGCAGCACGAGCTCTTCCATCGAGAAGGGCTTGGTGATGTAGTCATCGGCACCAATCTTGAAGCCTTCCAGGATGTCCTCCTTGAGCGCCTTGGCGGTGAGGAAAATGATGGGCACGTCATTGTTGACGGCGCGGATTTCCTGTGCCAGCTGGTAGCCGTCCTTCTTGGGCATCATCACGTCGAGCAGGCAGATGTCATACTTGCCTTTGAGGAAAGCCTTGTAACCGGCTTCACCATCGGCAAAGAGTTCGGCTTTGTAGCCCTTGTCCTCGAGGTACTCACGGGTGAGGGTACCCAGGTTCTCGTCATCTTCGCATAACAAAATTCTCAGTTTGTCTTCCATAATTGTCGTTTTTATTTATATAGTGGTAATGTGATTATGAATTTCGATCCTTTATTGATTTCGCTCTCGGCGCGGATAGAGCCGCCGAACAGGTCAATCATCTTATGGACGTAAGCCAGACCCAGTCCGAAGCCTTTCACGTCATGCAGGTTGCCGGTGGACACGCGGTAGAATTTCTCGAAGATTTTCTTCAGGTCCTCGCGTTTCATGCCGATACCGTTGTCCTGGACAGTAATCTGGATGTGGTCCTCGTCGGGGTTGACGGTGGTCACGGTCAGTTCGGGAGGCACGTCCTCGCGACGGTACTTGACAGCGTTGTCCAGCAGGTTGAAAATCACGTTGGTGAAATGCATCCTGTCCACGTTGATGATGGGGTCCTCGGCATCAAGGTTGGCGTTGATGTGTCCGCCGTATTTCTCGACCTTCAGTTTGAAGGTGTTAATGACGCTGTAGATATTGGCGTTGGCGTCCTCTTCCTCGAGTCGCATGGTGGCGTTCTTGCGGTCGAACAGCGACAACTGCAACACCTTCTCGACTTGGAAACGCAAGCGCTTGGTCTCGTCGTTGATGACGCCCGAGACATGCTTGAGCATCTCGGGACTCTTGCGCACGCTGTCATCGTTCAGCATCTGTGCGGCGATGGAGATTGACGAGATGGGTGTCTTGAACTCATGCGTCATGTTGTTGATGAAGTCGTTCTTGATTTCGCTCAGCTTCTTCTGCTTGAAAGCCACCGAAATGGTGTACAGGAACACAGCCAGCAGCAGGAACGTGAACATCAGCGAGGGTACCAGGAACTTCACCGACGAGAAGATATAGTCGCTCTTGTTGGGGAACGTCGCGTTCAGCGAGTACTGCTTGCTCTTCGGGTCGTTGGGGAACAGCACTTGGCTGTAAACGTCCTGTTGTGACATGGGCGAGTAGCCGCTGGTCTTGTAAACGACACCGCTGCTGCGGCTGACAATGGCAAACTCAAAGGGCAGCGTCAGTCCGTTGAATTCCAGCTCCGAGCGCAGGTAGTTAGCTACGGTGGCACTGTCGGCACGTTCTTGGATGGGCCGGTCGCTGGAGTGGTTCAGGATGGTGAGGATGACCTCGTTGAGCAGACTCTTCTGGTAAAGGTACTGGCCCTTGAGGATTTCCTGCTTGTGCTGATAGCTGTCGTTCAGGTCCTTGAGCGTTTTCAGATTGGCAGGCCGCACGTTGGCTGTGGCATCGGCGTTGAACGTCGTGTCGACGCTTGCATCATTGAGGCTGTTGAAGTCAAAATTGCCCGAGTAGGTCTGTTCGGCTTCGGCTAAATCTTTGTCAAGGAAGTATTTGGTCTCATTCTGTTCCAGCATGGTGGACACGCTGTAGAGGCTGCGCATCACAATCTCGCTGAACTGGCTGTTGCGCATGTCAACCATCTTCTCCATGTACACGATTTGCATGGCGAGCAGTCCCAGCAGGGCTATCGCCATCACAACCGTCAATATCCATATCGTCCATCTCTTCATGAGAGCTTCGTTGTCTGTTATAAGGTCTTGTTTTTAACAATCAACGGCAAAATTAACACTTTATTGTGAAAAACCAAAATTTTCTTTCACTTTTTGCTGAAAAAATTAACACCAAATGTTAAAACACCCACTTTGGCCTCCAGATAGAACACTTGCTTCCCCCCTTGCGTCCTCGCGTGGGGACAATAAATAGAATAATTAGCATTTTACATCGTTAAAATGGCACCCGTGTGAGGGTGCCTATTAGTTATTTTGAGAAATGAGAAGTTCCAAATCACTCCCATGTTCCTGTGAGCAGGTAGTCAATGAGTGCTGACACGTCGTTGATGCTCGTTCGGCCATCAAAGTTCACGTCGGCCGTGGAAGGAGCCGTATCTCCATTTAGCAGTATATCGATCAATGATGACACGTCGGCGATAGTCACGAGGTCGTCACTGTTGATGTCGCCGAGTACCGTGGGCAACTTTTCGGTGAAGTATCCTGGATTGCTGGGGCCGCCGTCGATGTGGGCGTAGGTGACATCCACATGGTCGGGATCATAGGTAGTGCCTTGATCGCCCACCAGGCTCGTGCAGTTCAGGAACATATTATCAGAGGTGGTTACAGTTTCAGTGTCCCAACCTTTGTCAACAGAGATCGTCTTTAGGTTGGGGCATTCACCGAACATGTATTCCATGTTTTTCACCTTACTGGTGTTGAAACTGTTCAGGTTGAGAACGGTCAAACCTGGGCAGTTATAAAACATGAAGTCCATGCGGTTTACTTTGGCCGTATTGAAATTGATCAAATAAAGGTTTGTCAATTGCTGGCAGCCTCCAAACATGCCGGCGGTGAATTCAACTTTTTCGGTATTAAAATTGGACACGTCAAGGCTCGTCAAAGCGCTACAATACCAGAATACGCAATACATGTCATTGACTTTATGCGTATTAAAGTTAGACACGTCAAGGTTTGTCAAACCGTAGCAGTTAGCGAACATGGAATTCATCGTTAATAGCGAGTCGGTGATGAAGTGGCTCACGTCAAGACTCGTTAATCGACAACAGTAATAGAACATACCTTTCATGCTACACACATTGATGGTGTTGAAGTTGCTCACGTCAAGGCTGGTCAAATTCCAGCAGTTATAGAACATGTTACTCATAGTTGTCACCTTTGCGGTGTTGAAGTTGCTCACGTCAAGGCTCGTTAATCCACAGCAGTAATAGAACATACCGTCCATGCTATACACATTGATGGTGTTGAAGTTGCTCACGTCAAGGCTGGTCAAATTCCAGCAGTCATAGAACATGTTACTCATAGTTGTCACCTTTGCAGTGTTGAAGTTGCTCACGTCAAGGCTCGTTAACCCACTGCAGTTATAGAACATGTCACTCATAGTTTTTACCTTTGCGGTGTTGAAGTTGCTCAAGTCAAGGCTCGTCAAACTCCAGCAGTTATAGAACATGCTGTTCATGTTTTCCACATTACCTGTATTAAGATTGTTTTCCATTCCCGTTATGGACCGGAGTTTACTCATACCAATGAACCATTTGGCAGTCGTAGATGGGGCCGCATCGGCAAATGATGAATCAAACACGACCTGCGTTACTTTTTCGTAGCAATTGTCTTTTACCCAGCCTGGATCATAATTACCTGTGTTTAGATTATAGGTATTGCCTGTGCGGGTGCTGCGCAGGTCATCGTAATAGAACGTCAGCGTTGAGTCCTCTGGCGTGTAATTGGTATAGGCCTCGATAGCCGTCAAGTTGATGGAACACAGCAGGCAAGTCATTAGGGAGAGCGCTTTAAGTTGGATCCTTCTTTTCATAATGATAATGTTTATTTGTTTGTTAATACTTTATCTTTTTATCATGACGCAAAAATATGATGATTGAAGCGGATTCACCAAACGAATCTTGTAAAAATTTGCACGTTTTCTGTTTCTGGACTGTTTTTTGTCAAATTTTTTTACACTTTTTCCTTTAGGCCGCATCCCAAATGATGCAAGATGTTGCAACAATAGTATTTCTAAGTATCTCCCATATCAACTTAATCCCAGCAAAGAACAGTATTTGCATAGGCTTGTCTTTTTTTGACAAAAAATAATGGGCAACCCGCAATGGGTCGCCCATTATTATATAATGTGTAGAACTGGGGATTAATCCTCGTCCTGCTTGCTCTCCTCGTACTCCTTGAGCAGCTGAGCCTGCACGTCGGCGGGCACGAGCTCGTAGCTGGAGAACTTCATGTTGAAGGAAGCGCGGCCACCCGAGATGGAGCTCAAGGCGGTGCTGTAGCTCGACATCTCCTTCAAGGGGATGCGTGCCTTAACGCGCTCCAGACCATTGGCGCTCGACATATCCATCATGATGCCGCGGCGGCCCTGCAGGTCGCTCTGTACACCACCCATGCAGTCGGAGGGCAACAGAATCTCCACGTCATAGACGGGCTCGAGAACCTTGGGGTTAGCATCGCGGAATGCGGTGGAGAAGGCGTTACGAGCTGCCAGACGGAAGGAGATTTCATTACTGTCAACCGGGTGCATCTTACCATCGTAGATACAGACGCGCACGTCACGAGCGTAGCTACCGGTCAACGGGCCCTGCTCCATGCGGTCCAT
>JAEEGF012189773.1_pt1 | contig 10161 bp, 8 predicted proteins | sample 9134171 | NCBI WGS metagenome assembly JAEEGF01 (sample SAMN16246542, study PRJNA631951) | gut metagenome | biome: gut microbiome; feature: rumen; material: AP-attached | host: Bos | place: Iran: Karaj | collected 2018-10 | reverse complement strand
TGGCCAGCATATCCTTCTGCTCGAAGCCGCGGGAGGTGATGGCCGGAGTGCCGATGCGGAGACCGCTGGTGGCAAACGGGCTGCGGCTGTCGAAGGGAACCATATTCTTGTTCACGGTGATATCGGCCCTTACCAGCTCCTTTTCTGCCACACGGCCCGTCAGATCCGGGAACTTGGTGCGGAGGTCTATGAGCATAAGGTGGTTGTCCGTTCCACCGGAGATGATCTTGTAGTCCTTGTCAATGAAGGCCTGGCACATAGTGGCGGCGTTGGCCACTACCTGCTTCTGGTACTCCACATACTCCGGCTGGGAGGCCTCGAAGAAGGCCACGGCCTTGGCGGCAATCACGTGCTCCAGCGGACCGCCCTGGATGCCGGGGAAGACGCTGCCGTTGAGAATGGCGCTCATCTTCTTGATCTCTCCCTTGGGAGTGGTGAGGCCCCAGGGGTTGTCGAAGTCCTTGCCCATCAGGATGATGCCGCCGCGCGGTCCGCGCAGGGTCTTGTGGGTGGTGGAAGTGACGATGTGGGCGTATTTGACGGGGTTCTTGAGCAGACCGGCGGCAATGAGGCCGGCAGTGTGGGCCATATCGATCCAGAGGATGGCACCTACCTTGTCTGCGATGGCGCGCATACGCTCATAATCCCACTCGCGGGAATAGGCCGATGCGCCGCCGATGATGAGCTTGGGCTTGCACTCGAGGGCCTTGCGCTCCATTTCATCGTAGTCTACGCGTCCGGTTTCCGGATTGAGGCCGTATGCCACGGGGTGATAGAGCAGACCGCTGGCATTCACGGGAGAACCGTGGGTAAGGTGACCGCCCATGGACAGGTCCAGACCCATAAAGGTATCTCCGGGCTTGAGGATGGCCATGGTCACGGCCATATTGGCCTGGGCGCCGGAGTGCGGCTGCACGTTGGCATATTCTGCATCGAAGAGGGCGCAGAGACGGTCAATGGCCAGCTGCTCAATCTGGTCCACCACCTCGCAACCGCCGTAATAGCGCTTGCCGGGATAGCCTTCTGCATACTTGTTGGTGCAGACGGAACCCATGGCGGCGAGAACCTGGTCAGAGACATAGTTTTCGGAGGCAATCAGCTCCAAACCGGAAGACTGGCGTTCCTGCTCCTTCTTGATGAGGTCAAATACTTGAAGATCGTTTTTCATGAATAATATGATAGTACCTTATATAACTTGGATATCCTTTTGAGGAAAGGACTCACAAATATACGCTTTTTTGTTGGAAAAGCCTTACCTTTGCAGACGCATGTCGCGCTTTCTGGTGAAATATCGAAAAGGGATCTTTGCCCTGATGACCATCCTGGTGGTGGCCAGTGCTCTTATGATTCCCAGTATCAACATCAACACGGACATGACCCAGTACCTGCCGGACAGTTATCCGATGAAGCAAGGACTGGACATTATGGAGCAGGAACTGCCCTCCCTGCAGGGCAGGATGCAGGAATTCGGTTCCCTGTTTGCCGACGGAAACGACCTGATGCCCACCGATCTGCCCCGCATTCTGGCCATAGGCGTTGCCATGCTGTTCGTGGTGCTGCTGATTATGTGCTCTTCCGTGATGGAAGTGGTGCTGTTCCTGCTGACCACCGGTTTTGCCGTGGCGCTGAATATGGGCACCAATGCCTTCCTGCCCAGCGTCTCCATGATGACCAATATGCTTTCGCCGGTGCTGCAGATGGTGCTGTCCATGGATTACTGCATCATCCTGATGAACCGGTACCGGCAGGAAAAAGCCCTGGGAAAAGACAAGGAAGCGGCTATGGAGGGGGCCATCCGGGGAGCGGCGTCGTCCATCCTCAGCAGCGCCTTCACCACCATCGTGAGCCTGCTGATGCTTTGCTTCATCAAGATAAAGATAGGGGCCGATTTGGGACTGGTGCTCTCCAAAGGCGTCACCTTCTCCCTCATCTGCATCTTCACCGTCCTTCCTTTCCTCATCATTGCCGGAGACCGGGCGGTGGAAGCTACCAGAAAGAAGATTCCCCGGCTGCCCTTCGGCCCCATTGCCCGCTTCCAGCATCAGTTCCGTTACCTGCTGCTGGTGCTGTTTGTGGCCATCTTTGCCGGCTTTGCCTATCTGAAAAACAAGACCGCCCTTTCCTTCGCCCCCACCTGGAGCAGCACGGCCCTGGACCAGAAGGACGCCACCAGCAACGCCTCTCTGCTGCTGTATTCCAATGCGGATGAAGATTCCGTGACGGACCTGATGGATACGCTGAGTACGGTTCCGGGCGTAACCCGGACCCTGAGTTACCCTTCGCTGGTGCTCCGCCCCCGGACGGTAGATCAGATGCTGGAACTCTTCTCCGATTTTGCTCCGGACGAAGCCGGCGCCCTCCCCGAGGAGATGCTTTCCCTGGTGTACTATGCCCGTTTCCATCCCCAGCGCAGCGAAAGGATGAGTTTCCAGGAAATGATGGACCTGGTGGAGGAACTGTCGGCCCAGGGGCTGGTGCCGGAAGGCTTTGATCCCAAGGTCCTGTTCCCGGAACCGGAACTGGAACCGGAGCCCGAGCCGGAACCCGAACCTGAACCCGTAATTGAACCGGAGCCCGTTCCCGTACTGGAAGATACTTTAAAAGTTCAGGCCGATACCACCGTTTTGGTACCGGTCCCGGACTCCCTGGCCGTGGCCGCTCCCGTTGACACGGTTGCCGTGGCCCCCGCTCCCGAAGAAGAAGATTTCCTTACCTACGAGCAGCTCACCGCGCCCCGCACGGCAGCGGAGATGGCCGCCCTTGTGGATATGAACCCCAGCCAGGTGGCCACCCTGTACCGTCTGGCCGGCCGGCGCGGCCAAACGATGAGCGCCGCCGAAATGCTTACCTACGTACGGGAAAAGATTCTCACCAACCGCCGTTATGCCGCCTTCATTCCCAAAGATGCCAAGGCGCAGATGGAGCAGATGGCCCCGCAGATAGATTCCATCCTGGCCGCCGGACCTCGCCGGACAGCCCAGGTGGATACGGTTTCCATCGTTCCCGTCGAGGTGGTTCCGGTACAGGCCGATACGCTTGTGGCCGTGCCGGCGGAAGTGACAGAACCGGTTGCCCTGGTGGAGCCGGTTGTTGAGGAAGAAGCGGCTCCCACTCCCTTGGAGATTCTGGCAGAGATGGCTTTCTCTTCCATGAAATACTCATCGGCCCGGGTCTATGGAGCCCTTTCCGCCGCCGGCATTTCCGTTTCCAAAGACCAGCTGGACCTGCTGTTCCTGTATTCCGGCGCCCAGAAGGGAGCCGATCCCAATTGGAAGATGTCTCCCGGCGAACTGCTGGACTTCGTGGCCGATACGCTGCTGACCAATCCCACCTTGAGCGCCTTTGTGCCCGACAGTTCCCGCACCCTCATCACGGAAGCCCGTGAAGAACTTCTGCTGGGTCTGGGCCAGCTCAAGGGCCTGAACTACTCCGGCGCCATCGCCCTCAACAACCTGCCGGTAGAGGGAGACAGCACTTCCGTGATGGTGGCACAGATCAGAAAGCTGGCCGATGAAGGCCTCCAGGGCCCTCACTACTGGATCAGCGAGGCCGAAATGTACAAGGAACTCCAGGATGGCTTCCCTTCCGAGCTCCTGCTCCTGACCGTCCTCACCGTGCTGTCCATCTTCCTGATCGTGGCCTTCAACTTCCGCTCGGTGCTGGTTCCCATCCCGCTGGTGATGACCATCATGGCGGGCGTCTATGTGAACATCTGGGCCAGCGGCCTGGGCGGCAATACCATGTATTACCTGTCCTACCTCATCATCCAGGGTATCCTGATGGGCGCCACCATTGACTATACCATCCTCTTTACACACTATTACCTGGAGTATCGCGGGAAGGCCGATATCCCTTCGGCCCTCTCCCAGGCCTACCAGGATTCCTCGCATTCCATCCTTACCTCCGGGCTCATCCTTACCATCGTACCTTTCGTGATGCACATCATCATGAAGGATCCCATGATCTCCGCCATCCTCCGGAGCCTGTCCATCGGCGCCTTTGCGGTGCTGATCCTCATCCTCTTCGTGCTGCCCGGCGTGCTGGCCGCCCTGGACCCGCTAATCAACAGACGTCATGACCGACCGAAAGCTGCTTAATATAGAACTGGGCCGCATTACGGCCGATGAGTACCGCTCCGTGCGCCCCTCCAGCGGGGTGGTGCTGGTGCTGGACAACATCCGCAGCGCCCACAATGTGGGCAGCGCCTTCCGCACGGCCGACGCCTTTGGCGTGGACAAGGTCTACCTGGGCGGCATCTGCCCGGTCCCTCCGTCCCCGGAACTGCGCAAAGTAGCCCTGGGGGCCGAAGAAGTAGTCCCCTTTGAGCACGTACAGGATGTAGTGGCGCTGGTGAAAAAGTTGAAGGCCGATGGCTATACCCCAGTGGCGGTGGAGCAGACGGTGAACTCCGTGAAACTGGATGCCTTCCGGCGGGACCCTTCGGCCCGTTATGCCCTGGTCTTCGGCAACGAAGTGGACGGCGTGCAGCAGGCCGTGGTAGATGCCTGCGACTTTGCTCTGGAAATCCCTCAGCAGGGCACCAAGCATTCCCTCAATGTGAGCGTTTCCGTGGGGGTTGTCCTCTGGGGTATTCGAAAGTAAAAAAGCCTCCCGCTCGGGAGGCTTTCTTTTTTAGTCCAGGCTGTGAATGGCCAGGCCACTTCGGAGCTTGGGCTCGAACCAGGTGGTCTTGGGCGGCATGATATTGCCGGTGTCGGCAATGTTGATGAGCTGCTGCATGGACACCGGGTACAGGGCAAAGGCCACCTTCATCTCTCCGGAATCTACGCGGCGGGAGAGTTCCCCGAGGCCGCGGATACCGCCTACGAAGTCGATGCGGTTGGAGGTGCGGAGGTCCTTGATGCCCAGGATCTTGTCCAGGACCAGGTTGGAGAGGATGGTTACGTCCAGGACGCCGATAGGGTCGTTGTCGTTGTAACGGCCGGGCTTGGCGGTGAGGCTGTACCACACTCCTTCGATGTACATCGAGAAGTTATGCAGGCCGCAGGGATGGTAAATCTCCGGGCCCTTGTTTTCAATCACAAAGTCTTCCTCAAGGGCCTTGAAGAAATCCTTGGTGCTGAGGCCGTTGAGGTCCTTCACCACGCGGTTGTAATCGATGATGGCCAGGTGGCTCTCCGGGAAGCAGACAGCCATGAAATAGTTGTACTCTTCTTTCCCGGTGTGGTGGGGGTTCTGGGCTTTCTTTTCGGCCCCTACGCGGGCGGCCGCCGCGGTGCGGTGGTGACCGTCGGCCACATAGAAGGCGTCAATGTCCTTGGTGAAGATTTCCGTGATACGGGCTATGGTGGCGTCTTCTTCAATTACCCAGAAGGTGTGGGTGAAGTTGTTCTCATCCACAAACTTGTACTCGGGCTCGCCGGCAGCGGCCTTGGCCACGATGGCGTTGAGTTCGGCGTTGTCCTTGTAGGCAAAGAACACGGGCTCGATGTTGGCGTTCTGGATGCGGACGTGGACCATACGGTCGTCTTCCTTGTCCTTGCGGGTGAGTTCGTGCTTCTTGATGATGCCTTCGGCGTAGTCGTCCGTATGGGCGCAGAGCACCAGGCCGTACTGGGTACGGTCTCCCATGGTCTGGGCGTATACGTAGTACTTCTCCTTGTTGTCCTGGACCAGCCAGCCTTTGGCCTTCCAGGCTTTGAAGTTTTCGACAGCTTTGTCGTAGGTTCTCTGTTCGTGCTCTCCGGCAATGGGCTTGAAGTCAATCTCCGGCTTGGTAATGTGCAGGAGGCTCTTCTCGCCGGCCATGGCCAGGGCTTCCTCGGAATTGAGGACATCGTACGGCGGGGCGGCTACCTCGGTAACCAGGTTCTTGGGCGGACGGATGGCCGCAAAGGGTTTTACGCGTACCATATTACTTGTTCACTTGGAATTTACGGTTGCCGGTGGCGAAGAAATCCACAATCTGGCGGGCGGCGGCCAGGCCGGCGTTCACATTGGCTTCGGCGGTCTGGGCACCCATCTTCTTGGGCGTGGCAAATACGCGCGGGCCAAATTTCTCCTGCAGGGCGGCGTAGTTGTCGGGCATGACATCGGCCACGTACTTGAGGTCCGGACGCTCTTCGAGGGCCTTCATTAGGCCTTCTTCGTCCATCACTTCCTTGCGGGCGGTGTTCACCAGCGTAGCGCCCTTGGGCATCTTCGTGATGAGGTCGTAGCCGATGGACTTGATGGTTGACGGCAGGGCGGGGATGTGGATGGAGAGGTAGTCGGAGGAGGCGTAAAGCTCCTCGAGGCTGTGCACGGGGTCTGCGCCGGCGGCGATAATCTGCTCATCCGTGAGGAAGGGGTCGAGGGCCGATACCTCCATGCCCAGGGCCTTCGCCTTCTGGCCGACGAGGCGGCCGACGTTGCCGTAGGCCTGGACGCCCAGGCGTTTGCCGCCGAGCTCGCTGCCGGTAGCCGGCGTGAACTGCGTGCGGGCCATGAAAATCATCAGGCCCAGGGCGAGTTCGGCCACGGCGTTGGAGTTCTGGCCGGGGGTGTTCATGACCACGATGCCGCGGGCCGAGGCTGCAACGAGATCGACGTTGTCGTAGCCGGCGCCGGCGCGTACCACAATCTTGAGCTTCGGGGCGGCGGCGATAACCTCGGCCGTCACTTTGTCGGAGCGGATGATCATGGCTTCTACGTCGGCCACGGCCTTTACGAGGTCTGGCTGATCGGCATATTTTTCAAGCTTCACTACTTCGTGACCGCCTTCGGTAAGGATGTTCACGATGCCTTCGACGGCCTTGGCGGCGAAGGGCTTCTGGGTGGCGAGTAAAACTTTCATTATTTCTTGCGCTTTTCGAATTCTTGCATGCAGTCTACGAGGGCCTGGACATCTTCTACGGTGCAGGCGTTGTACAGGGAGGCGCGGAAGCCGCCCACGGAGCGGTGGCCCTTGATGCCCACCATGCCCTGTTCCTTGGCGAAGGCCATGAACTCGTCCTGGAGGTCTTCCTTGCCGGGAGCCATCACAAAGCACACGTTCATCAGGGAGCGGTCTTCCTTGGCGGCGGTGCCCACGAACAGGGAGTTGCGGTCAATTTCACTGTAGAGAAGCTCGGCCTTCTTCTGGTTGATCTTCTGGATGGCCTCTACGCCGCCCATGCTCTTGATCCACTTGAGGGTTTCGTTCATGACGAAGATGTTGAACACGGGAGGCGTGTTGAACATGGAGAGCTTGTCAATGTGGGTCTGGTAGTTGAGCATCGTGGGGATGTGGCGCGACACCTTGCCCAGGGCGTCTTTCTTGATGATGGCGAAGATGACGCCGGCAGGGCCCACGTTCTTCTGGGCGCCGCCGTAGATGAGGGCGTACTTGCTCACGTCAACGGGACGGGACATGATGTCGGAAGACATGTCGGCGATGAGGGGGCAGGGGCAGTCCATGTCCTCCTTGATCTCCGTACCATAGATGGTATTGTTGGTGGTGATGTGCAGGTAATCCAGGTCTGCGGGAATTTCAAACCCCTTGGGGATATAGCTGTAGTTCTTGTCCTTGGAGCAGGCGATGGCATAGGCGTTGCCGATGCCCTGGGCCTCCACGAGGGCCTTGTGGGCCCATACGCCGGTATCCAGGTAGGCGGCCTTTTTCTCCAGATAGTTCATGGCCACATAGAGGAACTGCAGGGAAGCGCCGCCGCCGAGGAACACCACCTCGTGCGTGTCGGGAATGTGAAGGAGTTCCTTCCACAGGGCACGGCACTCGTCCATGACTGCATCCCACTCCTTGGTGCGGTGGGAGATGGACAATACGGAAATACCGGTTCCGGCAAAATCCTTCAGGGCCGCGATGGCATTGTCGATGGCCACCTGCGGCAGGAGGCAGGGGCCTGCGTTGAATACATGAACTTTCTTGGACATGATGTTAATATTTTTAAGCTAAAATTACTATAATTCTTCCAAATTTACAAAACTTTCCAGTTTTTTCTTAAAATTTTCCTCTTCCGAGAGGCGAACCCTTACGGTAAACGCACAACTTTCCCCGAAATCCTGGTCCCGCGGGGAGAGGTCCATCTCCTTGAGGACCTTCATCACGTCGTTCATGGCCAGGTAACCGAACTGCAAGCGGAAGTGCTTGCCGGCAATCTTGGGAACGACGGCCGCCTGCTGGAGGGCATCGGCCGTAGAGGTTTTATATGCGCGGATGAGACCGGGGATTCCCAGCTTGATGCCGCCGAAGTAGCGGACGACAACGACCAGCACGTCACTCAGGCCGAGGGAGTCTATCTGTCCCAGGATGGGCCTTCCTGCGCTGCCGGAGGGCTCCCCGTCGTCCGAAGCGCGCCAGACGTCCCCTTTATAGCCCAGCCGGTACGCGAAGCAGTGGTGCCGGGCGTCGTGGTATTCTTTTTTGAGGGCCGACACATGCTCTTTCACCTGGTCTTCGGTTTCCACGGGGTAGGCGAAGGCGATGAAACGGGAGCCGTTGTCCTTGAAAAGCCCCTGGGAAGGAGCCTCAATGGACTGGTATGCGTCGAATTGATTCACAACACACAAATTTAATGCTTTTTCCGTAAAAAAGTAGTATCTTTGACATGCGAAAAACACAACCTATGGTATTTCAGATAAGGGTGACCCTTTCGGGCATCAAAGGATTTTACAGAGTATATAAGGTGAACGGCGCAACCACGCTGTACACACTTCATAAACAGCTTCGCGCAGACCTGGAATTCCCCCAGGACCAGCTCATCATGTTCAAGGCACTCAGTGTCACCGGAGACGTCGTAGGCCGTTACGGCCTGTTCGACCTGGGCTTCGGAACGGCAGACCAGATGCCGCTGGAGAAGGCCGTCAAGGCCGGCGCGGACAGTTTCGTCTATTTCTACGACGTCACCAACCGCAAGAGCGTCAACATCACCGTGGAAGGTGAACTTGTGGGGGAAAAGGTCCTTCCGGACTTCCCGGTCCTGGCAGAAAGCAAGGGCCCCAATCCCATCGAGTTTGAGAACGGCTACGTGGCCTTCGAAGACCTTCCGGAGCGCCAGCGTCATCTTCCCGGCGAGGAAGAGGACGATGATGACGAGGATTTCGGCGACGAGGAAGAGGAAGAAGAAGAGGACGACGAAGACGGCAAGGAAATCTTTGACGAAGACGAGCAGTAGTGTCCCGGAAGCTGGAGATCATACTGGGACCTACGGCAGTGGGAAAAACTTCCTATGCCATCCGCCGCGCCCTTGAGGTCGGCTCTCCCGTTATCTCCTGCGATTCCCGCCAGATTTTTCAGGAACTGAAAATTGGAACGGCAGCGCCCTCGGAGGAGGAGCTTGCTGCCGTTCAACATTACTTTATCCGCTGCATCCCCGTCACCCGCAACTACACGGCGGGCATCTATGAGGCCGAGGCCATGCAGCTGGTGAACCGCCTGTTTGCAGAGGGCCACGAAACCCTGGTGATGTGCGGCGGCTCCATGATGTACATAGACGCCTTCTGCTACGGCCTGGACGATTTCCCCGAAGTGCCCCTGCAGCTGCGCCAGCACCTGATGGAATGCCTCCGGGACGAGGGAGTGGAGGTCCTTGCCCAGCAACTGAAGGAGCTGGACCCTGTCTCTTATGAAGAGATTGACATCTCCAACGGCCAGCGCGTAATCCGCGCCCTGGAAGTGAGCATGTACACCGGCCAGCCCTTCTCCTCCTACAAGACACGCAGTTTCAAGGAACGGGATTTTGAAATCGAGAAAATCGGCCTGGAACGGCCCCGTGAGGAGCTTTACGAGCGCATCAACGCCCGCGTGGTGAAGATGGTGGAGGACGGCTTGGAGGCCGAGGCCCGCGCCATGCTCCCGTATCGGGACCTGCCCGCCCTCCAGACCGTGGGCTACCGGGAAATGTTCGAATACTTCGACGGCGCCTACGACCTGGAAACCACCATCCGTCACATCCAGGCCAGCACCCGCCACTACGCCAAGCGCCAGCTCACCTGGTGGCGCCGCGACGAGAATATCCGCTGGATCAATTGTTCAACCTTATAATCTTTAACCTTATGAGTAAAACCGGAATGCTGGCCAAATCCTCCTGGATTGCCCTTGCCGTCACTGCACTGGTCATCTTTGTCATGGCCTCCTGCTGCACCACCATCGACTCCGCCTCGGTAGGTATCAAATTCAAAAAATGGAGTTCCAATGCAGCCCTGAAAGGCGGTGTGGAAGGA
>JAEEGF011124976.1_pt1 | contig 10161 bp, 4 predicted proteins | sample 9134171 | NCBI WGS metagenome assembly JAEEGF01 (sample SAMN16246542, study PRJNA631951) | gut metagenome | biome: gut microbiome; feature: rumen; material: AP-attached | host: Bos | place: Iran: Karaj | collected 2018-10 | reverse complement strand
AGTCTGAAACCATCGCCGTACAGAACACCTCCACGGTATCCCGTATGCTGGAAGGTGCCGCTCCTGGTCTCCGCGTAGCGGCGACCGACGGCCAGCCTGGTATGGATATGGGTATCCGCATCCGCGGTGTCTCCTCAACCACTCAGAATGCGGCTTCCGCCCTCGTTGTGATCGACGGTGTCGCCGCACAGCCGGCCAATGCCAACCAGAATTTACTGGAAAACCCGCTCTCCCGCCTCAATCCCGAAGACATCGAGTCCGTGACCGTCTTGAAGGACGCTGCTTCCACGGCCCTGTATGGTTCCCGCGGTGCGAACGGCGTCGTCCTCATCACCACCAAGGCAGGTAAAGCAGGAAAACCTCAGATCAGCTTCGAGAGCCGTATCGGCTACAACTTCGTCGGCCCTTACGACTCTGCTGAGATCACCAGCGCAGCTGATTACTATGAATATGCCTGGAGGAGCATCTACAACTCCTACCGCTATGGCGCGAGCGATGGTCTCCCGGCAGTGGACAACAACGGCATCCCTTACACTCACTACTCCAACCCGAACCACTCCGATGCGGAAGCGCGTGAATTCGCCAGTGCCCACCTGTTCGACTATGTCGGCAAGGAAAATGAATTCCAGGAGAATGCGCTCGGCAACTGGATGGCTTACAATGTCCCCGATGCAAAATACACGACTACCGGTCTCGGCAGCAACTCTTCCTCCACGATGAGCGGCGCCTACCTGGTCGGCACTGACGGCAAGATCAATCCCAACGCGAAGCTCCTCTGGAATGAGAGCTACCGCGATGTCCTCATGAAAAAAGCCTTCCGCCAGGATTACAATGTGTCCGCTCGTGGTGGTAACGAGAGGTGGCATTACTATGTCTCCCTCGGTTACCTCGATGAGCCCTCCTACCTGGTGGCTTCCAGTTTCAAGCGCTACAGCGGCCGTGTCAACGTCGATGCGATGATTACCGACTGGCTCAAGATCGGTGCCAATGTGGCTTATGCCAACACCGCCACCCGCACGATGGCTACCCGCTGGCAGAACCGTGGCGCCGGCGGCGCTTCCGGTAATACGATGTACTACGTCAAGATGTATCCTCCGATCATCTCCGTCTATGAGTATGGTGATGACGGCAAGGTGCTCCTGAATGATGATGGCAGCAAGAAAGTTGCAACCGGTCCGACCTGGTCCCCTCTCGGTGACAACAAGACCGTGGGTACCAACTTCAACCGTGACCTCCTCTGGGAGACCGAAACCAACCAGTCCACCTTCAACAACACGACCTGGACCCCGAAGGTTTTTGCCGACCTGATCCTCCCCTACGGCTTCAAGTTCACCGCAAACTTCACCATGGAGGAATACGCCACCCGCAACCTCCGTTACATGAACCATGAGGCAGGCCGTGGCGCTTCCCGCGGCGGTATGATGCTGCGCAAGCAGAGCCGCACCATCATGAATTCCCAGGAGCTCCTGACCTGGACCCGCGACTATGGTAAACACCATTTCGACGCAATGCTCGGTCACGAATATGAGGATCTCCACCAGGAACTGGTGCAGTATGCTTCCGCAGATGAGCTCCTCTCCGGATATGTCATGCCCGGCAACTTCGTCTCTCGTTACAGCAACATCAGCGGTTATGAGAACAACAAGTGGGAGCTGGACAACTACCGCCTCGAATCCTATCTCGGCCGCGCCAACTATATCTTTGATGAGAAGTACTATCTCTCCGCATCTTTCCGCCGGGACGGTTCCTCAAAGTTCATCAAGGAAAAGCGCTGGGGTAACTTCTGGTCCGTCGGCGCCGGCTGGCGTATTTCTTCCGAACCTTGGATGGAAGGCACCAAGAGCTGGCTGGACAACGCAAAGATCCGCGCCAGTTTCGGTGTCACCGGTAACCAGAACGGTGTAGCCTCCTACTATGTCAATCCCACCTGGAGCTATGGTGTTTCTGTTTGGAACGCGGTGTCCAACGGAACCGGTACGCCCAAAACCATCAGCCTCAGTTCTCCAGGACTCGTCGATACCGACATCACTTGGGAGCACGTGAACCAGTTTGACCTCGGTCTCGACTTCACGCTCTTCAACAGCCGGATTTCCGGTGCGATCGACTATTACAACAACCTGACCACGAATGCACTCTATAGCCAGGCCGTGTCTCCGCTCGCTAACATGGGCAATACGACCCACCCCCGTAACTGTGCCCAGGTCCGCAACACCGGTATTGAACTCGAACTCAGCACCGACATCATCCGCACCCGGGACTTCACCTGGAACCTGTCTCTCAATGCGACACATTTCAGCACCATTCTCGCGGGTGTCCCTGAAAGCCAGCTCCCCGCTTGGGATGAAAAAACCTCCGAGCTCCCCGAAGGCACTTGGACTTGGGGATCAGAGACTTGGGCCGCGACCGGTGGCCAGAACCCCAACCAGGGCAAGCTCTATCTCCGTGGCGTAGGACGCGATCTATACAATATCTATCTTGCAAAGTACGTAGGGGTCGACCAGAAAACGGGTCTCCCGATATACTTACACCATGTAACTTATGCCGATGTAAACAAGAATGACAAAGGAGAATATGCTCATGGTGGCCGCTATGCCAACTGCACTATTGGTGAAGATGTGAATACGCTGGTTGCCGCTGACGCCTCCAAATATGAGTTTGGCTCCGCAACGCCTGACATTATGGGCGGTCTCACCTCCAGCATCCGCTGGAAGAACTGGGATTTCAGCACGGTTTGGGCCTTCCAGATCGGCGGTAAGTTCTTCTCCCGTGAATTCGGTGAGATGATGTACCGGACAAGTAATTTTGCAGCTGACTGGAACAAGGGTGACAGCTGGGTTGCCGCTGAGACTGTTGGCGCCACCTACAACGAGTCCAACACGGGTGCTTACTTCCCGATGCAGTGGTGGGCCAACGGCAGGGCTTGCGTCTATGACGGTGACAGCCTTGGCAGCTGGACGTTCACCGACATGGCTCTCTTTAACGCTTCTTACCTCCGTATGAAGAACATCACGCTCGGATATACCGTTCCCAAGAAAGTTCTCGACAGAGTCAAGATCGGCGGTCTCCGCGTTTATGTGTCGGCGGACAACCTGGTCTTCTTCTCCGCCCATAAGGGTATCGATCCTTCCCTGTCCGCTGTCGGCGGCTTCGATGTCGCACAGTGCGTGTATCCCCAGATGGCGAATGTTGTCTTTGGTGTCAAGCTTGATTTCTAATTTAAACGACACAGACAGATATGAAAACATATAGAATTCTTTCCATCGCTTTTGCTCTCGGTCTTCTGGTTTCTTGCGCCGGCCGGCTCGACGTCACCAACCCTAACAAGTTTACCGTCGACGACATCAACAAGAACATCCTGCAGAGCGGTGACGAGTCGAAGATTAAACTCGCTCTCGAAGGTATGGCCAACACCATGCCTACCCAGATGATGGTGTACAGCGCAAACCTGACCAAGGGTTACGGTAACCGCTGGTCGGCCGATGCGACCCATCAGCTTGCTCACGACATGCTCATCGGTGATATTGTCTCCGGTCCTGACGCCGGACATGCCGGTGTTTTCCAGAACTGGTATTCCGTAGAGTCCAGTTTCCCGTACTACCGCTATAATGCCGAGACCACTGGCAACTACTCAAATTATATTTCTGCTTGTATCAAAATCGCTGAAGCGATCAAGGTCATGCAGAATATCACCGAGGAGTCCCTGGAGAAGGCTACCGGCGCCACTCAGAAGATGCTGAAGGATTACCGAGCGCGTTGCCTGGTGGTTTATGCCCTTGGTTACATGCAGCTCATGGAGATCTATACGGATCTTACAAAACCTGAGTCCGAGACTGACAAGGGCTGGCCGATTTATGAGAAATATGCCTACAACACTCCGGTTGCGCCGAAGAGCGTGAAAGAAACCTGGGATGTCATCATCAATTGCCTCCAGACAGCAGTTGCATATTTCAACGATTCCATCGGTTACACGAAGGGAGACACAGAAGTCGCACTCTATGACATCGATCTCGGTGTCGCACAGTTCCTCCTGGCCCGCGCCGCTCTCGATGCCAAACGCTGGGACATCGCCGCGACGGCAGCCAGCAGTATCGTGTCCAACTATCCTAACTTCATCAAGGAAGCCAACTGGGGTATGTCGAACGCGACGCTCGCGAGTGTCGCCGAGATGAACGGACGTGAATTCAAGAACGGCTTCAACTCGGACCAGAACGCGTTCTACAACTTCAAAGTCAATCCGGAGACCCTCTTCGGATGGGAAGCTTCCGAGTCTGTCGGTGCGAACGTGACCCGCAAGAGCGCCATCCCGTTCGTCCTGCAGAACCCGCTGCTGAACGGCAACATGCAGGTCGCCTGGCAGATGGATGCCGACCTCTACAACAAGATTCCGGACAGCGACTTCCGTAAGGACCGTATCGCCGCTTCCGACGTGGTCTATCCTTTCTACACCGTCAATAAGGTCGGTGAGGATACCACTTTCCATGTCGGTATCACCGTTCCGAAGTACACCAACCTCAAGTATGCTGCGACCGAGTCCCGGGATGGCGCGACCATCCACGACAACTCCAAGTGGCTCACCGACTTCCCCTACTATCGTTCTTCCGCCGCATATCTGATGCTGGCTGAGGCTTACGCACAACAGGGCAAGTCCGCCGAGGCCAAGAACGTCCTCGACAAGCTGCTTGCCGCCCGCACCAAGGCCGGCAGCGCCCCCATGAAGAGCAACGGTACTCTCGACGAGGTGAAACTTCAGTGGAGAATCGAGTTCTGGGGCGAAGGCGACTGGAGCTTTGTCAACGCGAAGCGCTGGGGCGACATCGCCAACTACCGCAAGGGTGCCAACCACTGGGCGAAGGGTGTGACCCCGACCCTCATCTGGGAAGTCCCCGAAGAGGAGCGTATCGGCAATCCCAACTGGTAGCAGATTCCTACTTCCATATAAAGGAACGGGCTCGTCAAGAGTCCGTTCTTTTTTTTATATTTGTAGGAAATAGGCGGTCTCCGCACCCATATGATGAAACACAGTCTTCCCATTGTCCTTCTTGTGTCTCTCGGCATCCTGCAGGCTTGCCGGAGTACGGTTCCCCAGCCGGCGGAACCAGAGGAGATCATCTTTTCTTATATCGACGACGGGCAGACCGTCGATCTTATGAAGCTTTCCCGCCTCAATCTGGCCCTTGCCGAAACAGGACAGCTTGCGGACAAGGTTTTCCACTACACCCAGGCGGGTTCGAACGGCATCCTTGTCCCTTGGAACCTGGATGTCGAGTCCGGCGAGCGTCTGAGCGATGTTTACTGGTCGATGGGACACGTTGCCTACGCGCAGCGGATGGCTTTCGAGGCCGATGTGCTGGACGACCGGGATTACAACCCTCGGATGATGCGCCGGCTGATCGAGACCAACCTCGTGAACGGTGCATACGATGTGGCCCGGAAATACATCGATATCCTCGCCCTGAACCCCAAAGACAAAGCCGTTGCTGAACAATATCGTCCCTTCCTGGATAATGATGCTCTCATTGAGGCCGATCCGGTCCTGGGCCCCAGGCGGAGATGCATTCCGGAAAAGGATTTCATTTCGCTGGTCCGGGGTATCGATGAAGATATCAAGGATATCATCCGCGCCAATCCCTCCTATCACAATGCCGTCGAATACCTGGGCGTCATCTACTTGCTTGATTTGGAAATGGACAGATTCAAAGAGATGCTGGATGAATTCTACGGCACGGAGACCCTTCCGAAGTTGCCGGTATCCTTCGCCGAAGCTGCGTGCATGTTATCCGAAACCAATCACAATTATTGGAAAGAAGTCGGGGTCAGCCCGGAGACGTACAACCGCTACCGGGACTTCAAAAAACGTCTGGGGACCGGACTCTCTATGGATAAGTTCCGGGACACTTTCTGGTATTACATCATGAGAGCCAACAACCAATGAAACAGTTCCTTACTTGCCTTACAGCCCTCTTTCTGGCGATTGGCTGCACACCGTCCATCAGAATCACGGGAGAGCTCGACACCTCTCCTGAGATCTTCCCCGATTATGCCGGCGTGACCGTACCGGCCAACATCGCCCCGCTCAACTTCCGCTACCAGGGCGAAGGAGCCTCTGCGTTGATCCTTACCGGAGGCGAGGTAAGTTGCACCCTCAAGGGACCCGTCTTCGACATCCCCGCCGATAAATGGCAGGCGCTCAAAGCTTCCGGTGAAATCACAGCCCGCGTCTGCATCAAAGATAAAGACGGTTGGAAAACCTACCGTCCCTTCACCATCCACGTCAGCCCCGACCCTATCGATCCGTACGTGGCATACCGCCTCATCGAGCCCGGCTATGAGACCTGGAACCGGCTCGGCATCTACCAGCGCTGCCTGGAAGACTTCACCCAGACGCCTGTCATGACCAACGAGGATACGGACCGCAACTGCATGAACTGCCACTCATTCTGCAACCGTGATCCGCAGAAGATGATGTTCCACATGCGCGCCCGCAATGGCGGGACTTTTACCTGGGACGGAGCCAAAATCGAAAAACTCAACACGAAGACCCCGCAGACCCTGTCCGCACTGGTCTATCCCCGCTGGCATCCTTCCGGGAAATATATCGGATTCTCCGTCAATGACATCGCCCAGTTCTTCCATTCCACCAACCCCAATCGGATCGAGGTCTATGACTCCGTCTCGGATGTCGTGGTCTACGATGTAGAAAACCATCAGATCTCGACCGCTCCCCTGTTGACGGACACCACCCGGTTTGAAACGATGCCGGCCTGGTCTCCGGATGGAAAGACATTGTATTTCTGTTCTTCCGCGCAGCCGAAGATGCCGCAGGGATACCAGGATGTCCGATACAGCATCCGTTCGATTGCCTTCGATCCGGAATCATTCTCTTTCGGCGACCGGCTTGAAACGGTCTATGATGCGATGGCAAGCGGCAAGGACGCCACGTTCCCCCGCGTCTCGCCGGACGGGCGGTTCCTGCTGTTCGCGGAGACGGCGTACGGCTGTTTCGCTATCTGGCATAAGGATGCCGACTTGCGCATGATCGACTTGCAAGACGGGACCCTTCACCGCCTGGACGAGATCAACGGCCCAGATGCGGACAGTTATCACTGCTGGAGCAGTAACTCCCGATGGATCATCTGGGCCAGCCGGCGTCTGGACGGCCTGTATTCACGCCTGTTCATCGCCCATATCGACGCGGACGGTACACCCTCCAAGCCTTTCCTGCTGCCACAGAAAGACCCGGGCTTCAACGAACTGTTGCTCAAATCCTTCAACGTACCCGAGTTCATAACCGGGCCTGTCACCTTCGATCCGAAGGAAATGGCCCATATCGCCAAGACCGACCCCGGCATCGACGTGAGTTTCCGGCCCTAGTCGAAGATGTTGCAAAGCCGGTCATTTTTTGCTAATTTCGGCCAAACATACGAATCAAGCAAAATGACCCGCGCATTGAAACACTTCTTCCTCATCGCCTTTCTGCTAGGCTCTGCCTTAGGAGCACAGGCGAACCCTACTTACACCGTCAAGACCAAAGATGGCCTGAACTACCGCATCGAGGCCTGTGCGGACGGCATCTATCGTATCCGGATTTCTCCCCGCAAGGATTTCTCCGAATCCCTGATGGAGCGCTACGGCCTCATCAGGACTGACTGGAGCGCATCCGGGGAAAAGGTCAGCGACGGTAACCGGACCTGGGTGCTCTCCACACCGGAATACAAACTTTCGGTCGACAAAAAGGCCGGAACGATCAGCCTGGCGAAGGCCGATGGTACGGTTCTGGTGAAAGCGCTGGATTTCGTGCCGGGGCGTGACCCTTCGGTCGCCACGCTCTCGAAGGTCATCAATGATGCCTATGCCGACCTGCACGTAGCCAGGAACAGCGGCATCATCGGAGACGAGAACAACCGCAAGGAAGGCATCGACAACAGTGAGAGCGGTGATCCCGCCAAAGCCAGCCTGCTGCGTTTCTCCATGCAGAAGGACGAACGTTTCTACGGCGGCGGCAGCACCAGCCGCGAGCACATCCAACACCGGGGAGAACTGCTGCGGATGTGGACGACCTACCAGCACACGGAAATCCCGATGCCTTTCATGATGAGTTCCCGCGGCTGGGCCGTGTACAACAATACCACCCGCAAGAATTTCTTCGACATCGGCCACACCGACAAAGACCGTTTCAATATCTACAACACCAGCGACGAGGCGGACTTTTACCTGCTGGCCGCCCCCTCCATGAAGGAACTGCTGGGGCAGTACACCCGCGTCACCGGCGGCAACTACGTCCTGCCGAAATGGGCCTACGGCCTGTGTTTCGGTCCCAACATGCGTGAGGATCAGTGGGACATTTTGCGCGACGCCGTGAATTTCCGGCAGACACGCGTGCCCTGCGACGTCTTCTGGCTGGAGCCGCAGTGGATGGAAAAGCGCTACGACTTCTCCACCGAGAAAAAGTGGAATTTCGAGAAGTTTTCCCCGGAGCCCTACTGGCTCCAGGACAAATACCCCAAGAAACTGTACAACCGCCTCTTCGTGGGAAAACTGCGCAACATGGGCTTCCACCTGGGCCTCTGGCTCTGCGAGGAATACGACCTGAGCATCACCGAAGAGGATGAGATCGCCGCCCGCAACGGCAAGCCCCAGTCGGGCCAGGAGCACTGGATGGACCATCTCAAAACCTTCCTGGACTACGGTGTGGAAGGTTTCAAGATGGATCCGGCCCGTACGATCGACGAGCATCCGGATGCCAAGTATTACAACGGGCGCACGGACCGGGAGATGCACAACCTCAACCAGGTCCTGCTCCAGAAGCAGATGAACCTCATGTCCCGGGGACACGTCGGCAAACGCATCTGGTACCACTACACCGCCGGTTGGGCCGGTACGCAGCACTGGGGTGCTTCCACCAGCGGCGACAACGGCGGCGGCAAGACGGCGCTCTTCGACCAGCTCAACCTGGGCAACAGCGCCTACATGAACCTCTCCTGCGACGTGATGAGCGTCCCTGCGGAGCTCGAGATGCAGGGCCTCCATTTCGGCCTCTTCCTGCCCTGGGTCCAGATCAACAGCTGGTTCTCCATGATGCAGCCCTTCTACTACGACGAGCCGGAGCAGAACATCTACCGCGACTACGTCCAGCTGCGCTACAACCTGATGCCGTACATCTATTCCGCAGCCCTGGAAGGCGCCTTGAAGGGATTGCCCATCGTGCGCTCGATGCCCCTGATGTTCCCGGATGACCGCAACGTGGATGACATGTGCTACCAGTATATGTTCGGTGACAACCTGTGCGTGGGCATTTTCTCCAACGAGATCTACCTGCCTGCCGGGACCTGGATCGACGCCTGGACGGGCGAGCGGATCGAGAGCCGGGGCGAGACCGTCACCCGCAGCTGCCCGGCCAACCGCGCCGGCCTGCTGTACATCCGGGACGGAGCCATCCTCCCCTGCCAGCCCAAGGTGCAGCACATCGGCACGGCCCCCTTCGAAACGCTGGTCCTGCGTGCTTTCCCGGCCGGGAAGTCTTCCTATACGCTCTATGAGGACGACGGGGACAGCTACGGCTACGAAAAGGGCGCCGTGGCTTCCACACGGATGGAGTGCGAAGTGGACGGAGACCGCGTCCTGCTGACCGTCCATCCCGTGGAGGGCACCTACGAAGGCATGCCCGGGGCCCGCAATTACCGGTTCGAACTGGCACTGACCCGCCAGCCGCTGACCGTAAAGGCAGATGGTAAAGAGCTGAGTGCGTGGCGTTTCGGAAAGGACGGGCTCCTGCACTTCAACATCGACGGGAAGGCGGTGGACCAGCCCCTTCAAGTCGAAGTCAGCCTCGGTAAGGAGACCGGTATCGTCCCGGCCGGCGTCTTCGGCAAGACCGGTCTTCCGGACCCGTCCCTGGCCGTTGTTTCCCAGCAGTTCACGGCTCCCGCAGCAGCGGGCAAACCCCGCGTGATCTCCGTGGAGGCATTGCAAGAAGAAGTTATTTATTGACCTGTATGAATAGAAGACTCCTCTCGACGGCAGCCGCCCTGGCGCTGCTGCTTTCCAGCCCCGCTACGGCCCGGGCACAGCACTCCTGCACCCGGGAGATCCAGACCCCCGAGGCCGCCGCCGCCGTCCTCAGCCTCGACGGCCGCGACTGGCCCCTGCGCCTCCGGACGCAGG
>JAEEGF010054528.1_pt1 | contig 10162 bp, 9 predicted proteins | sample 9134171 | NCBI WGS metagenome assembly JAEEGF01 (sample SAMN16246542, study PRJNA631951) | gut metagenome | biome: gut microbiome; feature: rumen; material: AP-attached | host: Bos | place: Iran: Karaj | collected 2018-10 | reverse complement strand
TGTCACTGCGCCGCAAGCAGAACCTCAAAGTGCGCCAGCCGCTGCAGGCCATCATGGTTCCCGTGCTTGATGAGGCACAGCGCGCCAACATCGAGGCCGTTGCCGACCTCATCCGCAACGAGGTGAACGTCAAGGAAATCAAACTCGTGGGCAATGATGCCGGCATTCTCGTGAAACGCGTGAAACCCGACTTCAAGAAACTCGGCCCGAAGTACGGCAAGGTGATGAAGGCGCTCGCAGCCCGCATCGCCGGCATGTCACAGCCCGAGATTGCCCAGTTCGAGAAAGACGGTAAGTTCACCATCGACCTTGAGGGACAGCAGGCCGCCATCGAACTCGGTGACGTGGAAGTCATCAGCGAGGACATCCCCGGCTGGCTCGTCGCCAACGAGGGCAACCTGACCGTGGCGCTCGACATCACCGTGACCGACGAGTTGCGCCTCGAGGGCATCGCACGCGAACTGGTGAACCGCATCCAGAACGTGCGCAAGAGCAAGGACTTTGACATCACCGACAAGATCACCGTCACCATCGCTCCCGACGAGCGCACCGACGAGGCCGTTAAAGCCTACGGCGACTACATCGCCCGTCAGGTGCTGGCCACCAGCATTAACGTCGCTCCTGTCGACGCAGACAAGGCCATCGAACTTGACATGGACGGCTGGATGCTGCCTGTGAATGTCGAGAAAGTGTGAAATAAACGCCTATAAACTTCACTAACTATAAACTACAGATTATGGCTAACAAGCAAGAAAAAACCAGGTACAGCGATCAAGAACTGCAAGAGTTCAAAGAACTCATCCTGGCTAAGATAGAGCAAGCCGAGGAGAATTACAAGCGACTGACCGACACCATCATGGTTGATGAGTCCGACCCGACTTTCAAGATGCTGGAGGAAGGCGCCGCCACACTGCAGAAGGAGGTTTCCAGCCAACAGGCTCAACGCCAGTTGGACTTCATCCGCAAACTCCAGGCCGCCCTGGTGCGCATCGAGAACAAGACCTATGGCGTGTGCCGCATCACGGGCAAACTCATCCCCAAGGAGCGCCTGCTCGCCGTACCCCATGCCACCCTGTCCATCGAAGGCAAGGAAATCGAAGCCCAACGCAAAAAGAAATCCTGACGCCACCACTGACTACCGATGAGACTTTCTAACGGCAAACTGGCAGCGCTTATCATCGCGCTGGTTATCGTTATCGACCAAGCCGTGAAGATTTGGGTCAAGACCCACTTCTATTACGGCGAGGAGGTGCAGATCACCACGTGGTTCAGACTGTTGTTTATCGAGAACAACGGCATGGCGTTCGGCATGGAACTGGGCAGCAAACTGCTGCTCACCCTGTTCCGCATCGTCGCTTCGGGAGCCTTCATTTACTACCTGTGGCGACTGCGCAACAGCCGCGATGTTCCCAAAGGTTATGTCGCCTGCATCGCCCTGATCACGGCAGGCGCCCTGGGCAATGTCATCGACTGCGTCTGCTACGGGCTGATATTCAACAATCCCATGCCGCCCCAAGTGGCACAGTTGTTTCCGCCCGACGGCGGCTATGCCACCCTGTTCAACGGCAGAGTCGTGGACATGCTCTACTTCCCGTTGTGCGAGTGGAACTGGCCGCAGTGGGTACCCATGATTGGCGGTGACCACTTCGTGTTCTTCCAGCCCATTTTTAATATTGCCGACGCATCGCTCAGCGTCAGTGTCATCGTGCTCATCCTGTTCTACGCGCGATACCTCGCTAAAGCAACCACCCCCGAAAACTACGAGAACTCCGAGATCTCCGAGAACTCCGAGAACTCCGAGTCCCCCGAGTCAACTGAATAACGCCATGCGCAGCCTCTTGCTCCACACATCAATGCTACTCTTGCTGGCCTTGTCGCTGGTCTCATGCGACAAGACCCCGCATGGTGTGTTGAGCGTGAACGACATGGCTGACCTCATCGTGGACCTGCAACTTGCCGACGCTTATATCGACACCCATGCCGCAGAATATGCCACCGACTCCAGCAAACTGGTCCTGAAGCAGTCCGTATTCAAGAAACACGGCATCACCTCACAGGATTACGATTCCTCCATGGTCTGGTATGCCCACAATATGGAAGACTACACCAAGGCTCATGACAAGGCCGTGGCCATCCTCCAGAAGCGTTATGACAAAATCAAGACCGGAGGCAATGACATGCCCGAGGAAATGATAGCCGGCCCCAACGGTGTTCAAGGCGTGCCCAGCCGTGATGCCATACCCCGCAACAAATTGGCACTCAAAAGCCACAAACAGGCCAGTACCGACACCAAAGCCGATACCACCGACCTGTGGCAAGGCCCCCGCAGTTACATGCTCACCCAAGGGTCTCAACGGGGATTCATCACCTTTGACATCCAGCCCGACGCCAACAAGAAACGGGGCGACCGTTACCAGTTGGCCTACAATCTTAACCGGGGAGGCAACGAGTTCAAGGTTAGCCTCAACATCGATTACACCGACGGCGGCACCGCTCAAATCACCCGCAGCACCAACAGCGACGGATGGGTAGCCATCGACGTGCAGAGTGACACTGCTCGCCAGGTGCGCCGCATCTACGGCTACGTGAGTTATGACATCAAGCGAGGCCAGACCGCCTATGTGGACAGCCTCATGCTCATACGCACCCACTTGAACATGAGCAACTACGGCTTCATTCATGCCCAGCGGCTCCTTGAGCGCAACAACAAGTCTAAAGACTAAAACCTGTAGCCCGTAATGTACCTGCAACTGTTTCTCACCTTCTGCAAGATTGGTGCCTTCACCTTTGGCGGCGGCTGGGCAATGATCAGCATTATCCAGCGCGAGATTGTCGAGAAACACAAGTGGATTGACGAGAAAGACTTTCTTGACCTGCTCGCCGTGGCGCAATCCATGCCCGGCATCCTTGCCGTCAACATCAGTGTCGTCGTCGGCGACAGGCTGCGGGGAGTGAAAGGAAGCGTCTGCGCCGCCATCGGCACAATCCTGCCCTCCTTCCTCATGATACTGGCCATCGCCATCTTCCTCACCCCTGACACCATCAAGAACAATGCGGTGGTCGCCCGCATCTTCAAGGGCATCCGTCCCGCTGTGGTGGCCCTCATTATCGCTCCCGTGCTCACCACGGCCCGCAATGCCGGCATCAATTGGAAGACCGTCATCATCCCCGTGGCTGTGGCCCTGCTCATCTACAGCAAGATTCCCTACATCTCCAACCCCATCGTCTATATCGTGGCTGGGGCCATCGGAGGCTACATTTATTATATGCACAGCCTGATAACGGGCGGAGGAAAGGAGGCACCAGATGCTTAACGAATACCTGAAACTCGTCTGGGCCTACCTGAAAATCGGCCTGTTCGGCTTCGGCGGAGGCTACGCGATGCTATCGCTCATCCAGCGCGAAGTGGTAGACTCGGGTTGGATTTCCAGCCAGATGTTCACCGACATCGTCGCCATCTCGCAGATGACCCCAGGTCCCATCGGCATCAACAGCGCCACCTACATCGGTTATGTCGTCACGGGTAGCGTGCTGGGCTCACTGGTGACTACGTTGACCGTTGTCCTGCCTCCGTTCATCCTCACCCTGATAGCCGCGCACTACATCGAGCGCCACCGCCAGAGCCCGTTCATCAAGGGCGCCTTCATGGGACTGCGCCCTGTTGTCGTCGGCCTCATCGCCTCTGCGGCCTTGTTGCTGATGAACAGCGAGAACTTCGGCTATGAGGTCAGCGAGCGCCTGATCACCATTGCCATCTGCGCCGCCTCGTTCTGCATAGTCTATTTCACACGCGTCCACCCCATCCTAGTCATCATCCTCGCCGGCATCACCGGCCTGCTCGTCTTTTAGGCAAAAAAGAAGGGTGTATCAATACTTGACACACCCTCATCAATTCCTTTATCGCATAAACGTTTAATTGAACAGGAGCCAGTTGATGAATTTCGTCACATCATCGATGTCTATCAAGCCATCCCCATTGAAGTCACGGGGATCATCGGGTCCGCAAGCCGTGGACACGCTGGAGTCCAGCAGCAGGTTGATCAAGTCGGTCAAGTCATCGATGTCAACCTCACCGTTACCATCCACGTCACCCGGAAGCACCTCATCAGCCTTTTCGACAAGATAGACTGCCTGCGCCCCCTTCACTTCGACGGTGCGCAGGTTCAGCCATGCCGTGTTGGCGGCCATGTAAGTGCCGGGTTGTTGCGGGAAAAAGCCGAGTTTGCCCTTTCCGTCCACACCCAGGGCGAAATCCATGGTTGTCGCCAGGCTCGCCTGCTCGGGAATATAGTCCTTCATCGCTGCCGCGTCGTTAAAACTGCAGTGGTTCTGGAACACGCTGAAATAGTTGCCCAGCAGCAAGTCATTCCCGATGGGCATTGTCTTGTGATTAGCGATATCGCCAACAGGTATCAGTTTGTTACCGCTCATGTAAGGCGAAGCGCACTTGAGCAGTACCGGGGTGGCAGCAGGGATGACCTCGCCCTGCCCCCACACCTTGACAGCATTGGCATAGTAGATTTTATCCTCACCCTGTTCAACCTCACGCACGGTGTAAGCGCCCACGACACCCCCACCCTCGGGAATCAACGCAGGGAAGTCACAGCACAGGCTAGTCCAATAGCAGCCATCAGCATCACTGTAATCCACGCTAACGGGGCGGACGCTGAAGTAGGAACTGTCCGCCGAGCCTTCATTGACAGGCTCAATCCACCAGTGCGACTCTGCCCTGCGGGGGCTGCTGCCAGCCGTCATTCCGAGCCCATAGTCACGGAAGTAGCATGGGAAAGGCTTGTCAGGATTGTTCACAGGATCAGGAATATACTGCGTGTAGGCCACATAGGTCATCAGCCCCTGCTCCATCACGGGAGCGAGCATCACATCCAGCAACAGGCCTGTCAGTGAATAGGTGTCCACACCCTGGGAGTACAAGCCTACCTGCAGCGTGTCGGGGATGAAAATAATCGAACCCGGATCACACACCTGAGCAGAATCCTTCTGCATCAACGCACACGGCCAGAAGGCTTCAGGCGTTGTCGTTTTCTCAAAATGAGTGCCACGGATACAGATGTAACTGTCGGTATACACATTACGGACACGGTAAAAACCGGGGCCGGTGTATTGCGCCCATGCGGCAAGTCCCACAAGTACAGTGCAAAGAAGGATGGCTATCTTTTTCATATCCTTTAGGTTAAACTGGAGTTATAACACTTTATCATCCGTGCATCAATATTATAGATTATAGCCCAAAAACATGATGCAAGGGCGACAAAGGTAAACACAAAACCCTTAACTTCCAAAAAAAATGTAAATATTCTTTAAAAATGCCTTGTTCCGGTAATGAAAACAGGGCTAAAGACCTATAATTTAATGGCTAAACGGCAAATGTCTAAAGTATACCTTGCAGTGCTTTGACACCTTGTGAAGAAGACAGCGAAAAAGCCAAAAACGTCAAATTGATTTGCCGTTGTATTCACCTTTCACTATCTTTGTTCCCTCAACCAATAACACGAGAACAATGAACAAACGTTTGTCAGTCGTGGTCGCCATTCTCACCACGTGGTGTGCCCTCACCCACGCAGCAGCGTGGATTCGCGTCAATCAACTGGGTTACCTGCCTGATGCCACCAAGGTGGCTGTGCTCATCAGTCAAGAGGAACTGCAGGTCAACGCGTTTGAACTTGTGGATGTCTTCTCAGGCAAGACTGCCTACCGGTCGACCGCCACACGCGCCATGGGACCATGGGGACAGATGGCGGCGACATGGCGCCTTGACTTCAGCGACTTCCACGGCGAGGGATCCTACCGTATCGTGGCGGGTGACATCCAGTCCCCCGTCTTCCCCATCAACAACAGGGTGTGGGACGGCACGGCCGACTTCGTGCTGAACTACATGCGGCAGCAGCGGTGCGGCTTCAACCCGTTCCAGCGCGACAGTTGCCACACCAAGGATGCCTACGTGCGCTACCACCCCTACAAGGAGGGGCAGCGCATCGATGTCACGGGCGGCTGGCATGATGCCGCCGACCTGCTGCAGTACACCACCACGAGCGCCAACGCCATCTACCAGATGATGCTCGCCTGGCAGCAGTGCCCGTCGGCCTTCGGTGACCATTACCAGGCTAACGGCCTCGAGGGCGCCAACGGCATTCCCGACATCATTGACGAAATCTACTGGGGCCTCACTTGGCTCGACAAGATGAACCCGTCAAAAGGCGAGTTATACAACCAGATCGCCGACGACCGCGACCACATCGGCATGAAACTGCCTAAAGACGACCCTGCGGACTATGGCTGGGGACCCAACAACGGTCGGCCCGTCTACTACATTGACGGCAAGCCGCAGCAGCGTGGCAAGTTCATGAACGCCACGATGGGCGCCGCCAGCACGGCTGGCAAGTTCGCCAGCGACTTTGCCCTGGGGGCCGAAGTGCTGGAACCCTATTACCCTGAGTTCGCCGCCCGCATCCGCGCCAAGGCCGCCAACGCCTATCAGGTGGGTATCGACAAACCCGGCAATGCCCAAACGGTGAGCGTCGTCTCACCTTATATATACGAGGAGGACAACTGGGTTGACGACATGGAACTGGGGGCCGTGGAACTCTACCGCATGACGGGTGACAGCAGTTATCTGGTCCAGGCCGTGGAATACGGGCGCCGCGAGCCCGTCACGCCGTGGATGGGTGCCGACAGTGCGCGCCACTACCAGTGGTACCCGTTCATGAACATGGGGCACGTGCGCGTGGCCCAGGCGGCGAAGGACAACAAGCGGCTTGAATCCGAATTCGTCCGCAACCTACGCGCGGGCATCGAGCGCGTCAAGGAACGCGCCGAGCAGACGGGCAACCCCTTCATGTGGGGCGTGCCCGGCATCTGGTGCAGCAACAACCTGACCACGGCGATGCTCACCCAGTGCATCCTCTACCGCCAGATGACGGGCGACCGCCAGTTCATGGAGATGGAAGCGGCCTTGCGCGACTGGCTGCTGGGCTGCAACCCCTGGGGCACGAGCATGATTGTGGAACTGCCCCGCGGCGGCACCTATCCCCATGCGCCCCACAGCAACTATGTGATGGAACGCGTCGGAATGCCCACAGGCGGACTGGTCGACGGTCCCGTCTATGCCACCATCTTCAACAGCCTCAAGGGCGTGAACCTGGCCGATGACATGCTCAACATCGAGGGCAACACCTACGACCTGTTCCAGCCCGGCGACGTGGTATATCACGACAACACCCACGACTACAGCACCAACGAGCCCACTATGGACGGCACCGCGGCGCTTACGTTCCCCTTCTCGTTCTACGAGACCGAGGGCCACGGCACCAGCGGCGACTTCCTGTGGGACGAGGGCGCCATCGTGCGCGGCGATGCTACCAAGAAGCAGATCTGCCTCGTCTTCACCGCCGACGACCGGGCCGACGGTGCCGACCGCATCATCACGACGCTCAAGAAAAACGGGATCAAGGGAGCCTTCTTCTTCACGGGACGTTTCTTTGACATGTACCCCGACGTGGTGCAACGGCTCATTGCCGACGGCCACTACGTGGGCAGCCACAGTTACGGTCACCTGCTCTACTGCGACTGGGAGAAGCGTGACTCATTGCTGGTCAGCAAGCAGGTATTCCGCGACGACCTTGTCAAGGGCTATGCCAAACTCGCCCAATTCGGCATCACGCCGCAACAGGCACCCTACATGATTCCGCCCTACGAGTGGCACAATGCCACCATAGCCGCATGGGCACGCGAGATGGGCGTGCAACTCGTCAACTTCTCGCCCGGCACTGCCAGCAGCAACGACTACACCTACCCCGGCATCACCGGCAGCAACCCCTACCGCGACAACCGCTGGCTGTGGGACCGCATCATGCGCTGTGAGCGGGAAAAGACGCTCAACGGCCACCTGTTGATGATACACTTCGGGACCGACGAGCGACGTACAGAAAAATTCTACGACCGCCTGCCCGCCCTCATCAAGGAACTCAAGCGCCGCGGCTATTCGTTCGTCTCAATCGACGAAATGCTGCAGAAAAACAAATAAGGGATTGATATCAATTGCCGGCCTCGGATTCGTCGGCGGCCTCGACGGCCGCTGCGGTGCGTTTTGTCCGCTTGCGCCAGTCCATCCGGCTGATGGTGTAGCAGATGCCCAAGATGATGATAAGTACGACGAGGACGATGGGAATGTTGAGGAAAAAGACCCGTGCCATGTCGCCCTGCTGCTCGCGCAACAGGTGAATGGCATAATTGGTGTTCAGCAGGGCCGACAGTAAGGTAAAAGCACACACGAAGGCCGCTATCACGCGCCACAGGGTGCCCCACACACTGTAGCCGAACAACTGCCTGTAGGTCATGAAAACCATGACGGCTCCAAACAGCACCACGAGCCAACCCAGTGCGGTGATATCGTATAACATGTTCAATATCATGAACACGGCCGAACTGAACACCTGGACAAAGAAACCCTGAGGCAGGGTGTGAAACGTGTTGCGCGGTGCAAAACGGAAGATGAAATAGTTGGGGATAATCAGGAACGACAACAGTATCAGCGACAGAAGGTCAGGGTGGGTATTGAGCCACATGAACACATCGTTGAGGTAATCGCTGGGCGGCGGGAAGGCGCCGTTGAAGTGGACATTAAGCCACTCGAACACGTCATTGATGTAGCCCAGCCTGTCGTTATGCGCCATGTGCACCATACCGTGGATGGCACCCGTCAGGAAGTCGACAATCACACCAAGCACAGCGATGATGGCCAGCATCTTGACAGGCGGGAAACTCACCTGACGCCTACCGCTGATGTAGTCGCTGATGAAGTAGCCCGGACGCAGGAACAGTTGCACCACCGAGTAGAGCAACGAGCGGTTGTGCATACCCCACACCTCGCCGATGCTCTTCAACACGCTGCGCCACGTGATGGGTCCCAGGCCCGACTTCTGCGAACAGTAAGGGCAGTAGTTGCCCACAAAGTCATGGTCGCAGTTGCTGCAATGCTGCGTGTCGTGGGAACTGAACTCGTGATCATGCGGTTTCAGTTGCCAATGCTTGAAACGCTTATATGTTTTCCTGATATCCATTGTCGGCCAAAGTCTAACTCATCATGTCCCTGATAAAGCAAAAACCGTTTTTGATGATTATCTATACATCGGAGTTAGTCAACATCCTGTTAAGCAGTTTTATAAAGAGTTTAAACCCATCGACAAAATTAGACTCTCCAGCCTTTATCATGTGAAGACTGAAGTCGACGCCCAACATCAGTAGCGCCAGCAGGTGGGCACAAACCAGTGTTGCAACCATGCGCCACAGGGTGCCCCAATAGCCGTAGCCGAAGAGTTGCTTGTAAGCAAAGAATTGCCATAGGTTTCCCAGCACATAGGCAACCCAGGTCAGCGAGGTGAGGTCATAGAACATGTTGATGACCAGAAACGCTATCGCTGTGAACACCTGGATGAAGAAGCCCTGCGGCAGGGTGTGGCGCGTGTTGCGCGGCGCATAGCGGAAGATGAAGTAGTTGGGCAGGATCAGATAGGACAGCAAGATCAACGACATCACATCGGGGTGCAGGTTCATCCACTCGAAGGCGTTGTCGATGAACAGCATCTTATCGCCCGCAAAATCGAAGTCGTTGTTGAACACGCCGGTGATGGGAGAGCCGATAAGATAGTCGACCAACACCCCAAGCAGGGCGACGAGCGCCAACATCTTGACGGGCGGGAAACTCACCTGCCGCTTGCCGCTGATGTAGTCACCGATGAAATAGCCCGGGCGCAGGAACAGTTGCACCAGCGAGTAGATCAGCGAACGGTTGTGCAGGCCCCACACCTCGCCGATGCTCCTGAACACACTGCGCCACGTGATGGGACCCAGGCCCTCACGCTGCGAGCAGATGGGACAGAAGTTGCCCACGAACTCGATGCCGCAGTTGCTGCAACGGTGCGATGACGGACTTTTGGCCTTGTACTCAAACGGGTCGAGTTGCCATTGCCTGAAACGCCGATATGCTGTCTTGAAATCCACTCTTGCCTGATGAAAAGGGAGGAAATGCCACTATTCATCTCCCCCCTGTGTTTTTTCTTTAACGAGCTTGGTCGTCGTAGTCCACGCCGATGAACTGGAAATTGCGGTTGAACTCAACCTCCAAGCCATTATTGAGTTTCACCTC
>JAEEGF012476727.1_pt1 | contig 10164 bp, 6 predicted proteins | sample 9134171 | NCBI WGS metagenome assembly JAEEGF01 (sample SAMN16246542, study PRJNA631951) | gut metagenome | biome: gut microbiome; feature: rumen; material: AP-attached | host: Bos | place: Iran: Karaj | collected 2018-10 | reverse complement strand
TGGCCTGCATGGCCTTGGTGATTTCCACGAACTTGCTCACCGCCGTGTCGTTATAGCATACGGGAATGTTCCCGACAGATCCTTCGCCGAGCGTGATGGAGAGGTTCACCGAGCCGCGGGCGAGCTTTTCCTTGATTTGCGCCTTGAAGTCGTTTTCGAGGTAGGCGAAGTTTTTGGGGATTTTAGCGGAAATTTCGAGGAAACGGCTGTTCACGCTACGCACTTCGATAACGCAGGTGGTTCCGTTGAGGGTGGATTCGCTCTTGCCGAACCCGGTCATGGAAATGATGGACATAATGCCGCAAAAATACCTTTTTTGCACGCTTATTGGGGGCGGGCCAAAAAAACATATACGCAATTGTATCAAATATTATAGATTATCCAAGAAACGTTAATTTTTCTTTGCGTAACAACGGAGGACCCTTATGCGCCGACTTTCTACCACCATAGCCCTCTCCTTTATGGCAAGCGTCGCCTCTGCCGCTATAATCGTTGACTTCAACGAGAACAACAACTACAAGACCGAGAGCGCAAAACTCGAGGATGATCAGGATTCCTGGTCTTCGTGGACTAAGGAAAACGGCGTATTGAAGACGACCATCAAGGGCGACAAGTTCTCGTCGGCGATTGTTGTGCCGCCTCCCGATTGCGATGCGGGCTACCAGAAGCTTGTGGTAAGCTACACCAGCAATTGCGGTGATGGCAACAATATCGCCGCATACGGCTACGATTCTTATTTCCCGACCGATCCCTGGTACGAGATTGGCTCGTTCAAGAGCGGGCAGGAAGTCAGTGTGCAATGTGATGCCTTTACCAAGATTGCGCTCCAGGCCCAGACATCCTCCGCAAGCGAATGCACCGTGACCCTCAAGTCCATCTTCATCGGCATGCAGAGCGAAATCCTTGTTGCCGGTGCGACCGTGCCGAACATGTCCGATTACAAGAAATCCGGCGACAGCATCTCGCTTTCGATTCCCTTCAAGGCACGGCTCGACAGCATCGTTCCCTCCTTTAGCGGCTACTTCGGGAGCGTGAGCCCGTCTACGGCCCAGGACTTTACCGAAGGACCCGTCACCTACACGTTCACCGCCAAGTCGGGCTCCGAGAAGCAGACAATCGTGCTCTCTATCGCGAAACTGCCGGGCGACACCAACGCCTATGCTTCGTCTTTTATCGGTTTTTGCTCGAAGCCGGACATTGTTACGGCCAAAAAAACATATTCGGACTCTCCAGCCGAACAACTGACTCCGTCTGTTTTGGCCAAGCAGGGCGTCCTTTGCAGCGAAGGGACAAAGGTGACGCACCCCAAGGGAGACGGGGATACGGGTACCGTGCTAATCGACCTGTACAAGTGGACGCCGGACTCCATCAAGACCAAAATGTATGGGCGCTGGAATATGGACGAGACCATTGTGGGCTTCTTGCCGTCGCCACGTGCTACACAAAAATGGTATTACAAAGGCAAGGAGATGGATAGCGTGAGTTTGTCCAAGACGGCCCTTGACCTTGAAAATACGGTGCTGCAATTAACCGCGGAGAACAAGAAACCCGTCCATTATTACAAGTTCAAGTTCAACGGCGTTGAACCCGAGAATATTGTGTACGACATGGTCTTGATAGACACCCTCAAGTCGGATTACTTCTATCCGAGGACCATATATGACCCGAAGACCCCGAGCGATACGGGTTCCATCATCTATGACCTCCCGTACAATTCCACCGTGGCGCCCAAACTGTTTGTTTGCGGTACGGGCGACTCGTACTACATGAATTCGTTTAAGAAATGCGATAACACCTTCCAAGTCTCCGATTCTTCCGTTGTTTCGGTCCATGGTGCCTTGAAAGGGTCTTCTGGCATGTACGTGACTTTGACCAACGGCTACGACAAGAGGCTCTACGCCATCACGCTCAACAAGCAGACAAAGGCTTGGCCCATGTTCGATGTTGCGGGTGTGTATGTGAACGATCATTCCCAGGGACGCCACTATTCGTATATCATGGCCGAGCCTGGGGATACAAAGCTCAAGTTTACTGTCCGGACAATGGCGAAGGTGGTCAATTCCTATGACGATGATTTTGGAATCGTGCCTGTGAGCACGAATCCATTTATGCAATATGGTTCCGTATTTGAGTCAGACAACCTTTGGGACACCGGCAGCAAAATCAAGATAACGGCCTTTAACGAGGACAACCAAAAGAGAATCTTGAGTGCTACGATGCAGACCAATTCCGAAAAGTCGGTTGCCGAGCTGCGCGGACTCTTTATACAGTTTGGGCCCACCAAGTTACCCGGAACCATCGACCAGGAAAAGAAGTTTGTCCAGGTGGATTTGCCGTTCGAGATGAACCTGAAACGCGCCTCGTTCACATGGGCTGGGCCTCACGGCTCCTATTGCGAAGAGTACGAGCAGAACGAGTTCTACGACTTGAGCGACACCATCAACTTTGTCATCCACTCCGCCGACAGCACAAAGAGCGCCACATATAAGGTGGTCTTTGTCTACAACCCCGATGCCTTCAAGCCCGAGGTGGATACGACAAAGAAAGATACGACGGTCAAGGATTCCACGGGCAAGAAGGAAGCCATCCCATTGGTGTTTAAAAACCCGGATGCCTCCGTGCGCCTTGTGGGCAACACTTTGCAGTACGAGGGCGACATAGCCGACGTACGTAGCCTCTCTATTTTTGACGCCCAGGGCCACCGTGTCTATGCGCAGGCGGGTCTCAAAAGCGCCTCCCTGGATGTACGCTTTATGAATCGCGGAGTTTACATTGTCAGGGCGGAGACGAAACGCGGGCTTGTGACGGCACGGATTGCCAAACGCAAATAGTTTTTACACGTTTTTTTGAACTGGGGCGTTGTCCATAGACTACGGAATGGGCGGCGCCCTTTTGCTATATAGCTTTTCTTATATATATTTATATCCAGAGTGTTGGCTTTTTATGCCACGGAGGTTTTATGGGTTTGTTTGGAAAGGTGCTTGGCACAGTGTTTGGAATGGGCGCGCTCGCCGTTTTTGCCGAGCCGCTCGCATTCCCTGAGGCTTTGGGCTTTGGCGCCCAGGTTACAGGCGGCCGCGCGGGAAAGGTCTACCACGTCACCAACTTGAACGATTCGGGTGAAGGCAGCTTTCGCGATGCGGTGAGCAGCGGCAACCGCATCGTCGTCTTTGACGTGGGCGGCATCATCAACATCAAGACGGCGGTTTCCATCAAGAGCAACATCACCATCGCAGGGCAGACCGCCCCAGGCGAGGGGATAGCAATTCACGGGGGCAAGCTCTCCACGGGCAAGCAGTCGAATGTGATTATCCGCTATCTGCGAATCCGCCCAGGCGAGAACACCGCCTCCGAAAAAGACGATGCCCTCAACCTCTACGACTCCAAGAACATCATTGTGGACCATTGCTCGGTGGAACTTGCCCCGTGGAACAACTTTGGCGGGAGTTCCGACAACGCCGACTACCGAGTCACCGGCATTACGGTGCAGAACTCGCTGATAGCGAACCCCATCGGCCAACAATTTGGCGCGCACATCGAATCGGTAGATGGCACTTGGGCGTGGTACTACAATGCCTTCGTGAATACGCATAACCGAAATCCGCTCGACAAGATCAACGATGTGTTCGTGAACAACATCCTCTACAACTTCGAGGCAGGCTACACGACGCATACGAGCACGCACTTCAATCACGACATCGTGAACAATTACTTTGTCTATGGCCCGAAGGGGAGTAATCCGTGGTTCCAGGTAGACAAGAATCAGAGCATCTACGCGAGCGGCAATATGATTGATACGGACCGCGACGGAAAACTGAACGGCGGGCCTTCCAATATTTATTACTACCAGGGCGTGGGCGAGGAACTTGCAAAACCCTGGAGCGAACTTACGACGAATGGCCCGATGCTCAGTGCAGCAAGTGCGTGGCGCTACGTGACGTCGCAGAGCGGCGTGCTCCCGTACGACGACATCGATTCGCTGGTGTGGTACCAGGTGAATACGCTTGGAACGGCCGGTGCGCTCGTGAAGAGCGTGGGCGCGATGGGAATCAAGACCAACAACGGCTGGGGCGAAGTCCATGCGGGCGAAAAAGCCGCGGACGCCGATGGCGACGGCATGCCCGATTACTTCGAGTCTGCGATGGGTTACGCCCTCGACAAGGACGACGCGATGACCAAGGCTAGCGACGGCTACGCATACATCGAAAAATATATCAACTGGAAGGGCGCAATGCACATGCAGGTGCCGCAGGGCGCCTCCGCCGAGTTCGACTTGCGCAGCATTACCTTGGGTTTCCAGAGCGTTTCGCCGACGTATTCGCTGGTCGATGTGGGCGAGGGCACGGCCTCGGTGGACGGTGCCAAGGTCACCTTTACGCCGCGGGCGGGATTCAAGGGCCTCACGTTCTTCAAGTACACCGTGAAGGGGAACGACGGCTCCGAATATACCGGACGCGTTGAAGTCCTGGTGACGGCGGATTCAACAGCTTCGGGCGACGAGAGTGGCTCGGGTTCGGGTTCACCCTCGGGCGAAAACAACCCAGGCGACGGTGGATCGGGCGACGACAATCCGCAGACTTTCGCTCGCGGGCTGCCGTACGGAGCTTACTACGACTACAACCGCGGTATTCTCTTTGCGAACCGGGCAGGGGAGGCTCACATCTCGGTCTACAACCTGAACGGCAGACTCGTGCATTCCCAAACGCTCAAGGTCCATTTTGGGATAAACTCGTTGAACCTGAAAAACTCCCTCCCGCCTGCCAATTACACAGTCCAGGTTTGGATTAAATAACTGTACCGATAGAATCCCTCTGTTTTCCGCTGTGAACGAAATTCCTTTTCAAAAGGGCCCCTTTTTAAATAAAAAGGGGTATTTTTTTTGTAAAATTAAAAAAGGAACTCCATTCGCTCTTTTTATCTAAAAAAAACAGGCAAAACCGCCTTATTTTGCATTTTTTATGTATTTTTAGGCAGTAAAAAAAGGTGCAAATCGTTATGGGTATGAATTTTGCCAATGTCAAGCCGGGGTTCTTTGTACAGGATCGTTTTCTCTATACCAAGGACAACGAGAAGGTGGTGCTGCGCGGCATCAACCACATGTTCATCTGGACTGACCGCGAGGGCAAAACCATTCCCGAAATCGCAAAGACGGGCGCCAACTGCGTTCGCATTGTGTGGAACACCCGTGGCCGCGTGAGCGACCTTGACGGCATTATCGGGCTCTGCATCGCGAACAACATGATCCCGATTCCCGAAATCCACGACACCACGGGCAACTGGGAACGCCTTTCGGATGCCGTTGAATTTTGGCTTCGCGACGAGACCCTCCAGATGATAGCGAACCACCAGGAGTACCTCATCATCAACGTGGGTAACGAGCCTGGCTCGCAAAAGATGCCCTCCGACGAGTTCTTTAACACCTACAACATCATTGTGACCAAGATGCGCGCCGCGGGAATCCGCGTGCCCATCATGATTGATGCCGACAACTGGGGCCAAAGCGAAAAGAACCTGCTCGATGTGGGTCCGCTCCTTTTGCAGGCCGACCCCGAGCACAATCTGCTTTTCTCAATCCACATGTGGTGGCCTAGCGAACTCCACGATGCCGCTACGACGGGCTTTGCCACTGTCGCCGAGCGCGTGACCGCCTGCCTCGAAAAGTCCGTCGAACTCAACCTTCCGCTCATCGTGGGCGAGTTTGCGCCCGTGGCCGTGGGCGGCGCCAGGGAGATCCCGTACCGCCACATTATGAGCGAGTGCGAACGCCTGAGCATTGGTTGGCTCTGCTGGAGCTGGGGCCCGGGCAACTTCGATAGCCCCGACATGGACATGACGGAGCACGGCTCCTACAACACGCTTGTGGGCTGGGGCAGGGAAGTGTCGGTCGACAGCCCGCTCGGCATCCAGAACACGAGTGTCATTCCGAATTTTATCCAGAACAAGGATTTTACCACCGGCTCGCAGGGCAGCGGCTCCAACGTGATTTTGAACGGAGACTTTAGCGCCGAAAACCCGCTAGAGAGCTGGACCACCGATTTTTGGGGCGGCAAGGCGAGCGTGAGCGTCACAAACGGCGAAGTCCGCTTTGATATCAAGCAGGCGGGCAAGGAGACGTGGGGTCTGCAGTTCAAGCAACACATCTCTTTGCGCAACGGCGTGACCTACATCTTTAGTATGCGAGCCAAGGCTGACAAGCCCCGCACGCTCAATGTGAACATCAAGCGCGATTCCGATGTCTATACCCCGTACGCCAACGGCCGTATCTTGGACTTGAGCACCAGCTGGCAGAACTTCAGTTGGAAGTTCACCATGAAAGAAGAAACCGACATGGAGGCGCTGCTCATATTCGACATGGGCGGGTCGCCAATATCGTGGATGCTCTCCGACATCAGCATGGTGCAGGCGAGGAGCGTCGCGGACCGCTTGAACCGCACGTTCCAGCGCAACGTGCAAAAGAACTCCGGCTACTTTAATGCCCCCAATGGCCCGTGGGAACTTCGCCTTTACAATGTGAGCGGGGATCTCGAACAGGTCCTCGACAGCGGCAAGGGCGGCGAAGGCATGCGCCAGTATCCCAAGCTCGAGAAGGGTGGGATTATGGTCGTTAAGGAACTCTAGCCCCCAAATACCCTCCGGCATGTAATATTCCCGTGTGGTGTATCATTGGATTTTGCACCCCTTGTATCTTGAAATTCTTCCAAAAACAAGCACCTGTGCATAAAAAATGACGATTTTAGTAGAAAATCAAACTTTTTGTATCATTGATTATTGACTTTTGCTAAAAAACGATATATATTAAGAGTATCATGAAACCGGTAATGGAATATCAGAACTTTCGCCTTTTTATGCGCGACTTTTATGCCGAACGCAAACTCCGCTCGGGGTTTACGTGGCGTGACTTCGCCAAGGCGGCAGGGTATTCTTCGCCGGTGTTCCTCAAGCTGGTTTGCGACGGCAAGTCGAATCTGAGCGACGTGGGCGTGGAACGCGTAGCGTCTGCTATGGGACTGGTGGGTGTGGACCTGCAGTACTTCCGCGCCCTCGTCAATTTTAACCAAGAGAAGGACTCGTCCAAAAAGAAGGCAGCGTTCAAGGAAATGCGCGGCCTTGCCAAGGAGAACTCCATGGCGCTGGTGGGCGAGGATCAGTACGACTATTACGAATCGTGGGTAAACCCGGTGGTGCGCGAGATGGCGCCGCAACTCAAGGGGGTAACCCCGGCCAAGCTGGCGGATAACCTCGCTTTCGATACGCAGACCGCCGAGGTCAAGAAGGCGCTCGCCCTGCTCCAAAAGGTGGGGCTCCTCGGCAAGGATGCCCAGGGCAACTATGTACAGGCGCAAAAGTCCGTGACCACTGGCAACCTTGAGGTGGCGAGCCTCTCGGTACGCGAGATGCATCGCCAAATGGGCGAGCTCGCTGTGCGTGCCCTCGACGAGATCCCGGTGAAAGAACGCGACATCTCGGGCCTCACTATCGGCATTTCGGAGACCGCCTATTACCGCATTACGCAAGAGATCCAGGACTTCCGCCGCCGCGTGAGTTCCATTGTGATGGAAGATACCGACGAGAGCCGAGTATACCGTTTGAATGTTCAGCTCTTCCCGCTGACCAAGGAATTCAAGGGGGGCGAACATGAATAAGTTGTTTTTGAATCAGGTAGCCCCGTTTGCCATGGCCGGTGCCGTGGCGGTTGCGGCGGGCTTGTTGATGCTCGCCTGTTCCGAGGGTGGCCGCGAAGTGGGCGGTGGCGTGAGCGAAGAAGAGAATACGCTCGCCGGCATTCTGGTCGACGGCAACGGCGACGCCGTGGTGGGCGCCCGTATTTCTGCCCGCTATTTTAAAGTCGACACGGTCGTGCTTACCGATACCACCGACGAAGAGGGAAAGTTCGGCATGAAGCTTTCGCTCACGGGTCGGTACGGTTTGAGCGCCCAGACCGATTCCAGCGCGTTTTACCAGACGGTAGAATACGACGGTTCCGAAATTGAGGTTTCGGCGACGCTCGCCAAGGTGGGAAACATCAAGGGCATGTTCAACCTGCGTCCCGACACCAGTGCCGCTGGCGTCTCGGTCTACATCCCGGGCTCCAATTGGAAAGTCATGACTGGTGACGATGGCGAATTCAGCATCGAGAACGTGCCCACGGGCATTGTGCCTATAATCGCCAAGTCCCCGGATCCTATGCACTTTACCGACGTGGTATACATGGTCGAGGTGGGCGAGGATTCTGTCAACTTCATTGGCCCGCTTCCTAGGGAACTTTATGATTCCGACATGTTCAAGGAACAGATAGACAGCATCTCTGAAGTGGAAACCGAAATGCCTGTCGAGGATTTCCCCAAGGGGAGCGAGGGGGAAATGCCGGTTTATGCATATAAAGAGGTCTCCCTTGGCGTTGACAATGGTTCCATGGTCAGCGCCGTGCAGGACGCCAAAACGTTGCAGTTCCCGCTCTCCAGCGAGTACGGGCTCCGCAGCTGGTTCAGCATGGACTACCTCAACACGACGGTCAAGCCTGCAAGCGTCGGCGATGTGCGTGGCTGGACCGAAGGGCTGCTGGTTTACGGTGGCGCTACTCTCGGCGAAGGTGTCGAGAATTCCGCTCTCGTGCTCAAGGACGCAAACCAGTATGGCGTCATCGAGAATGACCGTGGACTCCTCGACAGCGCGACCGAATTCGTGTTCGAGGCCTGGGTCGAGATAGACAGCGTTTTGACGAATGATTCCGCCTACCGCAAAAACATCGTGGGCAAGCTCGGGTTCGGTTCCGACGCCGACCAGGACGTGTTCAGTTTCGCCTTGGTTAAAGACGAGTGCGGTGTAGAAGGGGAACCGGTATTCGCCTTCTTCTTCGCCGACGGTTTGGGAGACACGCTCTCTTGCAATAGCGCCGTGGTGTCGAAGCGCAAAGTGGAATTTGGGAAATGGGTGTACGTGACTGCGGTCTTTGACGGCAAACGCCTGAGCCTGTATTTGGACGGCGCTTTGGCCGCCACCAGGACCGTGGAAGTGGAAAAAATCGGTGTTTCTTCGGAGTCGATTTTCTTCGGCAAAGAAGCAATCAACCTAAAACTCGATGATGTACGGTTCGGCGTCAAGGCCCTTACGGCATCCGACGTGCAGTACCGCTACTATCTCAAGGGAGGTGCACAATGATTGACTTGAAAAACAACCTCGATATCGCCTGCTTCGAAGTCAACCAGCATGGCCGAATTATCTCGGGCAACCGTCGTTTTTGCCGCATGTTCGGCTACAGCGAAGCCGAAATCGTGTGGCACTACATCACCGACTTTTACCGTCACCGAGAGGAGTGGGAACTGTTCCGCAACTGCGACGACATGACGCAGCACCACTTTGTGGCACGCATGCGCAACCGCAAGGGGCGTAGCTTCAAGTGCGAAATCACCCGCGAAATATTGCAGGATGCCGAGGGGCACGTGACCTTCCGCAGTTACGTCTCCCGCATGGGCGAGACTAAGGTGCCCGAGATTCACGAAGAATCGACCCGCACTGTGGTGTTTATGACCAAATGCGCCCATTGCAATTGCCAGATGCGCGTGAACTCGCTCGCCGAGACCCGCATGCGCGTGCTTTGTGACGGTTGTGCCGCCAAGGCCTACCCGGAGGCGTTCAATTTGAAGGCGGCCGCCAACGTGTAGTCCGTCTGGTTCAAAGAAACTCATCATAGAACATCAAGCCGATGGTGCATGCTACTCACCATCGGCTTTTTTCCTTAACGGGATATTCCCATTTACCGGAAAATACTTTTCCACACTTATGTAAAATCGTACCAGTCCAAACAAAACACCCCGCCACTCATCGTGACGGGGCGTTTTTCGTAAAGGGGAGCCCTTCGACGCGCTTCGCTTGCTCAGGGACCTTAATAAGGTTGGTGAGCTAGTCGAACCACGCTCAGGATGACATCCATTACAGGCTAATCAGGCCTTCCGTATCCTTGGACATGGCGTCGTAGAATGCGTAGCGGGCGTCCACTTCCTTCTGGAGGTCGTCGGCGAGCTTCTTGGCCACTTCCGGATTGCTACGGGTGAGCTGCTTGTAGCGGTTTTCGGTGTAGATGTATTCTGCAACCGGAATCGTCGGCTTCTTGGAGTCGAGGATAAGCGGAGCCTTTCCTTCGGCGGCGAGAGCCGGGTTGTAACG
>JAEEGF012221016.1_pt1 | contig 10165 bp, 7 predicted proteins | sample 9134171 | NCBI WGS metagenome assembly JAEEGF01 (sample SAMN16246542, study PRJNA631951) | gut metagenome | biome: gut microbiome; feature: rumen; material: AP-attached | host: Bos | place: Iran: Karaj | collected 2018-10 | reverse complement strand
TACATACTCTAACACAACAAGTTATTTATCTTGGCAAGACTGAGGACTCTCTCAAGAGTAGGATTGACGCACATTTTAGAGGGAAGGGTTTAGATGAGAAGTTTTTGCCATATACGAAAGATGGATGTGAGGTATATATCCATAGGCTAGTTAATAATGCAGAAAAAAAGCTTGTTGGAAATTTGGAGACTGCGCTAATAAATCTATATAAGCCTATATTAAATGAAGTTAATAAGTGTGATGGTCTTTCTGTATTTTTAGATGTAAAGAAATTTGAATGGGAAAAGTGGGAAGATGAAGATCTCGTAGATAATGATTATCATAGTATGTCTATGGCGGTAGACAATACTGATGAGGATAAGATTGGAAATAACATAAATAAAAGCAAAGAGTCACCGGTTAGAAAAGATTATGATTTAGAAAAGAATGAAAATGAAAACTCTCACGATAGTGACGAATACTATATTTGTGCAATAAAAGGGAATGCTAATGAATATGAGATGAGTTTAGATAATCACATAGACTATGGCAATTCAGAAATAAAAGTTGAACATGATAAAGGAAGTATAATCATAACTCTTGATAAGTGTATAATCTCATTTTATAACTGGAATTATGATTTGTTGAAATTAAGAGAAGTTCTTCAAACTATATGGAAAGATTGGGAAGAATATAAAAGTTTAAATGATGGAAATGGTCCTGAAGAATTACTTCCACATGTGACTTCTTATCCGGAGAAGTTTGGAGTCACTATCAAACGTGGAGGATGTTATAGTGCCAACATTCTTGCTGATTGGGAATTAGACGGCAGGAAAATTAATTTTAATAGAAAAAATGTATGGATGGCATTGAAGCTTCTTGACATAGTTTTAGAAGATTCAGGTGATAAGGCAAGAAACATAAAAAAGCTATTTAATCGACGGGATGATTATTCGAAGCTTGTCTATCATCCGTGGTCAGAAATCGCGTATTGTCCAAGAGAAGACGAGGATGAGTATGAAATAGAACTAGAAGGAAAACATATTACTTTTTCTACTGGTTTTACCGGGGATATATATGAACTAAAGCAGCTTGTTAATAAAGCATGGCAGTACTGCATGCAAACGAATATAAAATTCGTAACATCTAGTGAACTTCGATGTGTTTTAGAATTTCCTAGTTCCTTACTTTTCATGGAAGGATGTTCTTTTGGCTTTGACGTTGTTACAAGCAATAATAAAGATAAGCGAGTAAAGACTGCGGTTTCAGTAGAGGCAGTAAGGAAAATGGAGAACGTATTAGAAATATTAACTGATGATAAAAATGAAAAGACGAGGCGCGTTGAGAAATACTTGATGGATGATTTAGGAAACAGTGCATCGTTAGATACCACCTTACAAATGATAAATATTGTAGCCAGTGCTTGATATTCTAAGGCTATCTCGATTCAGACTTTGATTATATAGAACATGTGCAATTCAGAACGTGTATTATAGAAATGGCTGCTAAAGAATCAGAAAATAAAAAAGAAGACTGTTGGGGCAGTCTTCTTTTTTGTTAGAGGTTTTTATAAAGGAAATACGTTATGGCGAACGTAAATCGGCATATTTAGTATCAGATGAGTTATCTGATATTGATATAATACAAAACAATATACACTAATGTAAGTGCTTACATAAAACAAAAAGTGGAATATATTGAACGCAAAAGCGGGATATACGATTGAAATGGTTTACATAAATGTGCCGTTGAAATAGCAAAAAGGAAATATTCTATGACATAATGTAAAATATAGTTGACATTATGTAACAAGAGTAATACAATACAATCATCAGCTGAAAAAAATAGTAGATTTAAGTGTTTTATAAATGGAGGTTGTTATGAGTGATTATTTAAATGGTGTTATAGTTGGAGCGTTAATAGTATTCTTTGTTGCAATTTTGGCAGTTATTACAAAGAGAAAGTCCGGAGGAATGTGTGAGAAATACGATGAGAGACAGATGCTTGTCAGAGGTAAAGGCTATAGGATTTCTTTTATGACAACATTAGTATTGATGCTTTTGTATGGTGGAGTTTTTTATGGTTTTAGTAAAGATATAATTGCCCCACAGTTTGTAATTTTCTTAATTGCCTTTGCTGGAATATTGGTTTATACAGTTTATTGCATATTTAATGATGCATATATTCAGATTGGACAGAGCCCTAAAAAGTGGATTTGTCTTGTGGCATTTGTAATCATTGGCAACGCATATTGTGCGCTTAGGACCAGTGACAGAGGACTTACAAATAACGGATTAGCTACAACCTTTATGTTAAATGGAATGATCGCGATTGTATTCACACTGGTTCTCATAGCTATGCTTATCAAGTATATAATTGATAAGAAGGGAGGCAACTATGAAGAATCTTAAGATGAAGGCTGCGAGAGCCGGTAAGGATTTATCGCAGCAGCAGCTGGCGGATCTTTGTGGAGTTTCCCGTCAGACTATCAATGCTATAGAGAAAGGGGATTACAATCCTACCATAAGTCTTTGTATTGCAATATGTAAGTCACTTGGGATGACTTTAGACGAATTGTTCTGGGAATAAAATATAGGTGGAAGGAGCTGATGATTCAGCTCCTTTTTTAGTTCAAAATATTCAATATAGATAGTAATGTAAGCTCTTACATATAAAAAATGGACGATATAAACTTATGAGTAGAACATATGTCAACGAAGTAATAAGATCTTTTTGAACACATAATATGATTTACTGATTGTACAAAGGAGGCTACACATGGGAGATGATAGATTTGATCTTTTGACCTTGGGAGAAATCATGCTTAGACTTTCTCCACCAAATTATGAGCGTATGACACGTGGCGATATTTTTGATAAAAGAGCAGGTGGCTCTGAACTTAATGTGGCTTCCGGAGTAGCTCTTTTGGGACTTAGGACAGGTGTGATATCAAGACTTCCGCAGAATGCCCTGGGAACATTTATAAAGAACAGAATCAGATTTGAAGGAGTATCAGACGATTATCTTATCTACGATGAATCTGATGATGCACGTCTTGGAATCTACTACTACGAAAATGGCGCAGCACCTAGAAAACCTTCTATTGTCTATGACAGAAAAAATTCTTCGATGACAAGGATATCGCTGGATGAGATTCCTGAATCCGCATTCACATCAACAAGAATGTTCCATACAAGTGGAATCACTCTTGCTCTTAACAAGAACACTTGTGAAGTGACAACAGAGCTTATAAAGAGATTTAAGAAGGGCGGAGCATTAGTTTCTTTTGACTGCAATTACAGAGCAAATCTCTGGAGCGAAGAAGATGCAAGGGCTGCGATAAAAAACATTCTACCCTATGTGGATATTTTATTTGTATCAGAAGAGACATCTCGCAGAATGATGCAAAAAGAGGGTGAACTTGCAGATATCATGAAGAGCTATACAACTGATTATCCTATAAAAGTTGTCTGCACAACTCAAAGAGAAGTAATAAGCCCAAGGAAGCATAACTTCACATCAACCATATATGACGCAGGTAAAGACAAATTCTATACAGAGCAGCCATATACCAATATTGATGTAATTGACAGAATTGGTTCAGGTGATGCTTATGTATCAGGTGTTCTTTACGGTCTTCTCAAGTACGATGATGTAGAAAAAGCTCTTGAATATGGTAATGCAACATCAAGTGTAAAGCATACTATACCGGGAGATTTGCCTGCAAGCGACCTTAGAGAAATAGACAGCATCATCAAAAATCATAAAGCTGTAGGTCCTACAAGCGAGCTTAACAGGTAACTTGACAATAAACATAAATGTTAATACAATCATCATTAAACATATTTATAGACGTTGAAGAGGACTAGTAACTTGTGGATGCGTTTCAGAGAGAGAGCAGTTGGTGTGAAGCTCTTACGATATATAAGTGAACCTGCCTTGGAGTCCTACGTGAAAATATTTAGCCGATGAATCTTTTGGCCAGATATGTAAGCGCAGCGTTTCCCGCGTTAAGGGTTTTAATGAAGTGAAATCTGCTTTGTATGAATAGCAGATTTAAATAGGGTGGTACCGCCGACTAGCCTTCGGTCCCTGTTTATAGGGATGCGAAGGCTTTTTTCATTTTATATATACGCGTCCACTTCATAGAGTAAAAGGAGAATAAAAGATGGCAGACAAGAAACTTGTTGCAGAAATCACATCCATGGATGAGGATTTCACACAATGGTACACCGACGTATGTATCAAGGCTGACCTGGTTAGCTACTCAAATATCAAAGGATGCATGGTTATCAAACCTGCAGGATATGCGATCTGGGAGCTTATTCAGAAGCACCTTGATACAAGATTCAAAGAGACAGGCGTTCAGAACGCTTATCTTCCAATGTTCATTCCTGAATCACTTCTTCAGAAAGAGAAGGATCACGTTGAGGGTTTTGCTCCTGAAGTAGCGTGGGTAACACATGGCGGACTTGAGCCACTTGCAGAGAGATTTTGCGTTCGTCCTACATCAGAGACTCTTTTCTGCGATTACTACAAGGGAGAGATTCACTCATATAAAGACCTTCCACAGGTATTAAACCAGTGGTGTAGCGTTGTTCGTTGGGAAAAAGAGACAAGACCATTCCTTAGAAGCAGAGAGTTCCTTTGGCAGGAAGGTCATACAGCTCACGCTACATTTGAAGAAGCTGAAGAGCGCACACAGCAGATGCTTAATGTATATGCTGATTTCCTTGAAAACGACATGGCTATTCCTGTAATCAAGGGACAGAAGACAGATAAAGAGAAATTTGCCGGAGCAGAGGCTACATATACTGTAGAAGCTCTTATGCATGATGGAAGAGCACTTCAGAGTGCAACAAGCCATAACTTTGGCGACGGATTTGCCAAGGCATTTGGAATCCAGTATGCAGGAAAAGACAACCAGCTCCATTATGTAAACCAGACATCATGGGGACTTACAACACGTACAATCGGTGCTATGATCATGGTTCATGGTGACAACTCAGGACTTGTAGTACCTCCTAAGATTGCTCCAATTCAGGTTGTTGTTATTCCTATCCAGCAGAAGAAGGAAGGCGTTTTAGATGCAGCATATGATATTGCTAAGAGCCTTTCAGCATTCAGAGTAAAGACTGACGATACAGACAGAACACCAGGATACAAATTCGCTGAACAGGAGATGAGAGGTATTCCTGTTCGTATCGAGATTGGTCCTAAGGATCTTGAGGCTGGCAAGTGCGTACTTGTTCGTCGTGATACAAGAGAAAAGATTGAGTGCGCTATAAGCGAAGTTCCTGCAAAGGTTGGCGAGCTTCTTGATCAGATTCAGAAGGATATGTATGACAGAGCAAAGAAGCACCTTGAAGCACATACATTTGCAGCACACAACAAGGAAGAGTTCGCTGAAGCCTTCAAAGAGACTAAGGGCTTTGTAAAGGCTATGTGGTGTGGATGCCGTGAGTGCGAAGACAAGATCAAGGAAGACTACAATGTAACCAGCCGTTGTATCCCATTTGAGCAGGAAAATCTTTCTGATACCTGCGTAGTATGTGGAAAACCTGCAACTAAGATGGTTTATTGGGGACGCGCATACTAATTTTAAAGACTTTTTGACATAGTCATGATTATAGCAGCCGAGGGAATTTTACGATGGAGATTACAGTCAGCAAACAAAACGGAGATTACTCAACCATAACAGAAGCCATACAGGCAGTTCCTTACGAAGAAAGTGCAGTTATACGCATTGGCGAGGGCACTTTCAGAGAAAAACTCTTTTGTGAAAAGAATGATATTACTTTTATAGGAGAGGGAATTGATAAGACAGTAATTGAGTATGATGATGGCGCTTTTGACCTTATGGAAGATGGCTCAAAGAGAGGGACTTTTCGTACCTTTACAGCTTTTTTTGGTGGAAAAAGAACTACAGTAAAAAATTTGACTATCAAAAACACTGTTGGAGACGGATATTCACACGGTCAGGCTATTGCTGTTTATGCTGATGCAGAGGTATGCTGTTTTGAAAATGTCAAAATGACAGCTTGTCAGGATACATTATTCTGTGCACCACTTCCTCTTACCGAGAGACAGAAAAATGGATTCATGGGTCCAAGGGTATTAAATCCAAGGAAGAAAACCAGACAATATTTCAAAAACTGCGAAATATATGGTGATGTGGATTTCATATTTGGCGGAGCGGATGCTGTTTTTGATGATTGTTTATTGCAGTGCAATAACAGAAAATTACAGCCTCACAAAGAAGATGACAGCAGCAGATTCATAAACGGTTATATCACAGCAGCTTGTGGAAGCAAGGATGATCTTGGATTTGTGTTTAGGGACTGCATTGTCAAAGGTGAAGAGGGCTGCGATGAGGCTTCGGTTTTCCTTGGACGCCCCTGGAGAGAAGAGGCCAAAACTGTTTTTCTTAATTGCAAGATGGATAAAACTATTGCACCTGAGCGTTTTTCCGGGTGGGGAGCAATAGAAAAAGACGAACCATTAACATATTATGGCGAATACAATAGTATAAGTCTGGAAAATGGTGGATATCTTTCGACCGAAAAGAAGAACATGTGGATAAAAGACCTGACAGAAGATGATTACAATTCAATCAATAAAAGAGCTGACAAGTTAGTTTCAGATGTTTTAGCTTAAAAAAAATGACCTCATGAATCAATTCGATTCATGAGGTCTTTAATTTACAGTAGTCTTATATATACTTGTAAAGATTTGTTACATCCTCTTTGTGGATAGTTTCCTGAACATCAAGGACTTCTACGCTTACATCCTTGTTTCCAAAATTAATGGTAATTTTGTCTCCGACTTTTACGTCTACAGAAGCCTTGGCAGGCCTACCGTTTATCTGTACTCTTCCTGCATCGCAGGCTTCATTGGCTACGGTGCGTCTTTTGATCAGTCGTGTTACTTTTAAATACTTATCTAGTCTCATTAATTTTCTCCTGATGCTTCATTAGCTGAGTTGCTCACATCGCTAGAATCGTTTGCCGATTCAGTTGTCTGTGAAGCTTCATTGCTTGGTGTTTCCTCAGCCTGAGGTGTTGTTGCTCCTTCTTCCTGTTTTTCAGTAGTAGGAACGGTGGTATTATTTGTTGAAGTGTCACTTGGAACTTCTTTATTAGTATCACTAGACGCTTCTTTTGTGGTTTCTGCGGTTGCTTCTTTGGTTGTATCCTTAGAAGCTTCGTTTGAAGTTTCCTTTGTGGCGTCTTTAGCTGCTTCTTTTGTAGCTTCTTTTGAAGCGTTGTTTGAGGCATCCTTAGTCGCATCTTTGGAAGCTTCTTTACTTGCATCTTTACTAGCTTCTTTACTTGCATCCTTTGAAGCATCTTTTGATGCATCCTTAGAAGCAGAGGTACTTGCTTCTTTAGAAGAATCTTTCGAAGCATCTTTAGATGCAGCGCTTGATGCGGCGGTAGAAGCGCTGGTGGATGCAGTGCTTGCAGCTGATGAAGCAGACGTAGCTGCAGCTGAAGAAGAGGTACTTGAAGTACTCTTTCCGTCATCTTCTTTTTCCATATCAGGGAATTCGTATATTACGTTTTCCGTGGCGGTATCAATCTTGAGCCTATAGCTCTTGGTCTGATAGCCAGATCTCTTTAGTATTACTTCGTGATTACCTGATATTTTCTGAATTTTTGTAGGAATTATTCCTATATAATTTCCATCAAAATACAATTCAGCATATTCCGGTTCATCAAAATAGATATAGTATCCGTCGATTACTTTGTTTGAAGAACTGGAAGAACTGTTGCTGCTGACGGTTGAAGCGGTTGTAGCAGCAGAAGCGGAGTTCTTTGCTATCAGTTCATTTGCGTCAGCGTGTTTAACGGCAAGACTTGACTTGGCACTACTGTTATTGTCAACAGTGGCATTGTGGACATTGACTCCAGAAGATGAAGAAGAGCTTGCATCCTCTTTTTTCTCAAGTTCAATGTTGATGACAGATTTAGCAGTACCAATCTTTAAATATCTGTTCTGAGTAACATATCCGTCAGCCATTATTTTCAGATTGTGATAACCATACTGTATGCTCTGAGATACTCCGGTGAGCATTTTCTCACCATCCACATATACTTCAGCAGTATCCGGAATGATTTCGAAAGTGACAAGACCTTCTTTTGGTCTTGAAATAGTAACCTCACTTGTGTCAACTACGGTCTCTTCATTTCTGGAAATGCTTATTTCCGACTGGAAGTTTGCTCCATTACCAATTATCTGCAAATTGTACTCGCCCTCGGGAGCACTAAGCAGCATGTTCGGAGATATTTTGTGAATTACTTCATTGTCAAGTTCAAGCCAGGCTCCTACAAGGCTTCTTTCGTCGACAGTGTCGGAAGAAAGGCTTACATAGCCATGACCGCTGGTTACTACAACACTATAAATATCTTTTCCAATGCCCGAGACTTTAATCTTGTCGGTAGAAAGAATATTTTCAGCAATTGCAATTTCATTATCAGCCATAACAAGCGTCTTTGTGTCGATGTGATATATATCGCTGCCTATTCTGGCTGTTCCGTCATTTCTGACAAGTTCATGATCCTTGGTAGAGTCAATTACCCAAGCGTCTTTAGACACATTTAAAGTGGTAATGTGCTTGGCACTTTTTAGAAAAGTAACATCAACAATCTGTCCTGCTTCCAACATCTGTGGAGACAAAACAACTCCTCGGGCATCAAACATCATGCTTGTATTATCATAATTTAGCGTGTATGTTTTGCCCGTTGCATGATTTCTTAATCGAATCTGCTGTTTGTCCGTATCAATAGATCTGATAGCGGCAGTATCAGCAGAATCATATTTTCCAATCATAGAAATTGAAACGGTGTTAGAAGTTGTAGCAAGTACGTACCGAGATGAAGACAGCAACAAAGAAGTTGCCAGACATAAAGCTGTAGCTACTTTGATTGCGCTACCAAAGTTTCTCATGATCTACCCCTCATTAATCTGATCCGTCAAAAAAACTTTCTTTAGGCGCTCCGGCTCTAATAAATATTCCTTGCTATTATGTTCGGGATCATTAAGCACATCATCTAGCATTGCTTTTAATGCTGCTCCGAGTTGCTTTCCGGGTGCTACCCCCGCACCTATAAGATCCTTTCCGTTAACAGCAAGATCTTTAATAGTTACTGGTTCTTGCTTTTCTAGTATTTCTCTATACAGTTTGTTAACATCATCTATCAGCTTAAGCTTTTCTTCCCTATGTAAAGTGCTCTGAGCCATGGTATCAGCATATCTGACTTCCAAATACAGAGGAAAATCATCTACACCAATCCTGTTCATGGCTTTTCTGACGTTTTTAGCAGTGGCAGGAAAGCGGTCGTCGTGATAGCGGATAAGATTACAGGTCCTATCCATAGTCTCTCTGTCAAACTTAAGCCTTCTGAAAATGTCTTTTGCCATCTGGACACCTGCTTCTGCATGTCCATGAAAATGGCATATTCCGTCATTATCTATATTAATTGTAGCAGGTTTTGCGATATCATGCATTAGCATTGTTAATCTTAATACTCTGTCAGGTCGAACATTTTGAAGGGCCTTTATTATATGCTCACCAACATTGTACATGTGATGCGGATTATTCTGCGGTGTTTCCATGCATTTATCGAATTCAGGAAGGATAACTTTGGTAATACCAAGTTCGTATGCCGTCAATAATTTTTCGGGATGGTCAGATAAAAGAAGCTTCACAAGCTCTGTCTGTATTCTTTCAGCACTGATATTCTCAAGATTTTGAGCCAGTGATCTGATAGCTTCCTGAGTTTTGGCTTCAATCCGGTAATCGAGCTGAGCTGAAAATCTGACTGCACGCATGATCCTAAGTGCATCTTCAGAGAATCTCTCACAGGGATCGCCTACGCATCTGATGAGTCCGTCTTTTATATCATCCATGCCGCCAAAACGGTCTATGATACCTTCTTCTTCGTTGTAGGCCATAGCATTTATCGTGAAATCTCTTCTTTTCATATCCTCCGTGAGATTTTTGGTAAATGTTACTTCGCTCGGATGTCTGGAATCCTCATACTTGCCATCGATTCTGTAGGTGGTTACCTCATATCCTTCTTTTCCAATCATTATGGTAACTGTACCATGTTCGATTCCTGTATCTACAGTTCTTTTGAAAAGTTTTTTGGTATCCTGAGGAAGCGCGTTAGTGGTAATATCC
>JAEEGF011814200.1_pt1 | contig 10165 bp, 11 predicted proteins | sample 9134171 | NCBI WGS metagenome assembly JAEEGF01 (sample SAMN16246542, study PRJNA631951) | gut metagenome | biome: gut microbiome; feature: rumen; material: AP-attached | host: Bos | place: Iran: Karaj | collected 2018-10 | reverse complement strand
GCGCGTGAGTTATCATCGTGTCGATAGGCTGAGGGGACGCTGTCCCCGGAAGTTCTAGCTGAGGCATCATCGAACGAAATATCCGGTTTCCGGCCGCATCATAACTCATGCTGACTCCCTGAAATCCGATAACGATAGCTTGTGCTTTGGGCGCTCCCGTACTCTTCGGCGAAACCGCATAGAAAGGGAGTGACAATAGGGTGATCAGAATTGTGGAAAATGCTTTCATGGTCTGCTTAATCAATGTTGAGGGGAATAATAAACACACTTAAGAGCACTAACAGGAGGATACGTTATATGCATCTCATCAATTTGATGCTTCAAGACTGTTATTCTCGCCAAATAAGCATCCTGAGGAATGGATTGTATCATTTCTTCACTCAAGAAACCGATCTTAAGTGCTACCTTTTCCGCGTCCAATATATAGAGGTGCATCGAGTCACGTATTGCCTCAGACCAGGGGTTTTTATAATCCCTGTCTATCCTATAGTTATGATAATGAGGGCCGATTCGGTTAATTTCGCTCCCGGCACTTATTCTACTATCCAAGGGCTGTAAATCGGAAATCAGATATATCTCCTTATCCGAATCATTGTCAAACCAATAACAATCAGCACACTTCATACAAGTTACACTCAGAGAGATAAAACAAAGCAATAACGGCCAAACAGCCTTTGTTTTCAAAATAACTCGTTTCATAATACAAATAATAAAGGTAAGGCGATATAATAAACCAATGTTTGGTAGAAATACCAATCAACATGTTGAACACGAGGATTTTCTTTATCATTCCACGATGATGTTACGGATGACAGATTATGCCTGTCATGATAATTATATGATAACTGATTTGCCCACACCTCATACCATTCTCTATTGTGATCACTCAAGTATAGTTCATAATCAAATATACTCCCTACGAGACTGGGAACTCCCACGATGGGAAGATATAATGGCCCTAGTATTTTGCTTTGCTTGGTATGACCATATTCGTGAGCGAATATGGAGTCTGTTATAGGGTCGGCTTTCATATAATTACCGTTAATGTAAGAGCCCAACGTTATTCCCTGTGGGCTGTCTCCTCCATTCCGATTCACTAACGTAGCCCCATTATAGTACTCCACATTGATTTCGAAAAGATTATTTCTAACATGGGCAAGCATATTTCCTAAAAGTGTCTGACCTATTTCCCATGTAAATCTCGACAACAAGGACAAGGCATTCTCCACAGGGTTTAAGTTGGGATCTGTCTGGAACAATCCTTTATCGATTTCGAAAGCACGCGAAACTCTATTCCCATAATCCTGCCACGCATTCTCAAACATTTCGCCAGCCTTTTCTGTATCAGAAAGACTAACAAACAACGGAGCAATAATACCTTCAATAAATGCCACTGGCAATCTCAGTAGAGCAGTTAAAATCGTACCGAGGAATTCCCCACTCTCATCGGTGTACTTCAGCGGATTGTTGAGGGCATAGGAGTAGCGGTTGAAGTTCTGGGAGAAGTCGGGGGCCTGGACGTAGGGGTCGGGGCTCAGGAAGCGGCCGAGGTAGGGGTCGTACAGCCGGGCGTTCATGTTGATGAGCCCGAACTGTCTCAGGTGCTCATGCCCCGTGTAACCGCGCCCCAGCAGGAGTTCCGGCTCCGTTCCACCGGCATAGAGAACCTGCGTCTGCGGGTTCCTCATGCGGCCCCAGGGGTCATAACTATACTCCGCAAGAAGCGTCCCGTCCCCGGTGGCGATATGCGTGATGCTACCTAGGTAGTCCCGGCCGATATTCTGTGCCGCGCACTCAACACGATTATCGCGTACGTAAAACATGGGCGCTATTGTGTATCTCTTCGCAAATGTATATCATTATCCGCTAATTAACAAGATACTGTCTGATTTGCTGTCGGTCCAGGTTTACGGGCACGTTTTCCGGTGATTTCCTGCCCGAAGGCGTAGTTTTGACTTGCCGGGACAGGTTTTGGAGCATTTTCCTGCCCGCACGATGCCTTGGGCGGGGAAGGTATCGCCCCTGCACAAAATAATCACAATTTTATGCTCACCCCGAACATCAGCCGGGAAGCGGGGAGCATGTCTTCTCTGTCTCTTCCAAAATAAAACGTCCACAGCAATGCCGTATCGGGGTCATTCTTGCCGGTGTACTTCGTCAGCAGGAAAGCATCTTCCAGGGAAACGCTCAAACGAACCCCGGAAATGGGCAAGGCCGAAAACCAGCGCTCCGGGAGCCGGTAATCCAGACAAAGCTGGTCAATTCGGAAATAGGAAGCCTCTTCCGGTGTGTCACGGCCTTCCCGCAAGATATGATTTCCCTCCTTCCCGTCGCCCAGGAAATGAAAACCGAACCTCTTCCACGACACGTCAGCATGGACACCATAAGACACGGTAGGCATCACCCTCCACTCCGGCTGAGGCGACAGCGCACCACCCGGCAGCATCCACAAGCCACCTCCGGACACGGCATAGGCTTCATTCAAAAAGACCATCTGTGCGGCATCCGTCAGCGTAACGTGACTCCCATACAGGCTGGCGACGCCACCCACAGAAAAGCACCAGTCCCCTTTTGAAAAACGCCAATCGGCCGAAAAATCCCATCCGGTACGACGGACTTTGGCGTAGGGGGACAATTCACCGGAAGTACCGAGTGACAACAAGTCGTCATCTGACGAATAGCCCTCGACCGCAAGATGCCATTCGCCGGCCGCCTTGAAATCCATCTCGCCACGAAGGGAACGGCGGGAAGAGAAAATACTCTCCGGAGTAGAGTCATACAGATTCGGTATCAAAGTCGTGATTATGTCGTACCGACTGTCATCCATGTATGTGCTGAGCGGCAGAAAGCGGTCAGATGCATAAGCCGCACGGAAAGCAATCCTTTCCATCCACCCCGGCAGGACCGACCGTAACCATGGTTCTCCCGTCAGGGTCCATCCCAGCGCAAAGAGCGGAGCGACGGAAAAGGTCTGTCCGGATACACGGTTCAAAACCCGGCCCTGGACTCCGCCCTCCACATCATACCGGCCCAGATAATGGTATCCCAGTTTCATCGACATATCCATCCAATTCCTCCTATCCACATTCCTTTCAGGCAAGCGGGATTGCAACGACGACAGATATCCGTCCCTGTCCGGAATGCTCTTTTCTTGTGATGATATCCCGGTCGTCCCCGTCTTGATCGGAGCCCAGCGGAAGTTCACATCTGCCGCCAGGCGCTGGTCCCGGGCCAGTTCCTTGCTGTACCCCGCCGCCAGCCCGATTTCCCACATCCGGGAAGACACCTCGCTTACCGTACCGATCATGTTTCCCCCGGGCAAGTCGCTTTCAGAATACTGATAAATGCTTTTTTGGACTTGATTCACGGCAAACAAGTCCGCGAAAGGGCGTATGAACAGCCCGGCGATCGGCGTCGCCTCCGCCCAAAGCCGCCCGCCAGCAAACATGTTCCTGTAATCCAGATAGTCCATACTAAGAACGGTATGTTCCGAAGACGACCCCTCCGCCAGATGTCTCCCGCGCCGCCAAAAACCGGTCGTACCGGCTGAAAGCCACGAAAGAGGATGCACATCTAGAGACCAGGTCCCGGAAAAAACAGGATACCGGTCCAGGGCGTCCTCGGCAGAAGACAAGTCCTTGTTATCCAGAAAAGAGAAGGACGTCCTGGCAGCAATCAACTTTGACCGATACGCCAGTCCTGCATCATGCCTGTGAACGAAGGCAGACCTGCCGCCCATTCCACTTTCCCGAAGCCAGGAAGGACCGCCCAGGAACTGATAATCCGCATGGAAACCCTCCTCCCTCGCGCGACGGGTCCGAATCCGCACGACACCATTGAGCGCTTCAGGCCCGTACTCTGAAATCAACGTCGGATCCGTCAGCACCTCCATCTCCTCCACCTCGTCCTGCGACAAGGACGGCATGCCAAAGACCCTCATACCGTCCACGACGAAGACCGGCGTCATCAACGAATTCGGCGGCACCCCGTGGACCCAAACCTGCGTCCCGAGCCCCGGCTTCAAAGTCCCGTCAATTACCTCCACCCCCGCGACCCGGCCCTCCAGCAGTCCCAGCGGATTCTCCATGAACCGCCGCACCTGGACCGTATCCACCCCCTGGGCAAAGCCGGTAAGGGGAAGAAGGAGGGAAAAGAAAGCGAATACTTTTTGTCTAACGATTAACATAGCAAGTTATCTTATGACCATAAATGCGGAAGGCCGAAAGAATTTCCGGATGCCAATTATGATCTTCCGACTTCTTTGACATGTCCACGAGGCTCTGGCATTCATAAACTTTATACAGATGGTAGAAAGAACAAGGCCTGTCCGGCTTGTCGCCGACATGCTTTATCTCATGCCAAGGATCATACAGCCACCCCGTTTGACTCTCGATAAACTGCACTCCCAAATCATCCAACATCTTGTTCCAGACAAATATCTCCTCGCGTCTGCGTGGCTCCTTATACCGACACACCAGCCAACATCGATCCTGATTTTCATACAACAGCAAAGTGAAACGAGTCGCATCTACTTGGTCTTTCAGTTTTCGTTCATGACCAAACTGATTCAGCCAATTATTCCGCTGATATATCGTTTCCGCATATCCAGGAATACGCTCCCTATAATCAATCTTGTTCGGCCAAATCCATATTTCTGCCCCTTGCTCTATTTCAGACTCCTGATCCATTTCTTGTGGCAACTTAATGGTCTCGCTTTTCCGTTCCCCCATCCTATAGTAATGATTCGTATATGATATACTGGAATTGACATTTTTATTCAAAACCAGCGAATCTCCGCCAGGCAAAAAAATGCTTAACCTTGGACTCGGATCGTTTTTATAAGTATATATCTCCGAATTATGTTCAACACGAATCGTATCTACATATTGAATCTCATAACATGGACGAAGAAGTATTTCACAACCATTTTTATGGTTCAGAAGACACAATTCTATATTTTGTCCGGGAATAGCAATATCCTTTTTTCCTTTACCGCAGGAAAGAATCCCCAAAATAAGGAATATAATATATTGGATTCTCATAACTTATCGGTTTATAATCTTTATAAAAATAGCCACTTTTCCAACCATACCATTCGGCATTTATTGACGATTGGCTTTCTATAGCGTTTAATTTATGCGATTGAATTTTTTGATAGCCATCAAAGAAAAAACGCGTCTCATCCCAGGTCAAGCCATTTCTACCAGCCACAAAGCCGGCCGCCATATTTCCTATATCTCTCGCAGAAGAAATAACCAAAGTTCCATTATTATGCGTTCCTACAACCATACCTCTGTATGGCGACCGATTGTCATCTCCATCATATTTCGTTCCATTCGATACTTTAAAATCATAGAAATGCCCAGAACGCGCATTAAAAGCGTATGCAGCGAGAGACGGATTCTGATTGACGACAAAACTAAGGAACATCATTCCAGATTCGTCATTCAAGTCGATTATAGCGCCATATTCCCAATCACCTTGTCCCTGTTTCCTATCGTAGTTATAGAAAGAAGAAATTGATGTTGTCTCGCCTATTGAAACACCTCCAATATAATTACCGCTGGCGTCATGGATTAGCATGTATATTGATAAATCATTATCATATAGATTTCCTCCAACAACTTGATATTTACCATCCCCTAAGCTAATAACGAAAGTGCTCTCCCCGCTCGGATCCACGAGATTCATCGGATTGTTCGCGCAGTAGGCGTAGGGACTCAGGCTGTAGTACTTCTCGCATAGCGGGTCCATCGTCCTCCAGCGAAGGTCCGAGGGATCATATAGTCGCGCACCGAAGTCATAGCGGTAAAGAGACTTATCCCATTCCTTTCCGCCCCATTTATACGAGTTCCCCGACGTGTCCGGGACGCCCGCCAACGAGAGCGATGCCCCATAAGGATCATAGTGGTTTACCTGTTCCGCGCCGCCTCCCGCGTTCGCCACCACCCGCACGTTCCCCAGCCGGTCCGTCACGAAGAAGTGATAACTGCCATCTGATGCGTCAATGTAGCCGCCGTCAATCAGTATCTTGTCCAGCACGCCGCCCTGATACACCAGGTTGCCCACATAATCCCGCTCGTTCATGAACACCTCTGCCCTCTCTGGCACCACCTGCTGCATGACAGCGCTCGGACCATGCGCCTCCGGGTCCACGCCCTCCCCTTCGATTTCAATCTCCATCTCGAGATCCACCAACGCAGCCCGACCCTTCAAGAGTCCCAGCGGATTCCCCATGAACTGACGCACCTCCACCGTATCCACCTCCTGGGCAAAACCGGAAAGGGGAAGGAGACGGGAAAGATGCAGTATGTTTACGATTCTTCTCATCTTTTCTTCAACCACTTTTTGTCAAACACCAACGTATCAGCGTCCTCAAACGACAGCCCTATCTGTTTACATGTATCCCAATAATCCTCCTCCAGAAGCGGGCCTTTCAACTCTTTGCCACGACTCTTTACCAACCAATAATACACAGTGTCTCTGTTTCCTTGCTGAGTCTTCGGATAGGCCACCGGTGGAAAAATAGCATTTAATGAATGAAGATCCACTCGCTGCCTTATCATGTAATAGTCACCTTTCTTAACAAGTAATTCAACTGTCGGAGGAATCATGTCATTTTGACCTCGATTATTCCAGAAAGCATGATAATGCTCTTCATCGTAGTAAAAGTTTTTCTCTATTCGATGCCATTCGGGATAATACCCAACGGCATCGCCAATGAGAGAAAACAATAAAGCAATGACCAAAAAAGCAAACACCAGAAATGGGATCATTAAAACAATGCCCATCAATGTTTTACATGTTCCTTCCGTTATTTTACCCATGGGAAAAATGAGCTTACTTGAGAACTGCCATATATGACGATTTCTTCCTCGACGACTTCCTCTCCCACTACCTCCAGCAGCTCGCCCGAAGGCACAGCAACCAATCCAAGCGGATTCCCCATGAACCGCCGTACCGCTAAAGTATCCACCCCCTGGGCAAAACCCGAAAGCGGAAGGAGAAGGGAGAAGACGAATATACTCTTTTTCATAGGCAATACCTGATACCAGCCGAAACGACAACGTGCGCCAGACCCTCACGCTCTTCCAGCGATATCTTCTGCGTGGACGCAGCTCCAGAAACAGTCGCCGAACTGACGGAGCCTCCCAGTGCCGACAACTGCAATCCCAGCCAGAGAGCGTCGAGAATTTTGTACTCATAGGTAAGGTCCATTGCAAATCCCAGGCAGGCACCGTCTATCTGCAAAGTCTCTGATACCGCTTTCGACCTGTCACGAATGGCCATATACCCCAGCGCCATATTCATCAGCAAGGCACTCCGGCCCGTTTTCCCCATAAAGCGGTAGGACAACTGAGGGCCGGCGAACAGGATATCCACTTGGTCCCGCACCGAACCGCTCTTCTTCGTCCCGTCTTCATACGTGATGGTCCCATACCCCTCCGTTATACTCCGAAGGTTGCTCACGCGGGCGCCGATTCCGAGCTGCTCCCGAAAGAACCAGGACAGATCCGCACCCAGGAATAAGCCATGGTGCAACTTGTTGACAAACTCCCGTTGCGCAGCCGACATATTGGGGTCCACCTTTCCGAAGCGGTACCCGTAACCGGCATGGGCGGCAAGACGAAAACGCTCCGCCGATGGAGCGAAAACCTCAGATGTCTCGATCTCCTGAGCACCCGCCGTCACCGCAGACAGCAGTGCGACAATTAGCATACAAAACCTTGTTCTCATATCAGTCATTCTCTTGAATAGCCTCATACTCAGCCTTTCCCTCTCCCGGAAGGGCCCGCTCGAACACAGGACGGCCGATCAGGATACCGACCGACACCCCGCAACGGATATAATACTCCTCCCCCAGTTTGATATCCAGCGGGAAAACCGTCTTGGACTCCGTCGCCCCGTACAGGTTCTTTGCGCCCTCCGCGTACACCTTCACCTCACACTTGTGGCCTGTCCGGGAACGGAACACCTTCGTATCATCCAGATAAACGTCATAGGAAACCAATGCGCCTGCCCCGGCCAGGCGGTACAGATAGATTACCGCATAGTCCGGATGGGATGTCTTCTCCGGTTCCGAGGCCAGTACCAAAGGCTGATCCGTCCGGAGGACCAACGCCTCCATCCGGTGAATCGAGGAAATGAAATCCGGGACCTGATGGCGTGTAATCAGCACCAGATTTCCGCCAGCCGACCGCGCCTGTTCCTTGATGATGGCCAGCACATTGTCATACCGCCCATTTGCAGAAGAGGTGAATCCCGTATCCCCGACCTTCACACTTCCAAGGACCTCCGCCCCTTCCGGAACAGTCGTCCCCTGCGGCAAAACCGTCACATCTACCGTCTCAGGAATCGGAGAATACCCTGAACGCAAGCCACTGACCACCCGGGGCGAGCACCCCATCAGCAGCACAGCCAGTATGAACAACAGTTTTTTCATAGATAATCGCAACATTTTTACAAACTTACGGTTTCCCCATCATTTTTGCAACACGCCTCGTCTCAGCGTTTTACACTCACCGTCACTACGGCTCTTCCACAGGACCGGTTTCATCGCCACTTGGGTCCGGCGCGTGAGTTACCATCGTGTCGATAGGCTGAGGGGACGCTGTCCCCGGAAGTTCTAGCTGAGGCATCATCGAACGAAATATCCGGTTTCCGGCCGCATCATAACTCATGCTGACTCCCTGAAATCCGATAACGATAGCTTGTGCTTTGGGCGCTCCCGTACTCTTCGGCGAAACCGCATAGAAAGGGAGTGACAATAGGGTGATCAGAATTGTGGATAATGTTTTCATTGGCTTTAATTGTCTATGGCAGTTTCGTTTCAAACGTTTCGTAAGGCGGATACATGTGAATATCCTTCATCGCCTCTGTCGGGGGAAACACTAATGTCAAATGTGGCGATTCAATATAAGACTCTCTACATCTATACATGTAACGCCTCTGAAATGATGGGCCACATAATCGTTATATTGCTTAATGACTTTTTTGCCCGTATCGAAAACAGGCCATCCGTTCGCTATTTCATCCGCATAAAAACGAATTCCTTTTTCCGGCATGCCGGCGACAAGATATAGCATGGGAAGAAAGAGGAAACGGTTCTCCTTACTAATTGGGTACACTCTTGCTTCATATTTTGATATCAGAGTATTGACATCCGCATTCTGCTGATAAAAGAAACTGCTTGATTCATGGATCATTTTGGCAACTTCTTTTATCAACGTTTGAGCGTCTTGTTCTTCTTGATAACGCCAATCTTTGTACTCGTGCCCTTCCCCAACATATCCTATATTCTGAGTCAACAACGAAAAGCTATATTTGTTTTTGCTGCCGGAAAACCGGGTATATAAATCCGCCAGCTTCACATTGTACACCCCGAGATATGGAATGATATATGTTGCCGTTCTATACCAAGCATAGCATACACCGGCCTCTTCCAGGAAACAAGAATTCTCTGGCCTTGTTCTAAAATAATAGCCGCCGCGTTTCACAAAGCCATACGAAAGGAGAGCCTCTTTCATCAACTTTTCTAAATCCGATGTTTTTAGTCGCATATTAAAAACGGATGATAATTAAAGAATAAGTAGTTACCGGTTCGCTATTGGTCCAAATATAAGTGGCGGCCATTCCTTTAGGAATTAATGGAGCAGAAGGATGAAAACCACTTTGTAAAGACAAGTAGTATTGTAAATTCATATCAGCATTTCCAGGAATAATAGGAAGAGGAGACTCCATCTGAGGATATACAATGCTTTGATTATGCGTCAATCTTGCATGAATTCCCGTCTTTACTTCAACTAGTACTTTTTGTCCACCTATGTCGGCCACATAATCCACCTTTACTTTTGTTCCATTAACCTCAACAGTAACTTGTCTTCCGTCAATTTGTGCTCCTTGGCTTTTTAGAAGGTCTCCTGCCCGTTCTTCTCCAATCATCCCCTGGTTATAGTTTTTTCTAACTTGCTCGCTTTTACTATATTGTTCGGCATTCCCTTTTATGCCATTATTCGATAAGTCCTTTATTTCTTCAAGTGTTCCTCCTACAACGGCTCCTATAGCCGCTCCCATTAACAAACCTTTGACTCCTCCACTTATTATTCCACTCGGTGAAGCTCCCGCCAAAGCGGAAAAGCCAAGGCGGCCAATAAAGCCAGATCCG
>JAEEGF010551838.1_pt1 | contig 10166 bp, 6 predicted proteins | sample 9134171 | NCBI WGS metagenome assembly JAEEGF01 (sample SAMN16246542, study PRJNA631951) | gut metagenome | biome: gut microbiome; feature: rumen; material: AP-attached | host: Bos | place: Iran: Karaj | collected 2018-10 | reverse complement strand
GTCGCGGTCCGCATCGGCCCGGAGGGTGTCCAGGAACTTTTTCCCGAGTTTCCGGGAAGGGACGTTGACGATGCGTTCGAAGGCGAGGTCGTCGTCCTGGTTGCTGACGAGCCGGAGGTAGGAGAGGGCGTCCTTGATTTCCCGGCGCTCGAAGAAGCGGGTGCCGCCCCAGACCGTGTATTCCAGGCGGGCGTTGAGGAGGGCCTGCTCCAGGGCGCGGGACTGGTAGGTGCTGCGGTACAGGACGGCGATGTCATTGACCTTGGCGCCGTTCGCGAGGATGGCTCTGATCTGGGCGATGATCCAGTCCATCTCCTCCTTCTCGGACTTGCCGTGGAAATGGATGACCGCACGCCCTTCCGCCCTCCGGGTGAAGAGGTCCTTCGGAATACGGTTTTTGTTATTGGAAATCACCGAGTTGGCGACATCCAGAATCTTCGGGGTGGAACGGTAGTTTTCGTCCAGGATGACGGTCTTGTCGGCCGCGAACTGGACGAAGAGGTCCGGCCGGGCGCCGCGCCATTCGTAGATGGCCTGGTCCGGGTCGCCCACGATGAAGAGGTTGCGGTGCTTCGCCGCCAGCCGCTCCACGAGGTCCCAGTCGTCGAGGTTGCAGTCCTGCGCCTCGTCCACCATGATGTAGTTCAGATTGTTCTGCCACCATTCGCAGGCGTCCGGGAAGCGGTCCAGGATGTATTTCGTGACGTTGATCAGGTCGTCGAAGTCCAGGGCGTAGTTCTTCATCTGCCGGCTTACGTAACCCGCCAGGCGGGAGGTCCTCCGCATCTCGTCGGAGATCTTCGCGCCCGGAAGCATATATCCCTGGACATAGCCGTTCAGGGCCTTGTCGATAGAAACCGCGTCCAGGAACTGCCTGACGGTCTTTTCGGTGCGCTTGATGCCCATCTCGTCCATCGCCTGCTTCGCGATGGACTTGCAGTCCTCCTCGTCCAGCACGGTGAAGCCTTTCGGGAAGCCGAGGCGGTAGATTTCCTTCCGGAGGAACTTGACGCAGAAGCCGTGGATGGTGCACACGAAGTCGTTGTAGTCGCCGCTTTGGACCATCCCGGCGATGCGGGCGCGCATCTCCGCGGCCGCCTTGTTCGTGAAGGTGAGGCAGAGGATGTTCGCCGGGTCGATGCCCAGCACGTTCACCAGGTAGGCGTACCGGTGCGTCAACGCTTTCGTTTTCCCCGTGCCGGCTCCCGCCACGACGCGGATCCTTCCTTCCGTCGTGGTCACGGCCTCTTTCTGGCGGCTGTTCAGCCCTGCGAAAATGTCTGTCATCTCATCAAAAACCTTTCTTTACAAAAATACGCAAAAACTCGGTATTATCGCAGGGATTTGACGCGGTGAATTCCATCGATGAAGCAGCCCAGCAGGTAATTGAGTCCGGAAAAGTCGACCACGATGAGGACAGGGCCCCTGTCCATCGCTTCGCGGAGTTCCTTCAGCCAGATTCCTTCCGCATTGCAGCGGATATTGGTCGTGAGCGGGGAATAGTCCTCTTCCTCTTGCAGGGAATAGGTGATCTCCTCCAGATCCTGTGCCTGCCAGGCGTCGTACAGGTGGCGGATGCGCTCCTTCACGTGCCCGGGTTCTCCTTCCGGATACCAGACCAGCCGGAGCAGGTCCCAGGTGTCTTCCCGGACAAGTTGCGGATACTCTGCGGCTTCTTTCCGGATGTCCTGGTACGACGCGGGGAGCATATGGACTACCTTGCCTTCTTCCCTGGATTTCCGGTCGATGTATGCCGCCAGATCCTCCTCCGTCCCGGCGAGTTCCGGCAGCGCCTGTTCCATCAGGTGGCTGAGCAGGAAGCGGGTCAGGCCGTCGGGCGACCATTCCAGGCTTTCCGGCCGGAAGCCGGTCACTGTCTTGACATAATCCTGGATGTCGACATATTCCTCCCATTCGTAGAGGTCTTCCAGTTTCCCGCCGTCGGGGAGGTACATTTCCGCGGTTACCTTCCGACTCCAGGGGCCCAGTTCCGAGTCCTCCAGATATACCTCCTTCACTTCTTTCAAGGCTTTGTCCAGTCCTTTGATCCGGTTCCGGACGCCGGCCGGAGCATTCGGGAAGGTGCCCAGGATATAGGACGGCGCGTGCAGGGAGTCTCCGGAAATCCTCCAGAGCAGCCCGCCCTCAAACCGGCCCCAGTCATCCGGGGTGAGCCAGCTGATACTCCGGACTATCCCGTCTTTCACGTACAGGGAGAAAGAGTCGTATTCTTCTCCGAAAATGATATACTCTTCCCGTTCCGAATGATTGCCGAGGAGCCGTAGTCCGTTCTTCGCCCTTCCTTTCCCGTACTGGGTATGGACAAAATCCAGCTGCTTCAGCCGCTCCAACCGGTCGCCGACCTTGATTCCGCCCGGAAAACAGTCGGACAGGATGCAGAGGTCCGGGGATTCGGTTTCGAAACCATCGCAGATATAAACCGGCTTCTTTCCCTGCCTGGCCGGGTTATGGGACTCGTAAAAATAGAACCGGGTGCCGGGATAGTAGACGCCCAGTCCGTCCATCAGCGTGGAGTCAATCTGCTCCGGCTTGCCGAGCAAGCGGATGATTTCGTCGGACGTTTTTTTCCCGAGGTTCAGCGTCGGGTCGAACGGCTTGTTCCGGACGTTCTGGGCGAGCGTCGGAAGGATGGCGGCGAGGAGGCTCAGGAGCAGGAGAATCTTTTTCATATGACGCGTCTTTCGGCTGACAAAAAGCCGCAACAATCGTGCTAAATCGTGGATTTTTCCTATCTTTGCATTTACCCGGCATCGGGCGAACACTAATGGAAACGTCATGGACAAACTGAACACGGCCTATTGCTCCGACAAGTACCAGTATACGATGGGAAAGTCGTATCTGGAATGCGGAAAAGACAAGGAAATCGCTACCTTCAACCTTTTTTACCGGAAGGCGCCCGAAAACAACAACTGGGCTGTCGTGAGCGGCACGGAGGAAGTCATCGAAATGGTGCGGCGACTGGGCACCGAACCGGAGGAGTTTTATGAGAAATTCCTGCCCGGTGACGATTACAAGGAGTTCCGCAAGTACCTCAGCACCATGAAGTTCACCGGCGACCTCTATTGCATGCGCGAAGGCGAGATCGCCTTCCCCACGCAGCCCGTCGTCACGGTGGTCGCCCCCATGATCGAGGCGCAGGTCCTGGAGACCCCGATGCTGTGCATCCTCAACCACCAGATGGCTGTCGCCACCAAGGCCTCCCGCGTGTGCCGCGCCACAGACAAGCCGGTCTCCGAGTTCGGCTCCCGCCGGGCCCACGGCCCCTGGGCGGCCGTCTACGGCGGCAAGGCCGCGCAGATCGCCGGCTGCGCCAGCTCGTCCAACATCCTTACCGGCGCCTTCAACGGCGTCCCTTCCACCGGCACGATGGCCCATAGCTTCGTGACCGCCTACGGCAGCACTGTCGAGGGCGAATATCACGCCTTCTGTGACTATATCCGTACGCATCGGGGCGAAAACATCATTCTGCTCATTGACACCTACGACACCCTGAGATGCGGTGTGAAGAATGCCATCCGGGCTTTTCGCGACAACGGCATCGACGACAGCTATCCCGGCGGCTACGGCATCCGGCTGGACAGCGGCGACCTGGCGTACCTGTCGCAGGAAGTCCGTCAGATCCTGAACGAGCACGGCCTGACCAAGTGCAAGATCTTCGCGACCAACGGTCTGGACGAATACCTGATCACAGACCTGGAGCGCCAGGGCGCATGCATCGACAGCTACGGCGTGGGCGACGCCATCGCCACCTCCAAGGCCGCCCCTTGCTTCGGCAATGTGTACAAGCTGGTCCAGATCGGCGACCAGCCCGTCCTCAAGCGCTCTGAGGACAAGATCAAGCTCATCAACCCGGGCTTCCAGATCACCTGGCGCATCAGCGCCCTGGATTCCTCCAAGGGCAACAAGATCGACGGCTACGTGTTCAAGGCCGACGTCACCTGTCTCCGCGGCGACCCGATGGACCTGGCCATCCAGAAGGGCGAGACCATCACGGTCCGTGACGAGTACGACTCTTTCAAATATAAGACTTTCGAGGCCGGCTCCTACGAAGCCCGTCCGCTTCAGCACCAGGCCATCGCAGGCGGCAAGCGTGTCTGCCCGCAGCATACGCTGATGCAGAAGAAGGCCTTCTTCAAGGACAACCTGCACCACTTCTCCCCGGCGGAGTCCCGTCTGATCAACCCGCACTACTACAAGGTGGACATTTCGGACGCCCTGTACGACACCAAGATGCGGCTCATCGACGACCTGGTGAAACAGATTCAGGCGTTCGACATCGACTAGCGGAGGAGGATCACCTTCACATACTCGCCCGTCAGTCCGCCGGCTCCGTTCTGGGAGTCGGCGATGAGGAGGAGTGTGCGCTGTCCGTCCGGGAGGACGGGGCCGAGGCACATCCCCTCGTAGTTGGCAAGGTCCAGGGCGCCGGTGGTGAAGGAGCATAGGAGGGTCTTTCGGAGGATGCCGGCGGTATCATGGACCGGGTCCACGAGATAAAGGTCGGTTTTCGTGAAGGAATTCGTCAGTTTGTCCCAGAAGCCTCCTTTCGGCACGTAGACCTCCCTTTCCAGGACGAGGAGGCGACCGTCGTCCAGGGCGGAGACGGCGGGAATGCCGTGAACATAGGCGGCGGCGTCCGCTGCGGTTTGAATGGGCGCATCGGTTTGATAAAGAAAACGTTCTGCGGGGGTGCCGTCGGTGTTGAAGCTTTGCAGCCGGTGGAGGCGGGGGAGGAAGGTGTCCTGTTTCAGCGGGGACTCTGTCGTGCTCCAGAAAAGGCCGGTCGAATCGTTGTAGGAGAGCGCTTCGAAGCCGCGGTTGGGCTGGATGTGTTCCGCGCCCAGGTCGTTTGGAATCCGGAGCGCCTTCCCGGTCTCCCGTCCGGCCAGGTCGTATTCGCGGATTTCCTGCATTTCGGTCGAGACATACAGCGTTCCCGTGGACGGAACATAGGCGATTCCCTCATTGTCCCGGGCCCTTCCGGCCGCCGCCCTCGTTCCGTCCGCCGGTTGCATCCGAACCAGACCCACGCCGCCGCCCGCGTCCACGGGGACGGAGAAATGGACGATGCCGCCGCCTTTGAGGTTGTCGCTCACGACCGCGTAGCGGTTTCCCTGGATCCAGGCGATGCCGGAGTATTCGCCGGAATCAATGTCCAGGGATGTCTGCGGCAGGGGTGTTGCCGTCAGTCCGGCGTCCGGTGCATCGGAGGTGAGGCAGGTTCCAGTCCATCGGTATGCAATGCCCGGCTGCATGTCCCTGGCGGGAAGGCGGACCGACCAGGTGCGCCCGCCTTTTGTCTGGGCGACGGCGGCGGCCGCCGGGAGGATGCCCGGCCGCTTCGTCATCCAGATGACCCGTTCCCCGGTTGGGGTCAGGGTGACGGGAAGTTCCGTGACCTCACCTTCCATGGGCACTAGCAGGACCCGGTCGAAGCCCGCATCAGCCGGGAGTCCGTCCAACTTCATCCGCACATAGGCGCTGGTGTGCTTGAGGACGATGAGCGTGTCTCCGCCTTCGGTGATCGTCGTGTCCGCCCGGAAGGTGTCCTGTGCGAACAGCCCTTCCGCTTCCGCTTCGCCCGTGACGGCCGTCCCGTCCTCGTACCGGACGGGCTCGGTCACCGTGCTTTTCTGCTGCGCCACGCAAGGGAATGCCGTGCAGACGGCGAGCAGAAGAATGGGAAGGATTCTGTTCATGGCGTCATGCTTTGCCTGCAAAGATAAGAAAACTTCGTTTTTGTGTTTTCGGGTGGAATGCGTATTTTTGTGTGTTATGTCACTGGAATCCTTGTTTGAACAATATACGGGGTCGGCGCCTGTTTCCAAGACGGCGCTCACCGGGTCGGCCTCGCATCGGCGGTATTACCGCCTGACGGGGTCCGACGGGCGGACGCTCATCGGCGTGGAAGGTACCGATGCCGACGAGAACCGCGCGTTCCTGACCATCGACCGGCATTTCGCCTCCAAAGGAATCAACGTGCCCAGGGTCGTGGCAGAAGACGGGCTATGCTACTTGCAGGAGGACCTGGGTTCGGCCATCCTGTATGATGTCCTGTCGGCCGGGCGCGCTTCGGGTCAGTATGGACCGGAGGAGGTGGCGCTGCTGCGCAAGACCCTGGCCGCCCTCCCGAAGATCCAGGTCGAGGGCGCCCGCGGCCTGGACTTTTCCGTGTGCTATCCGCAGCCTTCCTTTGACGGCCGGATGGTGGACTTCGACCTGAACTATTTCAAGTATGACTATCTGAAACTCAGCGGTTTGGAGTTCAACGAGGTGCGGCTCCAGGACGATTTCGACCGCCTCCGGACGGACCTTCTGGCCGAGCCTTCCGACACGTTCCTCTACCGCGATTTCAATGCCCGGAACGTGATGCTGGTCGATGGCGAACCCTATTTCATCGACTTTCAAGGCGGCCGCCGCGGGCCGGTGTACTACGATGTGGCCTCTTTCCTCTGGCAGGCCCGCGCCCGCTACCCGGAAGCCCTGCGTGAGGAACTGCTCCAGACCTATCTGGAAGCCCTCCGTACCTACGGCCCTGTCGATGAATCCCATTTCCGGGCGCGTCTCCGTCTCTTCGTCCTCTTCCGCCTCCTCCAAGTCCTCGGCTGCTACGGCTACCGCGGTCTCTGGGAAGGCAAAAAGGCCTTCATTGACAGCATCCCCCCGGCGCTGGATCTCCTTCGTTCGCTGTTGCCGTTTGAGAACTATCCCTACCTGAGCGATGTGCTCGCCAAGCTATGTGGGGGCGCCCTTTCTCCGGAGGGGGTATTCCTTCCCAAACCCTTCGCAATCGGAGATTGCTCCGTCCCTCCCACGGCAAGCCGTGGGCCCCTCCCTCTAATGCGGCCGAGGGTGGCCACAGGTTTGGGCAGGAACACCCCCTCCTGCGGGTCGCCCCTGACGGTTACGGTGTACAGCTTTTCTTTCAAGAAGGGAATTCCTGAGGATACGTCCGGGAACGGGGGAGGGTATGTGTTCGACTGCAGATCGGTCCATAATCCCGGAAAGTACGAACGGTTCAAGCAGTTGACCGGTTTGGATGCGCCCGTGATCGAGTTCCTGGAGCAGGACGGAGAGATTCTCCGCTTCCTGGACCATGTCTATGCCCTTGTCGACGCTCATGTGGAGCGTTTCATTTCGCGCGGTTTCACCCATCTGCAGGTCAGCTTCGGCTGCACCGGCGGCCAGCACCGCTCCGCCTACAGCGCCCAGCATCTCGCGGAACATCTCGTCGCGAAATATCCGGTAAAAGTTCATCTCATCCATCGCGAGCGAGGCATAGAACGCTGGTTGCCTGAAGAATGCGTCGAATGTAAGTGATTGACAGTGATTGACTTAATGATAATTGAGTGTGTGAAACGGAGCACTCATTATTGCATAAGAATTTGATAATAAACAAGTTCCATTCGACGGCCGTCAGACGATGAAAGCGATGATCTTTGCCGCGGGGCTGGGGACCCGCCTGAAGCCCTTGACTGACACGATGCCGAAAGCGCTCGTGCCCGTGTGCGGACAACCGTTGTTATATCACGTCATCACCAAACTCGTCGCGGCGGGCTATGACGACCTCGTGGTGAACGTCCATCATTTTCCCGATCAGATCATTCATTATCTTCATTCCCACGATTTCGGCGCCCGCATTGCCGTCTCCGACGAAAGGGACTTCCTGCGGGAGACGGGCGGAGGTGTCCGGTTTGCGAGGCCGCTGCTGACAGATTTCTCGACTTCGCCTTCGGCTTCGCTCGAAATGACAAAGGGAGATTCCTTCGCTTCGCCCGGAATGACAGAAGAACCTTTCCTGGTCCATAACGTGGACATTGTCAGTAACTTGGATTTGGGGTGGCTGCGGGAGCAGCATCGGGAGGGGGCGCTGGCGACGGTGGTGGTCAGCGAGCGGAAGACGCAGCGGTATCTTCTGTTCGATGAAGAGGGGAGATTGAGAGGCTGGACCAATGTGGCGACGGGGGAGGTGCGGAGCCCGTTCCCCGACATCGACCCGGACCGGTGCCGCAAGCTTGCTTTCGCGGGTATCCATCTGATGTCGCCCGCCATCTTCGAGGCCTTTGAAAGGCTCGGCATGGGCGACCGTTTTTCCATCATCGACTTCTACCTCAAAGCCTGCGCCGATTATCCGATCTACGCCGCCGTCCCCCCGGACTTCGCCCTGGTGGACGTAGGCAAGTTCGCCACCCTCCACGAAGCCGAAGCCACCTGCGCCGCCATCATAAACCATTAAAAATCAGCCTTATAAACGAATAGAGGTGCACCGCCGTGTGCACCTCTAAGAATCTGATTCGTTGTAGTTCAGTCAATTCTGATTTCCTTCGCCCGCATCCGATTCGACAGCGGCCAGCTCGTCGGCGGGAGGGATACGGTCGATGTTGCCCCAGGGGTTCTCAATCTTGATGCGGGAGAAAGCCCAGAGGCAGGCGGCGAGGATGACGCAGCTGAGCAGGAAGACGATCGTGTAGTTCTGTTTGCCCATGATGTCGATCCAGTATTCGTAGTCCTTCAGGCTTTCGATGTTGGACAGGATGACGGCGGAACCGTTGTTCACGAAGTGGATGATCATGGTCAGGAGCAGGGAGCCGGTCTTGTAGTAGACGTAGCCCATCACGAGGCCGATCAGGAAGGCGTTCAGGGCCTGCCAGGGGTTCGCGTGGATGACGGCGAAGAACAGGGCGGAGATAACGATGGCCCAGCCGGGCTTCATCTTCGTCAGCAGGCCGCGGAGCACCATGCCCCGGCACAGCCATTCCTCGAAGATCGGCGCGAAGATGGCCACCACCAGGAAGGAGGACCAGAACGGACCGCCGGTCATCTGCTTCATCAGTTCGGTGAACATCTCGTAGAACTCGGACAGGACATCCGACTTGTTCGTCAGCTGCATGTTCCAGTAGTTGGGAAGGTCGAAGACGAACATCGAGGCGAAAGTCATCACGACGGTGATGAGAATCATCAGTGCCAGGCCGTACGGCTGGAAGTGCTTGTTGTCCAGAACATAACCGGGGTCGAAGACCATGTTCCTGCGGCTCTGGTTCGCCGCATAGACCATGGCGGGGAGGAACTGGACGGGATAGAGGACGATCTGCCCGTAGTCCATGATGGCCTGCCGGGACATGAACGCGCCCATGATGAGCGTCAGGATGGTTCCAAGCAGCGCGCCGAGCAGATACCAGCCGATGAAGCCGAACATCCCCTTGATGCCGGGCACGTACCAGGCGTGTCCGGAGTAGAGGTCATAATTCTTGACCTTCCGTGCGGAGAAACCCATATCAGTACAGCGGGCTGGGATAGACACCTTCCGCCACGAGGGACGCGAACTTGGCGACGACGCCCGGGCGGTCTTCCTTGAAGGTGACGCCGAACCAGTGGGACGGGGTGGAGATCACCTCGCAGGAGCCCTGTCCGGACTTGATGATGCAGTCGACGGCGAAGGGGATGTAGAATTCCTTCTTGGGCTCGTTGAGGTTGACCTCGAGGAACTGCTCGAAAATGCCCTCGCTCAGGGCGAAGTAATCCGGGGTGAAGCCCCACATGTTCATGGAACACAGCGCCTTGGCGTCCAGGACGAGGTGCTTTTCACCGGTGACGGAGTTGTCTCCGTAGACGACGCCGTCGGCTTCCTTGCCGATTTCCAGGTGCTCGGTGATGTCGGTGAGATTGCCGGACTTGTCATACGAGCAGATGCCGCGGGAAACGGTGCCGTTCTCGGAGAGCGTGTTGTCCAGTTCGAAACCGATGATGCAGTACTGACCCTTTGTGTCCGCATGGGCGCGGCACCAGTCGGCGAGGATGCGGAAGGACTCCTTGCCATAGAAGTCGTCGCCGTTGATGACGGCGAAAGGCTCGTGGATGACGTCCTTGGCCATCAGCACGGCGTGGGCGGTGCCCCAGGGCTTCACGCGTTCGGGATTCAGGGGGAAGCGGGCGGGAATCTTGTCCAGCTCCTGGGTGACGAAGACGAACTCGAGGGGCTCGCCGTCAACGGTCTTGACTCCGGCGTACTTTTCGTGTACGGCCTTTTCCATGTCGGCCTTGAAGAATTCGCGGACGATGTAGACGACCTTGCCGAATCCGGCTTCCACGGCGTCGTGGATGGAATAGTCGATGATGGTTTCTCGGTGGGGACCGAGGCCGTCCCT
>JAEEGF010326010.1_pt1 | contig 10168 bp, 7 predicted proteins | sample 9134171 | NCBI WGS metagenome assembly JAEEGF01 (sample SAMN16246542, study PRJNA631951) | gut metagenome | biome: gut microbiome; feature: rumen; material: AP-attached | host: Bos | place: Iran: Karaj | collected 2018-10 | reverse complement strand
ATAGTTAACGGTAAAGGTAATGGCATATACAATCAAGCAATTAGAAGAATAGTAAAGAAAGCGGGACTAGATAGAGAGATTGTTCGAATTAATTCATTACTATTGGAAGTGAGAGGACCATTGTATGAAGAGATTACCAACCATGCAGCTCGTTGCACATTCATAACAAACATGCTCAAAAAGGGTGTGAGCCCTAAACAGGTAAGTAAAATGACGGGCCATGCCAGTGAAGAAATGATTAATCGTGTATATGCCCAGCTCGAAGAAGATGACGAAATTAACCTTATCGAATCCGATTTGTTCAGTGACATGGATGATGACAATGCTAACGCTTTCAATGATATATCATCGAAAAATCCAAACGAACAAGAAACCTTCGTCCATGAAGAAGTTGCGGCAACGATGTCGATATCTGCAGATTCAGAACCTTCTTCTCTTTTTGAATCAGATAAAGATATTGTATATGAAAACTATATACGTAACTTAAATGATAAAGTTGATGAAGCTATTAATGAAATAAATGAATTTTTTCAAGATTATGACGAGGAAGTTGTTTCTAATTTTGAATACGTTCACAAGTGTATCATTGATAGAATAAATAAGAACAAACAACAGTTCAAATCGAAGGAAGATATTATTATATTCTGGCAGAATTATGAAGCAAAGATCAAAGAGAACCCAGATCCAGATGATGCGAAATTCTTCATAGATTTTGAAAGACTTATTTATATAAGAATACTGATTGATTATTTAAAATCTAATCATATCTTTGAAGAAGCAATAGAAAGTCTTGAGGACATATTACACACAATTTGTGCAGAGAATCCAAAAGCATCTATTGAAAGTCAGAGAATATATTATATCAAGGTTGTGCTGCCTATTGAGAAGTTTCGTGTGGTTTTTATAAAAATGATGCAATTCATCCTAGATAACCGCCCCATTGCTGATGAAACAATGTTAGAAGACAACAATTCAAAATTCAAATCAAGGATTGACTGGGACTTGGTTTTTAAAGAATTGCAGAAGACACCAGCAATGAAACTGGATGCGTTAATTCAGAACACAAATTGCAGCCATGATGTTAAGACTGTGTTATATAATTCTATTACAGAAGGAGATTTCAATACTTTTTTTACAACCATAAAAACACATGAAAATGATGTTCGCATATTACTTATAAATGCTTATGATAATCATTTTGAGAGAATGAAATTCAAACTGAATGACTACTTATACAAGATAGCTGAATCTGAGCCAGATAATTATCTCGAACTGAGAAATCAAGCAATTGAAAAGTTGCTCCTTTATAATCCTTATGTTGATAAAGGTGAAGATGAATCCATTCCCGATTTTATGTTAACGAATGTTCAAGAAGCCGATATAAGAGAACAACAATTGTGGATATTGGATTATGTGTTAAAAATCTTCGATGATTGCTACAAGTATACTTATCCTTCAGAGAAGAAAATATTCAATAAGGTACGAAGTCTGGTTGATTTCAATAAGTATCCAGATCTAAAAGATGCTTACGATGAGTATCTAGCCAGGCAAAAAGCAGTATCTGATCAGACAGATGTTGAAGCAACGATTGTTTCAGAAGAAGACAAAGGAAAGAAACGCAAGAACGAAGCTACAAGAGTGAATTATCTTCCTGTCAGTATTGAAAATCTTGATATCGACAAATTAATTAGATTACTGACTGAAAAAGATGGGCTAAACAAGAGCAAACAATTCATAACAGTGTTAGAATCAACGGATAATGTTGATGTGGCTACATGCCTAAAGCATTTTCTTGGTACCACTTCAAACACTCCTTTGTCATTTAAATTAAAATGGAATGGTCATACCATGGCGAGCCTGAAGTTCCTGATACGACTATTGACGAATACAAATGAAAAAGCCTCAAGAAAAAATGTTATAGATGAATCAAATCGTGAAGGCATCTCTCCTGAGTTCGTTTCAAAATGGACTGGATCAGGAGAACTATGGGCACCTGTTTGTGAAGTTTTTGGCGGCAGCCCTGATTATATGATGTCTGTAGGGCTCGGAAAAAAAGGTTCACCAGCAAGGGAAATCAATCTTGAACAATATAATACAATCGCTGATATATACTTTGAATGCAAGAAATAACGATACTCTCTCATGCATTGCAGTACAATGATGAAACGGCAATAATTTTTTATAATCAGCGGAAACGGGTGTCAAGGCAGGGGTTTTCGCTGATTATAGGCGCTTTTTTACTATATTTCCAGCGGAAATTTATAGAAATACGTCGATTTCCGCTGGTTATAGAATATATTTTGCTATATTTGCAGCGGATTAATAAATAGGAAAGCCATGATTATAGGACGTGAAAAAGAACAACGTGAACTGCTGGGCCTCATTGAAAAAGAGGAGTCGCAGTTTTGTGCTGTCTTTGGCAGACGGCGTGTGGGCAAGACGTATCTCATTCGTGAGACGTTCAACTATCAGTTTTGCTTTCAACATACTGGAGTAGCCAGGGGGACTCTTCGCCAGCAGTTGACGGCCTTCCGCAATTCTCTTGTGGCCGCAGGGTTGAAGTGTTCTATACCTAAGACTTGGATTGAGGCCTTCGAGTTGCTGAAACAACTTATCAACAATGCTCCGGCAGGCAAAAAGGTTCTTTTCATTGACGAATTGCCGTGGATGGATACGCCCAAGGGGAACCTGATTGGAGCCTTGGAAAACTTCTGGAACGGATGGGCTACGGCTCGCCGTGAGAAGGATATCGTGCTCATCGTGTGCGGCAGTGCCACGTCATGGATCAGCAAGAAACTTTTGAAAGACAAGGGCGGCTTGCGGGGTCGACTGACCGACCGCATAAAACTCGTTCCCTTTACGCTTCGCGAATGCGAACTGTTTGCCAAGAGCGCCAACCTTGCCCTTGGCCGGAAAGACGTGCTGGAACTCTACATGATCCTTGGTGGCATTCCCTACTATTGGAGTTTCTTGAAAAAAGGCTTGAGCGTTGCGCAGAATGTTGACCAGTTGTTCTTCACCGAGACGGCACAACTGCGCGATGAGTTTGAGGCACTTTATTCCACCCTGTTCAAGCGCCCCGAGAATTACATCAAGGTCATAGAATGCCTGAGCGATGGCAAGAAGTCCGGCATGACCAGGGAAGAGATACTAAGGGACAGCAAACTCTCTGACGGAGGCACGTTCTCCACTATCTTGGAAGAACTGGAAGAGAGCGGATTCATCCGCCGCTTTGTTTCGGCTGATACTACCGAGACCAACGCATTGTTTCAGTTGATCGACAACTACACGTTGTTCTATTACCGTTGCGTCAAGAAAAACGCCTTCAGCGATGAGCATTATTGGTCGAACACCTTCACGTCCACATCCCACAATGCGTGGAAAGGTCACGCCTTCGAACGCGTGTGCCTACAACACGTGCCGCAGATTAAAGCGGCACTGGGCATCTCCGGCGTTCAGACAAACGTATGTTCTTGGTTCACTCGAGGGACAGCTGAGAGACGTGGAGCGCAGATTGATCTGGTGATGCAGCGTGCCGACGGCTTCACCGACATCTGCGAGATGAAGCATTCATCGAAGGCATTCACCATCGACAAGGAATATGCAGGTGACCTGCAAAACAAACTCGATGCCTACCAAGAGTTGTCGAAGGACAATCGTACCCTCCATCTTGTCATGGTAACAACGTGCGGTGTCGCCCACAACAGTTACTACAACATGGTCCAGAACGAGATAACCACGGACGACCTGTTTGCCGTATAGTTACTAAATTTGTATTCCTCTAGCGCCGAGCATTCTATCCTGGACTTCACACATGGATTCGACCAGGGATATTAGTTTTTGTTTGGTGGGAGGAGCCATGAAAACAGACGTTAGTGTGATCTCTTCTAAGAACCATTGTTTTGCCCGCTAGCTTTGCGGTGTAAAAGGTGGTAGCGACAGGACAATGTCAACATTTATTTCATCAATTCGGCTTCAATATCATTCCTCTCCCGTCAAGCAGAGGGTAGTGCGTAATAAGAGCAAAGGGGGGAGCGCCACACCAGGGGCGTTTCCCTCCTTTACCGATGAAAAAAGCCCCGGAACGCTTGCGTTTCCGAGGCCATGACAAAATTAAAAAATCCGTTGTGTTGCGACGGGAATATAATCCCTCCCTCAAGGGTTATAATTAGATGTGATTATGTCGATGAGATTATCTACGTATTCTTCTCTTTTTTGACGTGACTGGGGGTGGTAAGCAGAAAGAAGTAATTTATCATTCCATGCCCACACATCATGCTCTCTCACTTCTCTTAAGTCACCCTTTTGAGCAAAATCATTCAGAAAAAACTGAAGAGTGGCCCCGAAAATAATGACATCTGGATTATACAGATCAATCTGTTTCCACAAGATTTCTTTCCATATCTCGTAAAAGTGCCGTAATTTGGAATCGCTGGTCTTGGTTTTATTAGGCATTTTACTCACGTTGATGTAGGCAATCTCTTTCAAGATGTTCGCAATCGATTTGTCTTGACGAATTCTGGGCATTTCTTTCCATTTAATGCCATGACGAATCCCATACATGACATAAACGATGCAATGCCATGTAAGGGCTACAGGTTTCTGTTGAATTTTAGCAAAACAATGGTCAGTTATAGACCATCCGCCACCGCTTGGCTGGTCATTGTCCAGTTCATCGTATGGCTCTTTAAGAACCCACATTACTTTAGGGCTTGATGCCAAATATGCTTCTTCATCAGCCACGCCATCTGTAATGGGTTCTAATTCGTCTTTTATTGATAAGACTTTATCTTTAGCCCAGCGATAAATTTCTTCTGTAATATCATATTGGGCTGCTCGAAGTTCGTTTGCTGTCATAGTCATTGTGAAGGTTCAGGCTTGTACTTCTTAACTTGGTATTGTTTCACGTCATTGAGCAACTGTGTCATTAAGGCGACAATTTCATCATCGCTGGTCTCAACTGGCAAATCAGCACAAACATGACGGGTTTTGTCGTCATTAGGATTATAGGCTACTTTCCCTAGCCAAATATCATTAACAAGTCTTCGTGATTCATTTTCATCATATTGTCTGGTGAAAAGTGTTATTTGGATTCGCTTTTCGTCCATATAAAGGTCAACAATAATGCGATTATCACCCTTTACAAGATTTCCTGTATTTGGGTTGATATCGTTATTGAATTCATGAACCAATACATACCCGTTATAAATCCATTGACGATTACATGGGACTTCCAATCTGCTACTTATATACTGTAATCGTTCTTCTGAGTTTTGGTAATCCTTGAACTCTTGTGTACGTTTCTCTTTTTCTTTTTGATCGTTCTCTTCAGAATAATCATGTGAAGTCAGAAGTGATTGGAAATAACCTATAGTCTGTTGCCTGTTTTTCACGTCAACCACTTTATTATCTTCATAAAGCTCCTGATGAAAAACATCGGCGATGTTCAATAGCGGTTCAATCAATTCATTACTTTCTCGATTTCCGCTTTTGATCCGCTTTATAATTTCATCCACCTCTCCACTTATCCTTTTAATCGTAGATTCATTTGTGTGGGTTGCCAAGATAGCGACTTGAAATTGAAGCATTATCTCCTCTCCGGGCTCAATTTTCTGGTCTTTAACAATGTTGCATAGAGCTTTCAAGAAATCCTTATAGATAGAAAGCTTTTGCTCAAACTTTTTGACATTCTTCTGTTTGACCTCTTCTGCATTGGTTTGTCCATTAAGCAATAGCAGGGTGATTAATGCCGATAGTGCAACTCCAACAAATGCAGTAATCAGATTTGGTCCAACTTCATTATCAGAGCGAAGGAAGAAATAGGTTGATATAGCTGTCAAGCAAATGACAATGACTAAAGCTAAACCAAGATATCTATAAATTGATTTTAATTGATTCATAGTCTTTGAGTTTCAGATTTAACCTATAAAGCAGGTGAATGATTTCCTTTGGCCGGACCATTGGGATGACGTTGACAGCGACACGACACCATGTGGTGCATATCTGAAAACTGTTGACCGCAATAACGACAAGTATAACGACTCTTCTCGCCACCTTCATAGAGTTTGTGAAACCCTTTCAACGATCCATTTGGATGCTGGGCACATTTAGAGTTTGTCAAAGTTGATAAACTATTGAACGATAATCCGCAGTATTCACAATAGTACTTTGCCATAATGATTAAGTTTTATTAGGTTTAAAGTATTGTATCGTTGCAAATATAGCCATAATCTCTGACATTTCATGCCAAAGATTAAGAAAAGTGCAGGTTTTCCTTGACGAAGGTGGCCACGTACTTCTCCAGTTCGGGGGCTTGCAAGATCTTGATGTGGTTGGCAAGGCCCAGGTAGAACCTGCCGATGCCCTCCATCTGATAGACCTCGGTGTCGAAGTACCAGATGTTGTTGTCGCCTTTGTGAGGCTTGATGCAATCCTTGGCCGAGGGGAACTCCTCGATGAGGAGGTTTTTGGCCATCAGGTCAAGCTGAAGCGATACAGGGATGGCCTTGGTGCCGGACATGTGGAACACGTCTACATCAATCTTCTTATGGACGGCCGTGTGTGACCACGGCTCACTGTCGAGTATCTCGACATAGCCGATGCGGTTGATCTTGAACACGCTACACTCGAGTTTCTTGCAGTCGTAGCAGATGGCCAGTCCGTCCTCGGGGCGCACGTCGTAGGCCTCCACGGTACGGTCGGCGACCTTGCCGCTGTTGGAGGAGGCGTAGTTGTGCAGCACCACGCGCTTGCGCTGACTGCAGGCGTGCTGCAGCAGCGAGATGGCGGCAGCCTGGTTCTTCTTGGTGAATACCTTGCTGGCGATGAGCTGCTGGCGCATGCCCTCGGGCATTTCACGGGATTCGGCGTTGACACGCAGGTAGGCCGTGTTGTTGAGCTCGACCACCCTGTAGGGGTGCGGATCAACATGGATGGCCACCACCTGGTTGTCGTACAGCGGCTCAATGCGCAGGTACGGCAACGTGTCGATGCCGAAGTGCTTCTTGGCGGTGTCCTGGATGTAGCGCAGGTAGGAGTCAATGGAGGTCTGACTGAGGTACTTCATGTCATTCTCCACGCCGGTCACATAGCCCTGGTCGTTCACGCCGAGGTAGAGCACGCCGCCCGTGGTCGAGTTAAGGAAGGCGCACACGCCCTTGAGCACGTTCATGTTCTGGGCGTACTCGTCGGGCTGCATGTTGTTGTTCGACGGGAAGATGATGGAGGTCTTGAACTCCTGGGTGCCGCTCTCGATGCCGAGGTAGGTGCCGCTTGCGGCCTCCAGGTCGGCGTCGTTCTCAGTCTCGATGGAGAGCGTCTTGATGATCTCGCGCTTGATTACGTTCAGGGCAGAGCCCGAGAGGGTGTCCTGCATGGCGTTGGCCGTCTGTATCAGCCGGGCCAACCGTGAGAGCATCGGCATGGTGTCCTTGTACTCCTGGATTGCGTCGGCGAGCCGCTTGGAGTCCTCCTTCATGCCGTATTGCTTGAGCAGGTCGATGACCTCCATGCGGACTTTGGTGGATGCGGCTTCCTTGTAGTCCTCGTCGGGCGTGAGCTGGATATCCTTCACGGTGTTGCCGGCAACGAACTCCACCAGGGCCATGAGGTAGTTTCTGGCGAAACGGCTGTAGGACGATGATACGGTGTCGCCCACCAGTTCTGCCATGACGTTGATGTTGGCCAGCACGGTGAAACGCTCCGTGGGTTTGAGCAGCGTGCGCTGATAGCCGAACAGCTGACGCATGAGCAGCGAGATGATGACGGGGCTCAGCTCGCTGGTGTCCACCTCGTGCTCGGCATAGACGGGGGCCGGTGTGTCCTCGGCGAAGGCGCGGATGCAGTCGTGACGGACGGTTTTCTCGTCAAAGTGCTCGTTGGAGAGCTTGAGCACCTGGGCATCAATCTTGCCGTAGTATTTCCCGGTGCCGTAGGTCACGCCATTGAGGATGCCGAAGTCGCCACGGCTGAAGCCTGCCGTGTTCTGCGTATGCATGGCAATTCCGAACTCGTTGATCCAGCCGAAATATTTGGGCCGCTCGTCAATCAGCAGGGCCAGGAACTCGTCGCTTTCCTCCTCGGCGCGTTTGGTGTCCTCTACAAAGAACTCAATCAACTGCTTCTCGATGTTGAAGGTCGGCTGCTCGGCGTTGCTGATGGTGGCTTTGAGATGGTCACCGGCACAGAAGAACTCGTAGAGCGTGTCGGTGTAATAATAGACCAGGCTGGCCTTCTCAAAGACTATCGGGCCCGAGAGCTTGTGATAGCGGGGATCGGTCGTCTCGACATAGATGGTGCCGCTCTTGTAATCGACATTAGTGACTCGCACCACGGCTTCGTCGTTGTCGTAGTAGCGTTTCAGCGCTGCCGTTGGTGCGGATTCCTTGTTCTGCACCTTGTCCTGCTGGCGGATGAAGTCCTTGATGAACTCCTCGACCTTCGGCATCTGGTTCTCGTAGCTTTGCTTGAGTTTCTCGGATGAGATGCTCCTGAGCGTGATCCCGATGCCCGTTTCCAGTGAGTTGGCGCCGCTCTTGAAGAGTTTCTTGGCTCCAGTGGCCGACTCGTGAGTCAGGAAAAGGCCGTCAGCAGAAATGTAGGCAGTGCCGAATTTCGTGAAGACAAGGGGCTTTTTCCTGGGCACGTCGAACTTGACGAGTTTCGCCGCATTATAGGCGAAAAGTTCGGTGCCGATCTTATCGAGGTTCTTCCAGTTGAAGCCATAGGCGGTGACTTTTTCGTAGCGCAGGCGCTCGGTGGCCGCCGTTATGATGGCTTCGGAGAAGCGGGGGTTGAGCAGCCTCAACTCGCCCATGAATGCGACGTAGGCGGGCAGTGCCAGGTCGTGGTCGCCGTCGGTGAGCAGGTACGTGGCCAGCAGCGCTGCGTTGAACGAAGTGCTCTTGCGGTCATCGTCCTCGTTGTATATGGGACGGTTTGCAATGGAGGTGATCAAGTCCTCCACACGAGCCCGCAGCAGCTCGATGGTCGTGTCATAAAACGAGTCCTTCTTGGCCGCGCTTGTGGAGCAGTCACACAGGTAGTCGCGCAACTTCTCGAAGTTGTCGTCTATGTATTCTTTCCTCAGATCCAGCCACAAGGGCGTTTTGTCCGTTGGTTTCATTGGGCGGTGGTGTATTGCTATTCGTATTGTTCTATAAGTTCTGAATAGAAGTCGATGAGTTGGCGGCGCAGCGTGAGGTCATCGATGGGGATGTCACCGTTCTTGATTTGGGTGATGCACTCCGAGAGGAAATCGGGCGGTGAAGTCTTGAACGACGCAAGCCATTGCCGCTGCACCTTGTTTTGCGGGAAGTCGCCGTAGCCCAGCAGTTGCCACAGGACATAGATTGGCGTTTTCAGCGGCTCAACATTGGCACCAAGCGACTGCAGAAAGTGCGTCGGTGGCCCTATCTGCGCAAGAATGCGGCCTTGTAACTCACGGAGTGAGTTTACAAGATCCTTGAGCTGTTCTCTACTGGGAGCATCGTCCATGATTAAAGTTAGTTTTATACTTGCAAATTTACTAAATCCCGTCCAACCGACAAAGGTCAGACAGGAAATTGTGCAAGAAAAGCGGGCCATTGCTGACCCGCCAAGATCCTAATGGAAATGAGATTTTCGTTTTTACTTGTTGCGATAATCGATGTCGCCGATCACATCTTCAGGCGTGTAGTTGGCTGGGAATTCTTTAGTGAGAATGAAGTGCCAAACATTATGTTGGCCTTTCAGAGTAGTTGATTCGGTGACGATGATAGCGTCCTTGTATTCCCAGCCGCGCTTAGCCATGTAGGCAAACACGCTCATTGGCGAGGCGAATGAATACTTCTTATTGTTCTCGCTGTTGTAGATCCAGCCGTTGGCAAATTTGGCTTTGTCTGCAATGCCAAAGTCCACGATGGCGTTTACGTCCTGTTTGAACAGGTTGTACTCGACGCACATGACTTCACAATACACTTTGACTTTCTCGGGCTGCTCAAGCGATTGAGCGGTAGCGGTCAGTCCCATCAGGATGACGGCCATCAAAAGGATGATTTTTTTCATGATTATTGATTATTTGAGTTGATTGTCTGAGGCATTTCGGACAATACATTGTTCAGTCTCGTGAATTCAGTCTTCATCTCAGCGTTTGTCCCGGTCGAAGTCGGGTTAAATTGAGCCTTGATCA
>JAEEGF010513162.1_pt1 | contig 10169 bp, 7 predicted proteins | sample 9134171 | NCBI WGS metagenome assembly JAEEGF01 (sample SAMN16246542, study PRJNA631951) | gut metagenome | biome: gut microbiome; feature: rumen; material: AP-attached | host: Bos | place: Iran: Karaj | collected 2018-10 | reverse complement strand
CAGCTCCGAGTCCGAGCCGATGTAGAGGTCTTTTCCGGCCACGGGCTCCCTGTCGAGTTCACCATCCATGAAGCTGCCCATTTCGCGGTTATGCACGTCCACCATCATCACTTTCAGGCCCTTCACGCCGCGCAGCTCCTTCTCGTACGACTTCTCGATGCCCGATTTGCCGATGTAATCGCCTTGGCGGTAGTAGTTCTCCCCCTCCTTGTCGTTTTCCAGTTCCTTGGCGCTGATCTCACCGATGTCGCCCAAGGTGTGGGCGGCGATGGCGTTGGGATAATGGCGCACGGTACGGGTCTGGAAATAGAAGCCTGGATAGCGGTAGAGTACTTCGGCGATGTGTGCGTAACTCTCTTTCGAGACCTGCGTCATGAAGGGAGAGGGCTTAAGGATGGATTCCTTCTTGGCCTTGTTCATGCGTTCGATGAATGAAGCCTTGTCGATTTCGAGGAGGTGGCAGAACGTCGCTGTGTCGAAGGGATTCAAAGTGTCTCTTTTCATGGCCTGCTTTGGGATGACCATGAGGTCGTAAACGGCTTCGTTGAACACCAAGAGGTTGCCGTTGCGGTCGTACACCTTACCGCGGGCAGGATATTGGGTCACAAAGCGGAGGGCGTTATTGTCGGCGAGCTGCTTGTAGTGTTTGTCAAGCACTTGGAGCGAAAACAATCTGATCAGGTACACCACACCTACGGCAATGAAGATACCCATTACCAATAACTTCCTGTTTGACAGACTGTTGTTGCTCGTTCTCATAATGTCGTTTGCGGTGTACAAAGGTATAAGTTTTTCTTGAAGGAGGGAAGGGAAGGACACCGTTTTTTTCAAAAAAAATTCTTTTCATCCAAAATGCATGGGTTAAAAAGGGTTGAATGACATTTTTGCGTATATTTGCACGGTTTTTTATGCATAAAAAAATGAAAGGATACCGCATTTTGATTGTGGCTTTGTGCTTGTGCTTTTTCGGGTGCGGGCAACGGGCGAATGACAAGGCGTTGCTGCAACGCAGTTTCTATGAAACCATTTGGGAGCGTTTCGACTATGTGACGAACGATGTGAATATCACCAAACCAACGACTTACGACTTGAGTTTGCGCATCAGTTTCACTGACGATTATCCCTACAACGACATCTCGTTGGTTTTCACCGTCTTCGATGAGAAGGACAATCCCTATCGTGCCAAGGGCTACAAATTTAACTTGAAGGATGAGGAAGGTCATTGGAACGCCGAAAAGGTGGACGGTTGCTATACCTTCAACCTGCCCATCAACAAAAGACTCACCATCAACGAACCAGGAAAATACCAGTTCAGGATGGAGCAGAAGATGCCCATCACCCCTGTCGTGGGCGTGAAGGAGATGACGCTTATCAACAATTGAATCCAATTTTTAGTAAGTGAGATACATGAACAGAATAGTGAAGATGGTAATGGCTTCAGTGCTTTTTGCTGTGGTCTGTGTTTCGTGCGTGCCACAGAAGAAGATGCTTTATTTGAAAGAAGCCCAGATGGCGGCCGAAAACATTTCCAAAGAATATGTCAACGATCGTACTGTCGACTATAAACTACAACCAGGTGACAACTTGTACATCCGTTTCCTTAACACCATTGACGAACGGAGTACCACCTCGCTGACGGGTGAAGCCTTGTCGAGGTCGAATTATATGTCGAGCGATGCCAGTATCTATCTCCAGTCGTACACGTTGGATGAGGACGGCTTCATCGAGTTGCCTCTGACTGGCAAGATCAATTTGAAGAACTTGACGGTCGACCAAGCCAAGGAAAAGTTGCAGGACGAGGTTTCAAAGTACGTCAACCAAACCACCCTCATTGTGAAATTGTCGAATTTCAATCTGACGGTTTTAGGTGAGGTCACCCGCCCTGGCATGTACAAGGTCTACCAATCGCAGATCAACCTTTTTGAGGCTGTCGCCCTGGCTGGCAACATGACCAACTTCGCCAAGAACAATGAGGTGAAGATCATCCGTCAGACGGACCATGGTTCAGAGATCGTCACCGTCGACATGGGCTCGGCCGACATCCTCTCGTCGCCGTATTACTATTTGAAACCCAACGACATCGTTTACGTGGAACCGCTCAAGATCAAGCAATGGGGCTTCACATCCTTCCCCTATTCAACGGTCATTTCTGTTGTTTCATTAGCTGTTACGTTGATAACGCTATATACTAGATTGAAACCAGAATCATAAAGAACAAAGAACAAGGTAAAAAGAAAACACTATGGCAAACGAAAAGCAGGCCAATATTTCCCAGCAATCCAAGGAAGAGCAGGGCGTAGATATCAAGCAGTTGGTTTTCATCTTTCTGAACCATTGGTATCTTTTTGCCATCTTTGTCGTGCTTGCCTTGGGCGCTTGTTTCCTGGTCAATCGCTATTCCACCAAGATATACCAGACTTCGGGTACCATCCTCATCAAGGATAGCCGTAGCAGCGTTGATGCCACGGCCATCATGACTTCGATGAGTTATGGTAGTTATCAGAACATCGACAATGAGATTGCCGTCCTGACGTCGTACACGCTTACAGATCGTGTTGTCAAGAAAATGGGCATCGAGGTGACCTATATGGAGAAAGGCCGTTTGGCCACAACCGAGATGTACAAGAACGCTCCCTTCCATGTCGAGTTTGAACGTAGTGTACCTCAAGCCGTGGGGTTGGCGTATGAGATTGCCTTTCTCGACAACGGTAATTTCACTCTTAATGCCTTAGGAGAAGGCTATTCGAAGTATGACTTCATCCTTTGCCAACAGGCCGAAGGCAATCCTTTCGAAAAGATTGACATCAGTGGAGAATTCAAACAAGGCGAATGGATCGACAACGGGTACAACCGCATCCGCATCACACTGAACGAAAACGTGGAGCCCAAAGCCCTCAAGGGCCGTAAGATGTCGTTCTGGCTCAACAGCTATCCCTCACTTGTCAACCAGATGAGTAGCTTCTCCGTGAGTCCTATCAGTAAGCAGGCTTCGGTGGCTTCGGTCGTCATGAAAGGCACCGAAAGGAAAAAGATTGTGGAGTTTGTCAACATGTTGATGAACGAATACGTTGCTCGCGGTCTGGAGAAGAAGAACATGGTATCGGAAAATACCATCGAGTTTATCGACAATGAGTTGAGCGGTATCCAGAAGTCGTTGAACCAAGCCGAGACCGAGCTGAAGGACTTCCGTCAACAGAACGACCTCATGAACCTCGACTTGCAGGCCAATCAGGTCTATACCAACCTTCGCGCCTTGGAGAAGGAACGAGCCGAGATGGCGGTCAACCTTAAGATCTATAAGCGCATGCAGGATTATATCAAGGTGCAGATCGATGACCCTGAAAACCTGGCTTCACCCAGCACCATGGGCATCAACGACCCCTTGCTCAACCAACTGGCCCGCGACTTGGTCATGTTGTCGCAGACCAAGGCCACACAGTTGCTCACCTTAACCGAGCAGCACCCTCAGATACAGAAACTCAACGAGCAGATCATCAGCACCAAAAAGGCCTTGCTGGAAACCATCAACAATCTTGTTGACAATGCCCAATTGAGCCTCAACGAGATCGACCGCCGCATCGGATCATTGGAACTGGAGTCGCGTCAGCTTCCTGGTAAGCAACAGCAGTTGATTAACTACCAACGTAATTTCGACTTCACTGACGACACCTATAAGTATCTGATGCAGCGTCGTGCCGAAGCACAGATTTTGAAAGCCTCCAATACTCCCGACAACGAAATCCTCGACGAAGCGCGTTTGGAGAGAACGTATAGGATCAGACCTCGTTCGTCGATGAACTATCTCATCGCCCTCATCCTCGGCCTGCTGATTCCGGCGTTGTATCTGTTCCTGAAAGACTTCTTCAACGTGAGCGTCACCGACCGCAAGGATGTGGAAAAACTGACGCATTATCCCATCATTGGCCAGGTGGCCCAGGCCAACAACAAGGATCCGCTCCTGGTCGTCAACAACCCCAAGTCGCCCGTGTCGGAGTCGTTCCGTGCCATACGCACCAATGTGGATTTCATCACACAGAGCAAGACACCTTGCACCGTGCTTGTCACAGGCGATGTGCAGAGCTTGGGCAAGACGTTTATCAGCATCAACCTGGCTTCTATTTATGCCTTGTATGGCAAGAAGACCCTGTTGCTTGGATTCGATTTGCGTAAACCCAGGCTGTTCCAGGAGTTCGGTCTCAACAACAATATAGGATTGAGCAGCTTCTTGAGCAACAAGGAAGCGCTTGATGACGTGATACAGTCATCGGGGAAGATCCCCACGCTCGACATCATCACCAGCGGCCCCATTCCGCCCAATCCGGCAGAGTTGATTGCTTCAAAGAAATGTGACGAGTTGTTTGAGGAGTTGAAGAAACGTTATGACTACATCGTCATCGACACCCCGCCTATCGGCTTGGTCACCGATGCTTTGTTGCTCATGCGCCATTCCGATGCAAACATCTTCATCGTCCGTCAAGGTGTGACCAACAAGAATGGTTTTGCCAGCATCATCAAGGACTTGGAAGATCGCGATATGAAGTTCTCCATTGTCGTCAACGGTCTCCAAGCCGAGAAGGGCTACGGATATCGCTATGGCGGAAAGAAATATGGTTATGGCTACGGCTATGGTTACGGCTATGGTTATGGCTACGGCTACGGCAGCGATTATTATGGCGAGAGTGAAAACGGTGAGAAGAAACGCCGTTCACGTAGTAAGGAATAAAAACAAATTGTAATAAGGTCATGAAAGCACCTGATGCCATAGAAAGTCGCGACGAGAAGCATTGGCATGCCCTCTACGTCAGGTCGCGTTCGGAGAAGAAGGTCCTCTCGCAATTGGAGGATCAAGGCTACAGGGCTTATCTACCTTTGGTCACGGAGGTCAAGAAGTGGAGCGACCGCAAGAAGAAAGTGGAGGAACCACTGTTCAAGTCGTATGTGTTCGTATATTCCTGCGACAGGGAGTACATCCCTATTTTGAATCTGTATGGCGTGGTCAAGTTTGTCACCTTTGAGCGGCAGGCTGTCATCGTTCCCGAAAGCCAGATCTTGGCCATCAAGAAGTTTGTCAGCGAATACGAGAAGGGCGAGGGATACAAGATGCTGAACAACGAGGACCTGAAAGTGGGGCAGAAGGTGAGGATCATCAACGGACCGATGAAGGGATTGACAGGTCGGCTCGAGACCATCCGCAACAAGCGCCATCTGATTGTCTTCATCGATGTGGTGGGCCAGTGCATTCCCGTCCACATACCGAGGGCAAAAGTGGAACCCTGCGGGGAGAAGGATTAAAAAAAAGTGTTGGTTTAAGGATAATTGTTATATTTGCAGCATAAAAATCGAGAAACAAAACCAATAAGTCATGGATTCAGAAAATAAGAAAAAGACAAATCAACCCTATTGGCTCTATGCCTTGCTGGGGTTGTTGGCTATCGGCTTGATCGTCGCTCTGGTGAGCAGGTCCTCACTGAAGAGCGATAAGGAAGCCCTTGAAGCCGAAAAAGAAATGCAACGCCTCGACTTCCAGGCCGAAGTGGACAGCCTGATGAAGGTGCACAACGCGTTGAAGGAAAGCTATGGCGAATTGAGCCAGGAGTTGGCCGAGAAAGACAGCATCATCCAAGCCGATGCCATCGAAATCAAGAAACTCTTGGATTCGCAATGGGACTACAACCGCATCAAGAAAAAGGTGACGCAGTTGCAGGAGATCTCGCAGCGCTATGTGCGCCAGATGGACTCGCTCTATACCGTCAACCGCGAACTGGTGGCCGAGAACGAGCGCATCCGCGAGGAGTACCAAAACGAACGCCGTCAGAACACCAACCTCACCCGCCAAAAGGAAGAGTTGACCAACAAGGTGAACCAAGCTTCGACGATGAGAATCTCCAACTACAACGCCCAAGCCGTGCGCTTCAAGGGCGGCGGCAAGGAGACGACCACCGACCGTGCCGACCGTGCCGAACGCATCAGGATCGACTTCACCGTGGCCGCCAACGAGCTCATCCAGCCTGGCACGAAGTTGTTCTATGTGCGTATCGCCGACCCCAGACGTGCCATCATCAGCAAGGGTTCTGGCGACGAGTATTCCTTCAAGGCCAACGGCGAGACCTTGCAGTTCACTGAGAAGGTGAGGGTCAACTACGACGGCAAGGAGACCGCAGTGCGTGCTTACTATGTGAAGCCCGACGCCTACGAACTGATGCCTGGCACCTACTTCATCGATGTCTACGAAGAAGGGGGCAAGGTCATCGGACAGACCACGGTAGATTTGAAATAAAGGCAAAACATTTCGTGAATTCTTTGTAGAGACGCAAGATTTTGCGTCTCTACTTTTTTATTCCAAAACCGTCTTTAGCACCTCGTGCGAATGGAAGTCGTTCATCACTGGGGCATGGAGGCGCATGAAGACGATGAGCCCGTCGAGCAGGGCACGGCGCTGGTTCACATTCAAAGGGATGTGGCAGGTCTCATCGATGCCCGCGTTGAGCAGTCGCGACAGCAGTTGTGCATCCTCCTTGTCGAGATAATAGGGATGCAGGGGATAGTCGTGGGCAAAGGAGCCCTCCATCATGTCGAAACAATATCCTGCTTCATGGTTGGTTTTGGGATAGAAGCCCAGGTGACGCGTCAGCTCCAAGGTAAAGAACAAGGGGAAGTTGGCATAGTCTTGATGGACCAGGTCGAGCCAGAGCAGCGACCGCTCAATGAAGTCGTAGAGTGGCTCGTTTTGCTCTTGTTCCGTCAAAGTCTTCGAAAGCAACTCGCTGACGTACATCAGGATGGCGCTTTTGTTCATCTCGAAGGGGATGCTTTGGTAGACCGTGGAGAGCTGAACGTCCTTCATGTAGCCCAAAGAACTTTTGTTGGGCTTGCCTGTCTCCACGTAATTAATAAGGTGTAGGTTCTGGAACAAGGCGGCGCGATTCTTCGCGTTGTGGTTGAAGGCCCCTTTCACCATATAGGAGCGCAAGCCAAGGTTTCGGGTGAACACCTTCACGATAAGGCTGGTGTCGCCGTAGCGGATGGATTGCAGGACTATGCCTTGTATTGTGTCGTCCATCAGTTCATAATCAGGATCTTGGTGGCGAACTTGTCGGTGCCGCGCTTGGTGCTGACGAAGATGAGGTAGACTCCAGGTTCCACCTTCTCGCCGTTGATGGTGGTGCAGTCCCACACGGCCTGACCACCTTCCGAGATCAGCTGGGTGACGAAGGTACCGTCGACGGTGGTGATCCTCACCAACGAGTTGGAGACGAGGCCTTTGATGCCCACGAAGCCGTTATAACCCATCCTGACAGGGTTGGGGTAGGCCACCACGTCACTGATTTCGGGTTCGGGAGTGGCATACTCGCCGCGATAGGAGATGACACCGCTACCCGTGCCGAAAAACACCTCGCCGCTCTTGTCGACGGCCATGGTGCTGACGGCATTGTCGAGCAGGGGGCTGTTGCTGGTGTTGAAATGATGGATTTCTTTTGGGTTGCCGTCGAACGACATGAGATAGACGCCCGATTCGAGGCCGAACCAGATCAAGTCAGAGCCTTCCATGGCTGCCATGGAGAGCACGCTGGATTCGGCGAAGAGCCAGTCGAATTGGTCGGTGCCGTCGTTACGGGGCACACGTACCTGCGTGGCATCGAAATCGGAGCCATTGAAAATCTTTCTTGAGTCGGAGAACAAGCAGGGACCTTTGTCGGTGCCTGCCCAGACGTTGCCTTTGTTGTCGACGGTGAGGCAGCTGACGGCACCGAGGAGTTTGCCGTTGCCCGTGGCCGTGTTGAGGTTGACGGCTTGGTCGTCGGCGGGATTGTCGAAGGTGCCGTTGTCGTTGAAGACGATGACCTCGCCGTTGCGGCGCGTGATCCACTTGTAGTCGTTATTGTCGATGGTCAGCGTGCCGATGTCGATGGCGCTGAGGCTACCGCCGAGGTTGTAGGAATGCCAGGTGCCGTTGGGTTCCATCATGGCGAGGAGGTTGGGGGCGCCGGTGTTGGCCACCCAGAGGTTGCCTTTGCTGTCGAAAGCCAAGCCACTGATGTTGATGAGGTTTGGGTCGCTGACCCAATGTGCGAGCGTGCTGTTGTCGGCGTTGTAGACCTCCACAAGTTCGTTGTCCTTGAACTTCAAGATGCCGCTGCCCCAGGTGCCTACGTATGTGACCGAAGGATCGTTGGGGTTGGTGGCGGTACACACGTAATCGGTGTAGCTGGTGAGGTCGGGAAGGGTGTTTTGGTTGATGATGGTCCACATGCCGTCGAAGCGTGCCACGCCTTCGCGCATGTAGCGCTTGCCCCAGTTGGCGGCATGGCCTCCCGTGGCAATCCACACCTGATCGCCGCAGGCTTTGAGCTCGAAGACGTTTTTCGAGGCCGTCCCGTTGGGCTTCACGTCCATGTTGTTCCAACCATCGGAGGTCTTGATGAGGCCGCGCTTGTTGTCGCCAATCCAGTAGTTGCCGTTGTTATCGACGGCTGTTGCCCAAGGCTCGATGTTACCGCCAGGCGAGTGGATGGATTGCTGCTGGTTGAGGTTGATGTCGTGTACTGAGATATTGTAGCGGTTGGTGAGCACTAAGCGGTCATTATAGGCACGCATCTGCCGCTTTTCGCTGACGTTCTCCTTGTTGAAGTAACTCCAATGGTTGCCGTCATAAACGAAGATGGTGTCGGTATTGAAGCCGCCGTTGTAGTTGAGCAGCAGTTTGCCGCCAAACACCTCCATCTCGGTGTAGGCCAAATGGGGATGGATGAGGCTGGCATCGAAATGCCATGTGGCAAAGTTGGCCAGGTTTTGTGCGTCTTGCGAGGCATAATACACACCGTTGTCGGTGCAGGCGTAGATGCGGCCGTTGTATTTTGCCACGTCGGTGACGTTCACCATGTCACCTTGGGCGCCTATGTAATAGGTGTCTTTCACCTCTTCCTTCTTCAAGTCGAAGACGACGATGCCGAAGCCGCAAGCCACGTAGGCCAAGTCGCCATCGAAAAACACATGGTTGATGCTCTTGTTGCCCACGATGTTCTTGTCCTTGATGTCGCTCATGTTGTGGATGTTGCCATCATAGTCGATGAGGTCGACGTTGGCATTGGTGTAGGCCACGAAGAGCTTGCGCTGGCTCTCGTTGTAGCCGATGGTGCTGATACCGATGTCCGACAAACCGTTGATTTTGTTGAGGATATTAATGGAGTTATCCTGCGTGTCGAAATAAAACAACTCATACTGCGTGGCAGCGTAGATCTTGCTGCCCACAGGTTCCACACCAATCACTTTCTGGTAAGGCAGGTGGGTGCGCCAGTTGCCGATGGAGACGCCGTCTTGGGCGATGGCGAAGGTGGAAACGAGCCATGCGGCTATGAGGAGGGTAAATCTGAGTTTTTTCATAGAAATGAAATTAGGCGGTAAAAATACGAATTTATAGGATGATAACGCTGATTTCGGCGAAATGTTTTATAACTTTGCGGTGAAAAACTAAACGAAATGAAGAAATCTTTACTATCTATCCTTTTCATCGCCTTGACATTCAATATAATGGCGACAAACGTCTGGGACGGCTCTTCGGAGCCTTGGACCCAAGGTAACGGCACGATGAACAATCCTTACCTTATCGAGACGGCGGCTAACTTGGCCTATCTCGCTGAGAAAGTCAACGAGGGCTATCAATCTTCTGGACAAGGCGTTTTTGAGGACGAATATTTCCTTCTCACTGACGACCTCGACTTGAACAACCTCGATTGGACGCCCATCGGCAATGTCGATTATAGCATGAACGGTTTCTATTTTGCTGGACGTTTCGATGGTTGCTATCATCAGATTGAGAATTTGCGAATCCAGTCCAATGCCGATTTGACGGGTTTGTTTGCCGCAGTAGGTGGCGAAGACCATTATGTCAGGAATCTTGCGGTGAGTGGCGCGGTCATTTCCACGGGCATGGGCGCTGCCGGCGTGGTGGGCGGCATCGCTGGCGATGCTTTGGTCTACCGATGCAGCTTCTCGGGCTCGGTCAGCGTGAACAACGGCGGCACGTTTTGTGGTGCTGCAGGTGTGGTGGCCGGTGTACAAAACGGTCGTGTGGTGCAATGTTCGTCGTCAGCAACCGTGACGGTGACCAACAGCAACTTCATGGGTGCCGCCGTGGCAAGTGGCGTGGTGTGCTTCGCGCGCGAAACAGC
>JAEEGF010329761.1_pt1 | contig 10169 bp, 11 predicted proteins | sample 9134171 | NCBI WGS metagenome assembly JAEEGF01 (sample SAMN16246542, study PRJNA631951) | gut metagenome | biome: gut microbiome; feature: rumen; material: AP-attached | host: Bos | place: Iran: Karaj | collected 2018-10 | reverse complement strand
TCCAATGACACCCTGTTTTATAGTGCAAACAGAGCATTGGCAGCGGTCGGCATAAGCCTTTTCGTCAATTATTCAAAATGTGCATAGTTAATTTTGAACAACTACTTATATGAAATTACTTAAATGTGAGGGTGAATCAACTACCCAATTCGTGAAAAGAAAAGCTTATTTTACCAGAATAATCAAGCCTAGATTTTATTGTTCATCAAAGAACTTGAATGATTTTTTGGAGAATGGTAATATCCAGCCCATCGACAAAGCTTTGTTGAAGGATATTAAGAACTTTTGGAGGTCTTATCTCGGCAATCATATCAATTTGATAGATTTCCGTTGGTACGATGTGTTTAATACCATCGAGGACGATAAAGATATGGTGAAATACTACATGCCCGATGATTTTTACTATGCTTTTATTGATGAGTATTATTCCAATCCTCAACATTCTGCTCCTTGTGACGACAAGAATATTTATGATTTGTTCTTTCCGGGAGTTAAGATGCCAACCACACTCTTTCGAAAAGTAGGGCAATTCTATTTAAATGATCAGTACGAGATTCTTTCCGTCGAGGATGTCCTTGGTATTATCAAGAGTCGCGAACAGGTGATTATTAAACAGACCCGTTTTTCTTGTGGAGGCAAGGGTATTATATTCTTGAAATCTGATCAGCCCGATAATGTCCTGCGTTCCGAATTAACCTCCATTCGTGGCTCATTTATCTGTCAGGAGCTTGTCAAGCAGCATCCCGAACTCAGCAAGCTCAATGACTCTAGTTTGAATACCATCAGGATACAGACGCTAGTGCGGAATAACACGGTGGAAGTATTATCTCCGTTGGTTCGTGTCGGTAATAAAGGATCCAGGACCGACAACTTGTCAAGTGGCGGTATGGCGTGCGGCATCAATGACGACGGCTCGTTAAAAAATAGGGTATTCGATTTAAAGTTGCATAAATATGAAGTTTCTCCGCAGGGATATAGATTCTCGGATATCAGGATTCCAAATTTTGAAAAGTGCACTGAGCTCGTATCAAAGTTGGCCTTGCGTTTTCCCGACATTACTCGATTGATGTCGTGGGATTTGGCAATTAATGAAGATGCTGAGCCTATACTGATTGAAACGAACCTCACTTTCAGTGGTGTTAACTTGCATCAATTGGCCAATGGCCCTATCTATGGCGATCATCCTGAGCCAATTATCGAGGAAGTGGTCAATAATTGTTATACCCTTCGAAAGCTACTTCGACTTTGATCGCAATCCGAAAATGAAGAAGCACAACCATTTGGAACTTCCTCCTATAATTACGGCAAACCGATATAATAGATCATTTTAATTTATTCAATATTTATATGGAAAAATTATTGGAAATACTGAGGGACGTTCGTCCCGACGTGGATTTTGAGAACGAAACTGCTTTGATTGACGACGGTATTCTTGATTCGTTTGATGTAGTTTCCATTATATCTGAGTTAGACAATGAATTCGATGTTCAAGTGCGTATCAATGAACTTGACCCCGAGAACTTCAATTCTGCTGAGTCTATTTGGAACCTTGTTCAGGAATTGAAAGCTAAGAAGCAATAAAAATGGAGAAAAAGCAGTCTCATCAGGAACTGATTTATAGCTATCCGCTTTATTCCATAAAACGTTTCCCCAGATTTATTCGTTATTGCAAGCCTACAGCCAAAGCAATAGCCAATAAGATTGGAGGGCGTAAATCTTGGTTGTCGATCCTTGCCGACATGATTTGGTGTGATATCCGCTACGGAGCCATGGATAGCAGGGATTATCTCTTGTTCAAGTTCTGGAAGAAAAGCGCCTTTGAGAGAAATACTTTTTTTACAAAAAGACGCTATTATCGACTTCTTAAATCATTCGATAAAGAAACATTCCTGCGTCTGGGCGACAAGGCTTTTCTATACAAAAAATATGCCGATTTTATTCATCGTGATTGGATGTTGGCCGATTCAGAAACAGATCAGCATCTGATTCGGGAATTTTTTGCAAGGCACGACCGTGTGCTGGTCAAACCATTGACTTCCGAGCAGGGGAAAGGCATTCATGTCGCTCATAGCAATTCATTGCAGGAAATTGATCAGATTATCGAAGGGTGCAGACTTAGTCCTGTATTGCTCGAAGAGGTGTGTGTCAACTGTAAGGAACTTGATCGCATCAATAGCAGTTCATTGAATACACTTCGTGTTTATACCATTGTTACCAAGGATGGCGATGTCCAGATCCCTAGTGTCAGCCTGCGTTGTGGATGTGGCAATACTGTTGTCGACAATTGGGGCTCAGGTGGCGTTGGCTATCCTGTCGATATTGAGAGCGGCATCATCTATGCCCCAGGTGTGGATAAGAAAGGTAATAAGCACATCTTTCATCCAGGAACAGATATCGTGATGCCCGGATTTAGAATACCTCATTTCAAGGAGGCTTGTGAAATGGCAAAACAAGCCATTCGCTTGGATATGAAGGTAGCCTATGCAGGTCATGACATTGCAATCCTTCCCGATCGACTGGAAATGATTGAACTCAATTTCCCCGGTGGCCATGATTTCTTGCAAGCATTAGATCAGGTGGGAAAGAACGAATTAATGCAGAATATAAAGGTAAACTGAGAATGGTAAACCTTCAGTTACAGATATGGAAAGGATTTTGGATTTAACAGGAAAGGTCATCATTATTACCGGTGCAGGCTCCGGCATAGGACGTGAAACGGCAATTCGTGCCAGCCAACTGGGCGCCAGGGTGGTGATGATCGATCTGGCGGAACAAGGTTTGAAGGAAACATTCGACTCCTTGGACGGTGACGGACACAGCTATTATGCGGCTGATTTGACGGTCCCTGATATTATCGGAACTATTGTAAAGGATACGGTGGCAAAGACTGGCGGTCTGATACATGGTCTTGTGCATTGTGCTGGTATTAGCAGCCGCAAACCCTTGAATGTCCTCACAAAAGAGGGCTTTGGCAAGGTGATGGATGTCAATTTCTATGCCTTCGTCGAATTGGTGCGACAGGCATGCAAGAAGAAACATTTTGCCGAAGGCGGTAGCGTGGTTGTCATGTCCTCCATTTCCAGTATTCGGGGGTATAAGGCCAAAACCGAATACTGTGTGAGTAAAGCCGCCGTCGATGCCTTTGTCCGCTGCATGGCGCTTGAGTTGGCAGAGCGAAAGGTCCGTGTCAATTCTGTAATGGCTGCTGCTGTCAATACCCCCATGGCGCAGAAGGCACGCGAAATGAATGCATCCGTAGGTGCCTCGGAATTTAGTGCTCCTTTGGGTTTGACCGAACCTTATGAAGTAGCTAATACGATAATATTCTTGCTGAGCGATGCTACTCGAACAATAACCGGCACCAGCATTCTGATTGATGGAGGTGCATGTGTATAAATAAATATATTTGTAAATTTATAAAATTATGAAACAAGAAGAAAAAATCGCATTGTTGGAAGACATGCTGGAGCTCGATGGTGGCACTCTGAAGCCCGAAACTGTTTTGGCTGATATCGATGAGTATGATTCAATGGCCAAGTTATCGCTCATTGTACTGATGGATGACGAATTTGGCAAGAAACTTACTGGTGAACAGATTCGTGAGTTCAAAACAGTTCAGGATATCCTTGATTTCATGGATTAAGAGGGATTGTTAGGCATAAAAATACATTTATCGTCGAATCAAGATTACTCCAGTAGCATAGAACTGTTGAACAGTAGTTCTTAAATTAAAGGGGCTCGTATATTTCCTATACGAGCCCTATTTTGTATACATTCAGTAAACAAATTTCATAATGTATTCACCATAAACCTTAGATATTTTCGAAAGAAATAGCACATATTCAGAGCTAATGTCATAGTGATCATAGCTAAAACAAGGCGCTCCGAATGAGGGAAGCGCCTTATTATTTTGCAGCATACAGATTTGGTGTTTTGATTCTTTATACTCCTATCGGAGAATACAGTTTTGGTAGACGAAATCTGTATACTCTGACCGTGGCATACAGTTTTGACAGATGGAATCTGTATGCTCTGACCGCGGCATACAGTTTTGGCAGATGGAATCTGTATGCTCCAACTGCGGCATACAGTTTTGGCAGATGGAATCTGTATGCTCCAACCGCGGCATACAGTTTTGACAGATGAAATCTGTATACTCCAACCGTGGCATACAGTTCTGATAGATGAAATCTGTATACTCCGACAGAGGCATACAGTTTTGATAGATGAAATCTGTATACTCCGACGGAGGCATACAGTTTTGATAGATGAAATCTGTATAAATCAATCGCGGCATACAGTTTTGGTATACCAAAACTGTATGCCGCGATTGTAAATTGTAAATAAGTGTACCCTATTCCACTGTCACACTTTTCGCAAGATTTCTTGGCTGATCAACATTCAGACCTTTTGCCACAGCGACATGATATGAAAGGAGTTGGAGAGGAATGACTGAAATCAGCGGTGTCAGGCACGACAACGTCTCAGGCACCTCAATATAATTATCGACCATCGACTTCACAAGTTCATCACCCTCATTGATGATGGCAAGGATGCGTCCATGACGGCTGATGACCTCCTGCAGGTTCGAGATGACCTTCTGATAACGCTTGTGGTGATTGGTCAGGAAGATTACGGGCATCTCTTCGTCAATCAAGGCGATAGGCCCATGCTTCATCTCTGCGGCCGGATAGCCTTCGGCATGGATATAGGAGATCTCCTTGAGTTTCAATGCCCCTTCCAGGGCCACCGGATAATTGTATCCTCGTCCTAAATAAAGGAAATTACGTGCGTAGGTAAAGGTTAGGGCAAGACGTTTGATCTTGTCATTCTGTTCAAGCACCTTCTCGATCTTCGAGGGTATCTCCAACAGTTCACGAATAGTAGCCTGGTATTCATCCTGCTCCACAGTACCCTTAGCCATGCCAAGGGCAAGAGCAAATAACGTGAGCACCACCACCTGACCGGTGAATGCCTTGGTCGAAGCCACACCAATCTCGGGACCTACGTGAATGTAGGTGCCGGTATGCGCTTCACGAGCGATGGAGCTGCCTACACCATTCACGATGCCATAGATGAGAGCACCCTGCTGTTTGGCCAACTGAATGGCTGCCAAGGTGTCGGCAGTCTCGCCCGACTGGCTGATGGGGATCACGACGTCGTCTGGCTCGATGACTGGATCGGAATAGCGGAATTCGGAGGCATAAGCCACTTCGACAGGGATGCGGCAGAAATGTTCGATGAGCTGCTTACCAATCAAGCCAGCATGCCATGAGGTGCCACACGAAACGATGATGATGCGACGTGCACGGAGCAGTTGGCGACGATTCAAGGTCACTGCCGACAGTACGACCTGCATCAGCGGTTCCCGCTTGCCTTCCGACGAATAGGGCGACTCCACAATACGTCCTCGCATACAGTCTTTCAGCACATTGGGCTGATCGAAAATCTCCTTCAACATGAAATGAGGATAGCCCTCATGGTCGAGCATCGATAGATCGACATTGACCTCCTTCACCTCAGCTTCTGCCCGATCGCCATTAAGATTGAAGACTTCTAGTTGTTTTCCTCGTTCAATGACGGCGACTTCCTCGTCCTTAAGATAAACGATTTGCTTAGTGTATTCGGCAATCGGTGATGCATCGCTGGCCATGAAGAATTCGGAGTTATCCTCCACAACACCTACAGCCAGAGGGCTGGATTTACGTGCACAAACTATCTTGTTCGGCTCACGGCGGTCAACGACAGCGATGGCGTATGCGCCATAAACCAAACTGAGTGCACGGCGAACAGCCTCGTCAAGACCCCATTCCTTCTCACCATGCGTCACAGGGAGCGTCTTGACATATTCTATCAATTGTACCAGAACTTCTGTGTCGGTCTCGCTCTGAAACACGAACCCACGCTTCTTCAGCTGCTGACGAAGCGTACCATAATTCTCGATGATACCATTATGCACCAACGTAAGATTTCCAGACTGAGAAAGATGTGGATGGGCATTCGCCTCGCTCGGAGCACCATGGGTAGCCCAACGTGTATGAGCAATGCCCAACGTTCCCGACTTATCCTTGTCCTTGGCGACAATCTCAAGGTCACTCACCTTCCCTTTCGCCTTATAGATATTCAGATGATAGTCGCCTTCACTTCCCGAAATCAGCGCACAACCAGCGCTATCATACCCACGATACTCCAGACGATGCAATCCCTTGATCAGAATCGGATAAGCCTCACGAGTTCCAATGTAACCGACAATACCACACATAGCAGTTCAAAGATTAATTAAATGAAACAAATATGGCGCAAATATAATTCAAAAAAAGAAATAATCCAGCACTCAGATTTAATAAAATTTCCACAAATTCCAATATTTTCCTTTCTTTTTTCTATTTGCAACCCATACTTTACAGAAAAAGTCCAGTAGAATCTTTTTCTACTAGACTTTTCTATAATATCATAACATTAGTGTCCTAACATTATGACACTAATTGTCTGTTAAGTCAAAAGTTGATAATCGGGAATTACATCACAACCAGATTTCTTTTTTGATAAATAAAATGCATATTGGAACATTTGGTTTCCAAGACCACCGAATATATCTATATGTTGCATAATAAAAAAAGTCACTTTATCATCGAACTAATCCTAGTATATAGTTTGTGATTTTATTTCTGAACCTACGCCATCTTTGCTGCCTTACAACCAATACACATTGGTCATAAATAGAACCGACATCCTCCTTCTTCAAAGCAATAACGAAAGGAGTTTCGTGGAATCCTGGAATATTTCTGACCTTATGTATTTCTTGGTAAAGTGGGTCTTGCAACTCATCTTTTATATATTGAATAATATTGTCCTTATCTCCATAATTGAAAACAATTCTCTGACAGATATCGGTTCTAAAAGCATTCTTCAACTCCGCACGAAGAAAATCGTACGCAACATCTAGTTGCTGTTCCTTAATCAATTTGTCTCTATTAACAAATAACTTCTTATAATCAAGCAACATCTGAGGATTGTATCGAGTGGTTATTCCACCATATCGGTAATTATAACCCACATAATTCATAATATAGATTGACTTCAAATGCGGGAAAAGCATCATATTGAAATAAAGATCCTCTCCCAACCTAATCCCACATGGTTCCAAATTCATCTTTTCAAGCGTGGAATGCCTATAAAGTTTCCCCCACATTGAAACGGATAACAAATTGATGCCGAAAAATGAATTGTAGTACTCATTATACAATTCTGGCTGTTTTATCAAACCATACGTGGGACTGTTCGAACGAGAGTTAAAAATGCCCCATTTGTCCATTACTCTCTGAGACTGTACGGCAACATAATCTGTACCTGTCTCCTCAATCTTTGCAAGCATAAGTTCCAGCGTATTTGCACCATTAAGCCAATCATCAGAATCCACGAACATTATAAAATCTCCAACAGATTCTTTTAAGCCTATTAGTCGAACTTTTTCAATCCCGACATTTGATGCAAGATTAACCACTTTCACACGAGAATCAATACGTTCAAACCGGCGACAAATATCAAGGCTATTATCTGTAGAAGCATCATTGACAACAATTACCTCTAAATCCTTGTACGTCTGATTTAATATAGAATGAAAACACTGAGACAAATATTTACTTGTATTATAGACTGCCAATAACACCGAAATCATATTCTCTAACTACAATACATTAAAAATCTATATTCCCAGAATATGAAATGCGTTCACGCTGGCGTGCACGCACCTCGACCGAAGAATTACCATTATCGAATACCTCAATAGTATAGAAGTAGGTATCTTCTTCGTTGGTCACACCAATTTCAATGTGCCGTTGGCCGTTCCTTTTCATGAACTCTTGGTAACTGCCAATTGGTGCCGAGAAATTCAATCCCTTTCCCCCTCCGTATGACACATTGTATGCACGGCCGAAATAGGGCAGATAAGAAATAAGCGTATCATTCCTCACTTCCACAGAATAACCAAATGAGACATGTCTACTACTGCCCCTCATAGGATACATCCGGTCTATTGCAATCTTATAATCACGATTGTTAAGTGCATTCGTCACATTGGCGGAAAGTTCAGCCATCTGAGCCGCTTTTTCCTCTGATGTTGCACAACTGCTCCATAAAATTGCTGATATAGCAATAATAAACGAAAAATGTATAGTTCTTTTCATAGTGGGAATAATTAGGGAAAAAATTGATCGAATCGGCTTATTAATAATTCAATTCGTTATATAACTTTCTTTCCTCCCATTCTTTGACGCGCTTTTCCTTGCTCTTGCGAATTTGTTCATTAGCTCTCTTGACCTCCTCATTATGCTTTCTAATTCTCTCACTCTTAGTTGCACGACGCTTGTCCATTTCTTTGCGAGCCTTCTTGATACGTTCACGCTCCTCTTGGCGAATCTTTTCGCGATCCTTCTCAGTATATCTCGGAGCCCATTCAGAATCGATATCCGTGGTCAGACGATACCTATTTTTATCCCGTCGGTCGTAAATGTGGTAAACAAAACCCGTGTGGAGTTTCAAGAAGCCGCTGAGAGATGCTTTTTCCTCTACACCATCATATCGGCTATCGGTGATATTGTAGCTCGCTTCCAGTGTCCAGTCCCAATGAGAGGAGAATCGATAGGCTGTAGTCAATCCTGCATGAAACGACCAACAGGTCTTATCCTGATAATCCACAGGATACTCATCCCACTCCTTCAATTTCATATCGAAATGCAATGCCTCAATAAGAGCAGGACCTGCAAACACCATAACATCGACCTTCGGACGATACTTGCGCCGTGGTGCAAAAAGAGTGGTCAAGTCGAGCACACCATCAGCATATGCATGCATCAAATAGAAGCGATAATAAGTATCATACTTCGCAGGATCAAGTTCTTTAGCTATTGCATCAGCCTCTCCTGTCTGTGGTGCCACAGAACCACCAAAACGCACTCCAAATGCCCTAGTAAAGAATGTTCCCAATTGAAAATCAAAACTTGGAATATTCTTGCCAATATTGTTACTTGGGGCGTTATCAGCAAATGACCAAGTCGTTCCGGCAGATGCTCCAATCCACCAGTCCATTCTCGTGGGCACATCAATCGTTCCCCACTCTTCTTGTTGGCCAAATGATGTCACAAACGACATCATAGAACAGCATAGAATAATTAGTATTTTTTTCATATGATTTATGATAATTCATTCTCTTTTAGTATCTCATCGTAAAAATCAAACAAACATTGTCTGACGAAACTCTGCTCGAATCGAGATTCAATCGATGGCCGGGCATTGGCGGACATTATCTTTCTTTCAGCATCATGGGTAATCATCCAAGACATCGCCCTCTGCAAAGCCTCAACATCATGAGAAGGTATAATCAATCCCGTTGCTCCTGTTTTATCTTTCTCGTATGGAATAATAATTTCACGTGAACCATTTATATCCGTCACTATAGATGGCAATCCCATTGATCCTGCTTCAAGAACAGTATTGGGAAAGCCTTCTCGATAGCTCGGAAAGACAAAGCAATCACTCACAGCATACCAGGCTAATAAGCCATCTCCATATTGAAGTCCAACAGCTTCAATTTCCGGTGTCGAATCAATGGCTTGTTTGCTATCTGAAGAAATCGGATCTAAGTCACTCTCGTAATTGCCAACTAAAACCAATCTTAGTCTTTTCGGGGAATCTTGAACCAACAAGGCTTTGAAAGCTTGCACTAATTCATTAATTCCCTTATCCCCAACAATACGGCCCACAAAAACAAAGGTAAACACGCCTTCTTTATGTAGTAAAGCCGCTTTCTCCATCACCTCCAATCTACGAGAAAAGCGCGTCATATCCACACCCATCACATTCCCATAGCCCAAGACCTTCATCGGCTTCGAAGTGATATCATTGTTTCTCAAGTCATTCAGTACCCCTTGCCCCTCAGGAATCACATGCGTTGCACAGAAACATGTCAACCTGTCGGTAGCCATCAATATCTTCTTCTTCATGCCTTTTTCCGTAGGGAATACAAGCCCTGTAAAAGTATGCACCCTTATCGGGACACGTGCAACCCATGAAGCAATCATACAAAGAAGTCCTGCCTTAGGAGTCATCGAATGAACCATATCTGGCTTTTCTTTGATATACACTCTAATCAATTGGAATAAAGATATCAA
>JAEEGF011841629.1_pt1 | contig 10170 bp, 10 predicted proteins | sample 9134171 | NCBI WGS metagenome assembly JAEEGF01 (sample SAMN16246542, study PRJNA631951) | gut metagenome | biome: gut microbiome; feature: rumen; material: AP-attached | host: Bos | place: Iran: Karaj | collected 2018-10 | reverse complement strand
ATTGGCGTTTTGGCTGGTGCGTGCTGCGTGACTGGGCCGTTTGGGTATCGGCAGGACTTTTCCTGATCTGCTATCTGCTCTACGCTGAGGTTTTGCGGGAGAACACCTACCTGTCCCGAATCATCGAAGTGCAGGAGAATCAGAAGGTCATCGACACGGGGCTTTATGGAGTAGTCCGGCATCCGATGTACATGGCCACAACCGTCCTGTTCCTCGCCATGCCACTAGTGCTGGCTTCGCCCTTCTCTTTCCTGATCATGTTGCTGTACATTCCGCTGATCGCCAAACGGATTAAGAATGAGGAGGAGGTCCTGGAAGAAGGGCTTGAGGGTTACAAGGAGTACAAGCAGAAGGTGAAGTACAAAGTGATCCCTTTCATCTGGTAGATTCCTCTATATCGGTCAAGCCCTTCGTTGAATGATTGAAGTCGAATCAACCCTTCGATGAAGCGAAGGTTCGAGATTCGGAGTGTTTGGTCTACGAAGCAAAAGCCAGTCAAATTGACTGGCTTTTTTTGTACAAGGTGGTTCATGTATAATCACACCTTGCACAAACGGGAATCATCCTATTTCAGCCCATCTGCCCAGGCTTTGATTTCTACCTTTGATTCGGAGTTCAAGGTCTTGCCTGCTTTCCAGTTGATTTCAGGATACTCTTTTTTAAAGTCTGCATTGGCCTTGTCGATGCTGCTGCCACCCGAAGTGGCAAAGAAGATAACCGTCTTGCCCTTGAATCCGTAGGTCTCGATGAAAGTGTTGATGATCGTGGGAGCCGTGTACCACCACACAGGGAAGCCGATAAAAATCCGGTCGTAGCTGTCCGCATCTTCCAGATCTTTTACGATTGCCGGGCGGGAACTGTGATCCTGCATCTCCACGCTGCTGCGCGATGTCTTGTTCCTCCAGTCAAGGTCAGCTGCCGTATAACGGACTTCTGGCTTGATTTCATAGAGGGTTGCCCCGGTCACTTCAGCCAGGTTCTTGGCCACGGCTTCAGTTGTGCCTGTGGCAGAAAAATAGGCAACAAGTGTCTTCATTTCAGTATTATTTTTCTTATTGTTCTGAGCACATGCGGTGATGGCCAGGCCCAACATGAGGGCGACTGTGATTACAGGAAGAATCTTATTCATGACTGTCGATATTTTTGATGTTGTATTTCCTGATGCCGAGGCCGATAGCTTCGGCGTATTCGGTAATGTGTGTCCCGTGCTGACGGTTGATCCGCTCCTGTAAAGGCTTGGAGTCATCACCGGAGGCATCCGTATGGTTGAAAACCAGATCCAAACACGCCTGGTCCAATGCCACTGGATCAGTGGATGAAAGGATACCGATATCCTTCAGTCTTGGCGTGGCAGGAGATCCATCACAGTCGCAGTCCACGGACATATTGTTCATCACGTTGATATAAATGATGTTTTTGCCTTCCTGCTTGAAATAGTTGTGCACTGCCTGGGCTGCCGCGGCCATTGACTCCAGGAAACCGTCCTGATTGTCGTCTATCCACTGGGTAGTGCTGCGGCCAGCGGAATGGATGTACAGCTTTCCGGCGGATGATGCCACCCCGATGCTCTGGTTCTTGAGCACTCCGCCGAATCCGCCCATCGCATGTCCTTTGAAATGCGCCAGGTTGATCATGAAGTCGTAGTTCTGCAGGTGACTGCCTACGCGGTCATATTTGATCCACTTGCTGTCAGAAACAGGAATATCTATCGACCCTTCGGAGTCCATGATATCCACGGTGGCGATCCCGTTATATCCGCGCTCCTCGATTGCCTTCAAGTGGTTTGCCGTCGTGGAGCGGTTCCCACCGTACGCAGTATTACACTCGACCAGGTTTCCGCCGACCTTCTGGACCAGGTCCTTGATAAGTTCCGGGCGAAGATGATTACTCTTGGAAGACTCTCCCGTCGATATCTTGACAGCCACGCGTCCGCTGGCGGGAACACCCAGCGCCTCATAGATGCGGACGAGCCCTGCCGCACTGATGTCAGATGTGAAATAAACGGTCGGAGCGTCAGGATCGGGCTCTTGAGTGGACTGGACGACCACCTCGGGAGTCTGATCGGTGTTCTGAGATGCAGCCCTTTCCTTGCAGGTCGATGCCGTAAAGAGCACTGAGAGGAGTAAAATAATTGATAATAATCCAGTACGTTTCATGTCTGTTCAGTGATATTATAAACTTTTACTTAATTCATACGCCTTCTTTTTTGTTACAAAGGTAGGAAGTTTCTTCCGAAGAGGTATTAACTACTTTACGGTTTTATTTACCACTTTTACGGAAATATCGCGAAGTTCCCTATATTAGTACTATGAAAAAGATATGTCTGTTTGCCCTGCTTCTGCTGGCGTTTTCCGCCTGCAGGAGTGAAGATGAAAAAGCTGCCGGTGCGTTGGCCGGCCGCGTGATGGGGCCGCAGGCCCGTGGGATTGTCTTTGAGCAAGTATCGTCCCCTGAAGACTGCTACGAGTTACGCCAGAAATGGAATAAAGTCCTCATCCGGGGTAACAACGCCAATTCCATGGCTGTGGGCCTGAACCGGTATATTCAAGAGTATTGCCTTTCCGATGTAAGCTGGTACCATTACAATCCGGTGGAACTGCCTTCCGTGCTGCCTTCCGTGCCGGAACCGGTGACTGGCAAGGCGGAGATTCCAATCCGCTTTTTCATGAACTATTGCACTCTGGGCTACACCATGCCTTGGTGGAAGTGGGAAGAGTGGGAGCGCTTCATTGACTGGATGGCACTGAACGGGGTGAATATGCCCCTGGCCATCACGGGCGAGGAAGCCGTCTGGCAGAAAGTCTGGCGTAAATACGGTCTCACCGACGAACAGATACGCGCTTTCTTTACAGGGCCTGCCCATCTGCCCTGGCAGCGGATGTGCAACGTAGACCGCTGGCAGGGACCGCTCCCCCAGAGCTGGATCGACGGCCAGGCAGAACTGCAAAAACGAATTTTGAAACGGGAACGCGAACTGAACATGAAGCCCGTGCTGCCGGCCTTTTCCGGTCACATTCCGCGGGAACTCGCTGGTGTGGTTGACCAGCCCCTGGATACCTCCCAGGTTGCCCGCTGGGGAAATTTTACCAATGATCGCCGATGTACCTTCCTCAATCCCACGGATCCCATATTCAGCCGTATCCAGAAGGATTTCCTGGAAGAGCAGACTCGTATGTACGGCACTTCGCACATCTACGGACTGGACTCCTTCAACGAAGTGGCTCCTCCTTCATGGGAGCCTGACACTCTGGCCATGCTGTCCAAGGGCATCTATGAATCCCTTGCTGCAGTAGATCCGGATGCCGTATGGCTTCAGATGGGCTGGCTGTTCCTTAGCAAAAGCTGGACGCCGGAGCGCATCAAGGCTTATCTTGGTGCCGTGCCCAAGGGCCGGCTTATCCTGTTGGACTACGAAAGCGACTACGTGGAGATCTGGCGCAAGACGGAGCAGTTCCACGGACACGATTTCATCTGGTGCTATTTGGGCAACTTCGGTGGCATGACCTGCATCGAGGGTGACTATCACCTTAACGCGGACCGGATTGCCGCTACCAGGGCCGAAGGAGGCCCGGGGTTCGTGGGCATCGGTTCCACACTGGAGGGCTTCGGCGTCAACGAACCCATTTACCAGGCGCTGATGGATCAGGCGTGGAGCAACCGTAGGCCGGTTGAGGTCTATATTGACAACATTGCCGACCGCCGCCTGGGTCGTCCGGACTCCACGTACCGGGCCTACTGGCACAAAATCGTGAATGAGGTTAGCATCACCCACACCAGCACCTCTTCCTCGGACATTGTCTGTGCCCACCCCAATCTGGAGGGTATCTGGAATTGGACCACGGAAATCAAACGGGCTTATAATCCGGCCGACCTCGAAGATGCCCTGGCCATGCTGGAAACGGTGGATGGGACTTCTGATGCTTTCTGCTTCGATCTTGCAAACGCACGTCGGCAGGTGCTGGTGGACAGAGCCCAGCCAGTGCGCGACCGCTTCACAGCCGCCTATTACGCCGGTGACCGGGAGGGAATGACAGCGGCCAGAGACCATTTTCTTTCCATCTGCGACTCACTTATAGCCGTGCTCAAAACCCGGCCGGAGTTCTCATTGGAAAAATGGATTTCAACCGCCCGCTCCTGGGGTAGTACACCTCAGGAAAAAGATTATTTCGAGCGGAACGCCCGCACCATCATCACGGTTTGGGGAGACTCCTATTACCTTTCAGACTATGCCAACCGTGACTGGGACGGCCTGGTGGAGACATTCTACAAGCCGCGTTGGGAGATGTTCTTCAATGCGGTGCTGGACGCCTTCGACGCGGGAGAACCCTTCATAAACATGCAGTCCCAGAGGAAACGCACCCCGGAGCAGGAAGCCTGCCTGCGAGGCATGGCCTTAGATGAAGCTATCTGGGACTTCGAGTGCCGCTGGGCAGGAATATCGGAAACTGACATTCACTGAACATTGATAAATTGATATTCATATGGTTCCCGTGGGTTCGCTCATAATGATGGCCGCCAATGCTGTTTTGGGCATTGCCATTCCCATCTGCCTGTCCGTCTATCTGGTGCGAAAGCATCATGCCAAGCTATCTACCATTCTTATTGGTGCCGGGACATTCATCCTTTTTGCCCTGGTTCTGGAAAGCATCATGCACCAATTGGTCCTTAAGGGGCCGCATGGAGCGTCAATCCTGAACAATACGCTCCGGTATGCCATTTATGGCGGGTTGGCTGCCGGTGTATTTGAAGAAACCGGCCGTTTCCTCTCCATGAAGTTCCTGATGAAAAAGGAACCATCTGCACCGCTTCCCGGTGTAGCTTACGGTATCGGGCATGGAGGTGTGGAAATGCTCATAGTCTTCGGCATAACCATGATTAACAACTTGGCGATCTCGGCTTTGATCAATGCCGGGCAGACTGATATCATCTTTTCCAAGGTTCCGGATGATGCCGTTGCACAGTTACAGGCACAACTGGATCAGCTGCAGACAATCGGTGCCGGGACATTGCTTATCGGTCTATGGGAGCGTTTCTCCGCCCTTGTACTTCACTTGGGCCTTTCCATGCTGGTTTGGGTGGCCGTCCGTAAAGGTGGCAAATGGTTGTGGCTGTTCCCCGTAGCCATCGCCCTTCATGCCGTTGTCGATGCCGGAGCCGTAATGCTCCATAAGTCGGCCGGAATGGTTCCGCTCGAGCTCATCGTCACGGCTGAAGCCATTGCCGTCGCCACTATAGGTTATATGTTAGCTAAGAAGTTGTGACCTGTCCCGCGTGAACTACAATGAAGATCAGACTTGAAAGACCAGCCGATTACCGCGAGGTGGAGAATCTCACCCGCGAGGCTTTTTGGAATGTGTATCGCCCCGGTTGCACGGAACATTTTGTCTTGCATTGTTACCGTGACAATCCGGATTTTATTCCGGAGTTGGATTTTGTGATGGAAGAAGATGGCCGCATTATCGGGCATGTGATGTTCTCAAGGGCAGAATTAGTTTTGAATGACGGTACAAAGAAGCCTTCCTGGACCTTCGGCCCCATCAGCATCCATCCTGACTACAAGCGGAAGGGCTATGGGATTCAGTTACTGGACTATGCGCTGGACAAGGCCCGTGAGAATGGCATTGGCTTCCTGTGCATGGAGGGAAACATCGACTTCTACAAGCATGCTGGCTTTGACCTGGCAAGCAAAAAGAATATTCATTATCACGACTTTCCCAAAGAAGATGTCGTTCCATTCTTCCTGGCCCAGGAACTTATTCCAGGGTGGCTCAAGGATAATGGGATTGAAGAAGCAACCTATTGCCCGCCCAAGGGCTATTTCGTTGCTGATGAGGATCCGGAAGCGTTTGAGGAATACGAAGCCACTTTCCCGAAGAAGGAAAAGCTCCGTCTTCCCGGGCAATTGGGGTATGACGGTATTACCTTGGAATCGGACAGAATCGAGCTCCGCCCATGGCGTGAAAATGATGCAGCAGCCCTTTATAAATATGCTTCCGACCCGGAGGTAGGGCCTCGTGCAGGCTGGCCGCCCCATAAATCCATTAAGGAAAGCCTTGAAATTATCCGGACGGTTTTCCATAGTGACACGACTTGGGCAATCGTGCTTAAGGAGACGGGAGAACCTATTGGAGCTATGGGTTATATGATCTCTGATGGCAACCTTCTTCCTTCGAGGTCAGATGAGCCGCTTGTGGGTTACTGGGTGGGCAAGCCTTTTTGGAACCAAGGCATCTGCACAGAGGCTTTGCAACTGATGCTCGACCATATCAGGGAAACCACTGATATCCGGTCACTGATAGGCAGCCATTTCATTGACAATCCGGCAAGCGGCCGGGTTATGGAGAAATGTGGATTCGTCCCCACCGGTGAAACTTGTGTTGATGAAACCCTCGCCGGCTCCGACAGTCCTATGCGGGTTCTGAGATTGGAAGTATTATGATGACTTTTAAAGAAATATTTCGACGTTTCCGCGCCTGGCAAATTGAGCCGTTTCAATACGAGGACACAGTAGAACAACATGTCTGCGTCAACTGCGGCCACTCTTATGAAGGAGACTTCTGTCCAGTCTGCGGTCAAAAGAACGATGAGGGCCGTGTTAGTTGGAAATCTGTCGGTCAGGAATTGATCAAGATCTGGGGCATGGAGTCCCGATCCCTTCTGTCATCTGTCCTCCAGCTTCTTGGTCGTCCAGGCTATCTGATCGGCGATTACATCAGCGGACGTCGACAGGTATGCTATTCTCCTGTGAGCATGCTCTTCGTGATGGCTGTGATCGTTACGGTGGTCCTGCAGTTAGCAGGAGTCAAGGTGGTCAATATGGACGCTGTGGAAACCACTGAATATGCCGCCATGGGCAGGGCCGCGGTTTGGATGGTGAATCACCTTGGCTGGGGTATGCTCATTATCACTGCTTTCTTGATCCTGCCAACCTGGCTCCTTTTCCGATATGCGCCCAGGCATAGCCACCATACCCTCCCGGAAGGAATCTATATCCAGCTTTTCATGAGTACGTTGGTCCTGCTCATTTTCGTTCTCTCCCAGGCTTTTGCCGGATGGCTATTGTGGCTGGTTCCCGTCTATTATTACATCGCATACCGTCAGTTGTTCGGATATGGGGCATGGGGCACTTTCTGGCGCACAGCCTTGGCTTGGGCAATCAGCCCTATCCTTGCCCTGCTTATCTCCATGGAGGTAATGTACCTGACAGGGCAGATACCTTCGGACGATAACTCCGCCAAAACATATATCCTGGGTTTCTTAGCCCTGTTCATCATTTGCCTGGGCATCCTATATATCGGCTATCTGATCGGGAAGCGTACAAGACACAAGTGAGAAAATGCTTATATTTGGAATGATTATTGAGGGAAACCTTACTGGATCATAAATGTCATTATCATGAAAAGAATCCTTATTGCAGCTCTGGCAGCGTGCGTTGTTATGTTTTCTTCCTGTGAAGCTGAGGGTATCCTCGAGACTGGAGACCAGACCGAAGAACAGCCTGAAGAGCAGGTTAAAGAACAGACTGAAGTACAGACCGGTGATCAGGCCGGAGAGCAGACTGAGGAGCAGGCAGAAAAACAGACCGTTTCATTATATGGCATTTGGGCTCTGGATTCAAAGACTGAAGTCACAACGGATTCCAAAGGCAAGGAAAAGAGCAGTAAGGTTGACTATTCCAGATTCCATTTTTACCTCGTGTTTGGCGATCCGTATCTCGCTCTTGCCAAAAAAGGCAGTCTGTCAAACTTCGACCTTGACGATGTGGATGTAGACGGCACTCATTTCTCGTACGACACTTCCAAGAAGAAGATTCGCTTCAACGATACTCTCTGGCTTTCCGAGGGTCTGTTGTACCACATGCGCCTTTCCGGCACTTACGATGTCATCGAGCTGTCAGAAAACAGGCTTGTCATCCAGCAGGAGGTTTTGGGAGTCAAGACCATTTTCTCATATCACAGGAGATAACCGGTTACATGTACTCAAATCCCTTTACACTGATACCCATATTCACCGGTAGATACCTGAGCTCTCCAAGAGCGGTCTCCCGGATATAGCTGCTCTTGAAGTAGATGATGCAGTCAAGAGTCATATTCCAGTGATTCCTTTCAGTCTCCGGAGTAGCGAGATAATCTTTAAGAGCCTGTTCGTCACAGCCGACTATCTGGAACGAAATAAAATACTTGCCTGGTTCAAGAAGAACCGGTTCGTCCGGCTGTATGTCAAACTGCTGGGGATCCTTGGAGACAGCTACATCGGCGTAGATAGGTTTGTTGAGAATGTTGGTGAAGGATTCCTTCTTGCCTTCGATTTTATGGATATTCACAGACACCACACAACCGGGGATATAATTGCTTTTGATGGAAAAGTGAATGTTTTGGACAAGGAATGGTTTTCTGGTGTGGGCGACAGAGCCAATTTCCGTCCCCTTGTAATTTTCGGTTTTCAAGCCGAAACTTATAACGCCTCCGTTTCCTAGTACAGGCGTTCCTGCCCGAAGCAGGTATTTCTCCTTTGTCTCTCCACCTATGAACACCGCAGGATGCAACTCTGCTTCCTCCATGACAATGACCAGGTCTTCGGCAGGACCGGTTACGAGATAATAACCAGTCTCATAAGAGACATGGTGAAATTCCAGCGTGTCCGAAGGAACACTGATTTCAAAAACCCCTTCGGCCGATGAAACAGTTCCGATTCCGGATTTGGGGATCCCGACGTGAACATATTCAATAGCCTCACCTTTATTGTTGACAATCCGTCCCTGTACGGTAACTCTTTCCTGGGCGGACAGCAAAACCGGCAGGAAGGCCAGTGTAAATACCAATCTAGTACGCATATTTTTCCTTGATCTGTCGGGCATGACAGAAAGACAAAGATAATGCCAGTAGAAGACTGCATTACAAGAAAAAGCCTTATCTTTAAGCAGACAAATCAAAATGAGAAACACACTCGGTTATATTCTCGGCTTCCTCGTTTTCGTCGCGGGTATTCCAGCCCTTATGTGGTGGGTGTCAGGGCGTCTGTTTCTTTGGGCGCCAGCGCTCCCATGGGCAATCGTTGCGGTACCCCTTATGCTTATTGGGCTTGCCCTGAGCATCTGGTCTATCGTACACATGAAGAAGGTCGGTGAAGGGAATCCTTTCGATGCTTACAATCATGAAGTTGCCCCACGTACCAAGCATCTGATGATGGACGGGCCATATAAATACTCCCGGAATCCGATGTTGCTTGGTGTCTATATCTACGATATCGGTGTGCTGATCTGGCTCCAGTCATGGTGGCCACTCCTGGTGTTTGCTGCTGAAGTGGTTCTTCTAACTTTACAGGTCCGGTCTGAGGAAAAGCGCCTGGAGGCTGATTTCGGTGAAGAATATCTGGTATATAAACAAACGGTTCCGCGTTATTTTCCGAACTTGACTGCCGGCCAGCCGTAGTCTTGATAGAAGGACACCTTAAGGTTGTTCGCGGCGGCATATTCACTGATTGATTTCACCCGTGCGGTTCTCTTGGCGTCGTCATTGGAGGTGAGACCCATAAAAGAGTCGTATAGATCTCCGAATATCGCTTTGGCGGTTGGGTTGAAATCCGAGCCGTCACCAACGGCATCGAACTTGGTGACCGAGAATCCGTCATCAGTCTTTTTCAAGTGGATACATCCGGGATGGCTTCCACCGGATACGGACTTTAGGGTGTCCCCTGCCTGGTTGTAGTTCTCAACCCAGAAATCACCCCAGACCTTGATGTCCTCGACATCTGTAGTATCGGTCGCTACGATCAGGCTATACGGAATGCAATGCTCTCCCTGGAGGTATTGGGAACCGATTCCGGTCATATATTTTGTGATAGCATTCAAATAGGTTTCTTTTTGAACTTGGGGTTGTGGCTCTGCGGGAGTCTTTTTTGAGCACTTGCAGCCGTAGAATGCGGCAATGCAGCAGAAGGCAATGATGAGGAAGCGTTTCATGATCATTCGATGTTGATTCTCGTCAAAGATAGTCATTTACATGTGAAAGAGTACTCTGATGGTTTGGAAATGTGAGTGAATGTGGCTATCTTCACTTGTTATGAAAAAGATAGTTTGCTCCGTATTCGTTGTTTTCCTTCTGTTCTCATGCTCATCCGCCCCAGAGAAATGTGTGACCCGTGTCAGCGATCCCTCATGGCAGTGGGAGG
>JAEEGF010404662.1_pt1 | contig 10170 bp, 10 predicted proteins | sample 9134171 | NCBI WGS metagenome assembly JAEEGF01 (sample SAMN16246542, study PRJNA631951) | gut metagenome | biome: gut microbiome; feature: rumen; material: AP-attached | host: Bos | place: Iran: Karaj | collected 2018-10 | reverse complement strand
ACTATGGAAGCACCGACAGCAGCAAGACTCGAAGCCGATGCGTGGGCATCTACAAAATTGCAGAAACCAGTGCCCAACATAACAGGAATCCTAGAGAGCAACCACTGTACCATGACAAACACTAGAAAGATATAGGTCTCCACAAAATTATATTTCCTGTAACGATAAAAGGCTATCCACACACCTATTACCGCAAGCACAATCAAGAACAGCCACTCATAAAGCAAGTTGCTGGCCAATAAGTTGATAAACATGAGACCCACATTGGCAAGAAATCCTAATGCTCCTGTGAGACTGTCAGCGTTGTCTGGCAAATCTTCGGCAATACTAGCAAATGTAGAGTCATACTTGACTCCCGTCAGCCAACTGACGAAAATCACTAGCACAATGGAGACTGCCAGCAGCTTGAATGGGGGGAAATAGAACTGACGATGGCCACCCAGGTAGTCGCGCACCATGTAGCCAGGACGGGTGAACAGTTCGTGCAAGGTGCGGAACATCGGCCTGTTGCCCAGCCCCCAAATATCAAGAAGATTGAGTATCATCTGTCGCCACGTGTAGCGCATCCAGGTGGCCGCCTGACCACACTGCGGACAGATGCGCCCAGTGAAGCTATAGCCACAGTTGGAACACTCGCGATGGGTCTCATCAATGTCTCGAGATATTACTTTATGTTGCTGTAAACGACGGTCGAGACGAATTTCCCAAGCCCGGAACCGACGGTACCAGGTATTCTTTTTAATGAGCTTCACCTTAGCAGCAGGTTTCTTTATCTTTATCTTGATCTTCTTCAGTTTTTTCATGCCCCAAAGATATAAAAAATCCCGCAACGGTAAGCATTACCATGCGGGATATTTAGCCAATTAGGTAATTATGTTCGTTTTAGAACATCTTGTCCGGATAGACGCCCGTGGCATGCAACTCGGCAAACTTATCGACTACACCTTGACGGTCGGCGGCGTAGGTCACACCAAACCACTTGCTCTCGGTGGTGAGGACCTTCACCTGGGCTGTGCCATTGTTGACCATCTCGTTGACAACCGTGGGAATGAAGAACTCAGCTTTGGGCTTGTCAAGGTTTTCCTTGAGGAAGTCAACGAAACATTTCTCGCTGTGCACAAAGTAGTCGGGCGTGAAGCCCCAGAAATTCATCGACACAGGAGTTTCGAATGCCAGTTGCTGCACATCGCCGTTCTCGTCAGTAAAGACGATATTGTGGTCGGCATCATAGCCGATGCTGGTGCGCTCCACCACACCCGTGAGCAAGCCGTCGCGGGTCTCGCAGACGCCACGTGCCACAGTGCCGCTCTCACTCATGGTGTTACCCACCTTGAAGCCCACCATGCTGTAGTGGCCCTTGCTGTCCTCGGGCAGTGATGACAGTTCAGCAGCCATGACCTCAAAGCTGTTGCGGCCATAGTAGTCATCGGCATTGATGATGGCAAAGGGTTCATTGATGACGTTCTTACCCATCAACAAGGCATGGTTGGTGCCCCACGGCTTCACGCGCTCCTCAGGGCAGGTAAAGCCCTCGGGCAGGTCGTTCAAGCCCTGGAAGACGAGCTCAACGGGGATATGACCCTCATATTTTGATAAAATCTTCTCACGGAAATCAGCCTCAAAGTCCTTGCGAATCACAAAGACAACCTTGCCAAATCCGCTATGAATAGCATCGTAAATCGAATAGTCCATGATCGTCTCACCATGAGGGCCGAGACCATCGAGCTGCTTGAGGCCACCGTAACGGCTACCCATGCCAGCAGCGAGCACAAATAATGTTGGTTTCATTGTATTTAGTTGTAAGTTGTAAGTTTTAAGTTGTAAGTTTTAAGTACAATTACTATTGTTTAATCAATAGTTTTGAAATCGAAGAGGATGATGCGGCGGTACTCCTCGTCGGGGCGAAGCAACTGGGACGGGAAATTGGGATGGTTAGGAGCATCAGGCATACCCTGGCACTCGATGGCTACGCCGTCATAGTCGTGGTACTGATTACCGCTCTTGCTCACGGGAGCCCCCTCCAGCCAGTTACCGGAATAGACCTGGACGGAGGGTTGGTCGGTACTTACCTCTACCACGCGACCCGACTCCTTGTCACACAACACGGCAGCCAGATGCACATCACCGTCCTCATAACCATCTATAACCCAGCAGTTATCGTAACCCTTGCCATAGTTCAAGGCGGGGAAATCCTGCTTGATGTCCTTGCCGACCAACTTGGGCTGGGTGAAATCCATCGGAGTTCCCTCAACAGGAGCCATTTCGCCACTGGGGATAAGGGTGTCGTCGGTGGGCAGATAGCGTGAGCAGTTGAGTTGCAGCACCTGATTGAGGGCGGTTCCTCCCCTATCCTCGCCTGCCATATTAAAATAGGTGTGGTTGGTGAGGTTGACTACAGTTGGAGCATCGGTCACGGCACCCAATTCAATCTTGAGCACGTTGTCGTCGCTCCAAGTATAGGCGATACGGGCAGTGAGGTTTCCAGGGTAGCTCTCGTCACCGTCAGGGCTTTCCAGCGAGAACACCACAGTGTCACCATCCATCTCGCAGTCCCAAATCTTATTGGAAAAATTCTCGGGACCTCCATGCAGGTGATTGGGGCCATTGTTGATGTTCAATTGATAAACCTTGCCGTCGATATCCAAGTGGCCCTTGCAGATGCGGTTAGCATAGCGTCCAGGCACCTTACCGGCACACGGCCCATCATAGAAATAGTCGGCCACGTTCTTGTAGCCCACCACCACGTCGGCGAGTTTTCCGTCACGGTCAGGGACCTTGATTTCCAGGATGCCAGCACCAAGTGACGAGAGTTTTACACTCGCACCGCTGGCGTTGATGAGTTCGTAGGTGGTGATTTCGCCACGTTCGGTCTCGTGGGTATCAATGCGGATGCTTTTCATCTCAATCCTCTACCTTGTGAGCGCCGTCGCTGATGATCACGTTGATCACCTCGGGCTCATGTCCATATTTAGCGTTGAATTTCTCTTTAGCAGTGGCAATGAAGTTGTCATAGCGATCTTCCTTGACCAGGTTGATGGTGCAACCGCCAAAGCCGCCACCCATGATGCGCGAACCCGTCACACCGCACTCGCGTGCCACGTCGTTGAGGTAATCCAGCTCCTCGCAGCTCACCTCATAGTCACGTGACAGGCCATCGTGGGTCTCAAACATGCAACGGCCCACGGTCTCGTAGTCACCACGCTCCAGAGCGTCGCACACGTCAAGCACACGCTGTTTCTCACCGATGACGAAGCGGGCTCGGCGATAATCCTCGTCGCTCACCTTGTCACGCACATCGGCCAGCATGGTATAGGAGGCATCGCGCAGGGTCTCCACGCCCAACGTGGCAGCAACGCGCTCACAGGACTCACGGCGCTTGTTGTAGGGCGAATCCACCAACTCGTGTTTTACCTTGCTGTTGAGCAAGACGAGTTTGTAGCCATCGGGATGGAAGGGGAAATACTCATGCTCCAGCGAACGGCAGTCGAGGCGCATCAGGCAATCCTTCTTGCCAAACACACTAGCGAACTGGTCCATGATGCCGCAGTTCACGCCGCAATAGTTGTGCTCGGTACTCTGGCCAATCTTTGCCAACTCAAACTTGTCGATCTTGTTCTCGTTGAACATATCGTTGAGGGCAAAGGCGAAGCATGACTCCAGTGCTGCCGATGATGACAGGCCTGCGCCGAGGGGCACATTGCCAGCAAACACGGTATCAAAACCCTTGACGATACCACCACGCTTGATGGTCTCGCGGCACACACCGAAGATGTAACGTGCCCACTGCTCCTGAGGAGCATCCTCCTCATTTAAACCAAACTCGCTGTAGGCATCCATGTCCATGCTATAGACACGCACCTTGTCAGTACCGTTAATGTTGATGGCTGCCATGATGTACTTATCGATGGCACCCGGGAACACAAAACCGCCATTGTAGTCGGTGTGTTCACCGATAAGGTTGATACGGCCGGCCGAAGCGTAAACCACGCAATCCGTGCCGAAACGCTGCTTGAAAATCTCTTTAATCTTCTCTTTCATTTTACTTGATTATAATAGTTAATATTGATTCTTTCAAATCCGAGGGTTATAACAAATCGAGAAAAGGACGACCGCACAAGCACATGGAATAACCATTTCGGCAATTCCTGATCATCCTAATCCAGAATCAATGGCTACCTGTCGAAGAAATTTTTCTGGTCGTTGACAATCCGTTCCAGGTTCTCCAAGTTGATATGACCGTTGATGACTACCATCGCGTCGGTCATAGCATTGGCATTGGCAATGACAATTTCATTGACAAACTGACCGTCTCGGCGCACAAGAACCGTCTGCTGTTGACCATAACCCTGCTGGGTGGCTAAGATTTCCTCATAGGAGCGGTCCCTGTAAAGTTTCTGGATGTTCTTACGGAACTTGTCGCGAACATTGCCGCTACACTTGCTCACATCAAGCAAACGCACAGAGGTAATGCCAAGGCCCGCTTCGGACAATGTTGGCGAAATCAGTCGCCCAAGTCCCAGCAGACCGCTGCCCACGTTGAAATACTGCGCATTTCGGGCATCACGCATGTCATTAATGATATCATCGGCATTGTGGATCATCATGCCGCAAGACATCACCAGCAGTGACAGCAGCATCAATGTTACTGTTCTCATCGTTTTCTTCATTGGATTCCCTTTTTAAACATTATAATAATAGATGACAAAGGTATAAAATAATATGCGATGTAGCCCATTATCTTTTCTTAAAATTCCCAAAAATGATAATAATATCGATACTTTTTCAGCAAAATTCCATAAAAACAGAGGACTTAACCTACTAATTGTCGTGGAGATAAACACTTTGGCGATTAGTTTGCCACCCTATCGTCGTTTTTTGTGGCAAATTATCGTTATGTATGAATTTATTTAGTACCTTTGCACCCAAGTTTTTATGAAACTTCCAAAATCACAAATAATTCTTATCATTATTTAGAAATGGCTAAAATCAATGACTTTAATTTTGCCGGTAAAAAGGCAATCGTGCGCGTTGACTTTAACGTGCCCCTGAATGAGAAAGGTGAAATCACCGACGACACCCGCATCCGCGGTGCAGTGCCCACCTTGAAGAAGATCCTCGCTGATGGCGGTGCGCTTATCATCATGTCGCACATGGGCAAGCCCAAGGGCAAAGTTAACCCCAAGTTCTCGCTGAGTCAGATTACTGATGCTGTGGCTGCCGCTCTGGAGACACCCGTACAGTTCGCCGAGGACAGCGCTAATGCCAAGGAACAGGCTGATGCACTCAAACCCGGTGAGGTGCTGCTGCTCGAGAACCTGCGCTTCCACCCCGAGGAGGAAGGCAAGCCCGTTGGCATTGAGAAGGATGATCCCAACTATGATGCTGCCAAGAAGGACATGAAGGCCCGTCAGACCGAGTTTGCCAAGACCCTGGCCAGCTATGCTGACTTGTATGTGAACGATGCATTCGGCACCGCTCATCGCCGCCATGCCTCAACCGCTGTGATTGCCGACTTCTTTGATGACGACCACAAGATGCTGGGTTACCTCATGGAGAAGGAAGTAACCGCTATCGATAACGTGATGAAGAATGCTCAGCACCCCTTCACTGCCATCATTGGCGGTAGCAAGGTATCATCCAAGCTGTCCGTTATCAAGAACCTGCTCGACAAGGTGGATAACCTCATCATCGGTGGTGGTATGGGCTACACCTTTATCAAGGCCCAGGGTGGTCACATCGGCGACTCACTGCACGAGGACGATCTCATGCCCGAGGCCCTGAACGTCATTGCCGCAGCCAAGGAGAAAGGCGTGAACCTGAGCCTCTCGGTAGCTACCGTTGCTGGCGACAGTTTCTCCAACGATGCTAACCGTCAGACGGTTGACATCTACAACATCCCCGATGGTTGGGAGGGCATGGATGCCAGCGAAGCATCGCTTGAGAACTGGAAGAAGATCATCCTCGACTCCAAGACCATCCTGTGGAACGGTCCCGTCGGCGTATTTGAGTTTGAGAACTTTGCACACGGTACCGGCGAAATCGCCAAGTATGTGGCCGAGGCAACCCAGAACGGAGCCTACTCACTCGTGGGCGGTGGTGACTCGGTAGCAGCCGTCAACAAGTTCGGCCTTGCCGACAAGGTATCCTACGTATCGACCGGTGGTGGCGCCATGCTCGAGGCCATCGAGGGCAAGACCCTGCCCGGCGTAGCAGCCATCCTGGGCGAGTAAGCCTTGACACGCGTCTGCGGCTTTGCCTCACGCTAAGCCGCCAAGGCGCTAAGTTTCTATTAGACAAGTTCTGCATTTACCATTTCGGTAAAATACGGGACTTGTCCTTTTTTTGCAAAATCACTGTTTAATTCAAAAATATTATATATATTTGCAGCACATAAACACTGATTTTTAATTACCGAATAAAGCATATCAATTATGAGAAATCTAATTACTATTTTTATGTTTTTGTTCTCACTCAGCTTGCATGCGCAAGTAGAGCTTCGTTATAATGGAGACAAAAGACCTTCTCGTAATTTCAAGACTGATATGATTCATGCTGATTTATTGCCAAATTTCAGCGCTGACAAGCTTAACGAAGCGAACACCATATTTGAGGAGGACAGAATACGTTACTACATCATTAATGATGATGAGGTGGGTGTTACTCATAAAGATCCTAATGATGAAATTAATTACACACAAGATACTATCATTATTCCCGAACACGTGTTACACGATGGTCATAATTATATTGTCAGTGCAATTGGCAACTATGCATTTACACTTTGTCAGAATCTTAAGAAGGTAGTGATACCAAACACTGTCACATCCATTGGCTATTACGCTTTTTATAAATGCAGTTCGTTAACCAGCATCTGTCTACCTGAATCCTTAGATATTATTGATTATGGAGTTTTCGATGAATGCACATCATTAAAAGATGTAACAATCCCTTCATCGATAAAAACTATTGGTGTTTATGCATTTGATGAATGTACCGAGTTGTCCACAGTATATGCTTCTGATTTAAATTCTTGGTGCCAAATTGTTTTTTGCTCCATCACATCCAATCCTCTTATTTATGCCCAACATCTTGTTATTGATGGTGAAGAAATTACCGATTTAGTTATTCCCAACTCAGTGACAGACATCAAGCCATTCAGTTTCACGGGTTACTCTGGACTTAAAAGTGTTACTTTTCCCAATTCGGTAAATAGTATTGGACGAGAAGCATTTTCTTACTGCTTCAATCTTACAGACATTGATTTTGGTGATGGTATCACAACGATAGACTATCGGTCGTTCTTTGATTGTGAGAATCTGACAAATATGACGTTACCGACAAGTCTCACGTACTTATCACATGGTGCATTCAGTTTCTGCAATGGACTCACTAGCATAGATATCCCTGATGCTGTTATCTCAATGGGGAATTATGTTTTCTATGGATGCGAAAATTTGAAGTATGCATCATTTGGATCGTCATTAGAATCCGTTCCAGTACAGACTTTTGCAAAATGTAAAAGCATTCATTCTGTTAGATTAAATGAATCTCTTACATCTATTGACGATGAGGCTTTCCATAATTGCCGTTGTCTTATCGATCTGGACCTGCCAGATAATGTAAAGAGTATAGGTAATTCTGCTTTTAAAGGTTGCCACGGTTTTACTGAAATCATGATTGGAGACGGAGTTGAGTCAATCGGCAATAGAGCGTTTGAAAGTTGCATTAATTTGAAAAATGTCACCATACCTAACGTTTCTTCGTTAGGTGATTTAGTATTCAATGCATGCAGCGATCTAAAAAGTGTCACTTTAGGCGATAACTTGTCAAGTATGGGTAAGTATGCATTTATGAATTGTACATCTCTCACCAATGTTGATCTGGGCAATGGTATAAAAAACATCAGTGACAGTGCTTTCATGGATTGCTCGGGCCTAGAGAGAATGCTAATCCCTAATTCAGTCATCGAAATCGGCAAAGGCGCTTTCCAGAATTGTCTTTTGCTGGAGGAACTCAATCTGGGTAATATGGTGCAAAAGATAAGAGGACACGCTTTTTATCATTGTTTAGGCCTCACTAATGTGTTAATCCCCAATTCGGTGGAAACTATTGGCGACTACACATTTGCCGACTGCAAAGCTTTGGAGCACGTGTCATTTGGAAATTCTTTGAAGACAATCGGCCAATATGCATTCACCAATGATACTGAATTGACGAGTATTACACTACCTAATACGGTGACAAGTATTGGCATTCACTCATTCTCATATTGTAATAAATTAAACTCGGTAAGTCTTGGCAAATCATTGACAACTATTGGAGCGAATTCATTCTTCATGGACGACTGTTTGACTTCGATAACTTGCAAATCGGTAACACCTCCATCATTACCAGCAATCACTCCTCATCTGCAACATAATACTACACTTTATGTGCCTATAAAATCGTTGGAACTCTACAAGAGTACTTTTCCTTGGAAATGGTTTGATCATATCATCGGTCAGATTGATGCTGATGTGAACGGTGACAATGAAATCAACATTGCCGACGTGAACGCTGTCATTGATACCATTCTCGGCGATGATAGTAACACCGAATTGCAAGATGTGAATGGCGACGGGGAAATCAACATTGCCGACATAAACGCCATCATAGCTGCTATCCTGGGCGAGTAAGCCTTGACACGCGTCTGCGGCATGGCTTCACGCTGAGCTGCCGTGGCGCTAAGAGGCATTTATCCGACAACCTGGACAATCCTTTTTAAAAAAGTAGTCCAGGTTGTCGGAATTTTATTCCATTAGTTGATGTGTCATTTATAAAAAAGCACTACCTTTGTTGCACTGAAACCAATTAACAATCAGTTTTCCTAAAATACTTCAAGAAACAATGGAACCTTTGTTTGAGAAACTCAAGAGTAACGCGATTGCCAACAGGCAGCGCATCATCCTTCCCGAGAGTACTGAGCCCCGCACCTTGACGGCCGCCAACCGCATTATCGCTGATGGCATCGCCGACATCATCCTCATTGGCGACAAGGCCGAAATTCTGGCCAAGGCCGCAGAACTGGGACTCGACAACATCGACAAGGCCACGGTGGTTAATCCCAATGACGCCGAGGCTGTCGAGAAATACGCTCAGTTGTTCTATGAGCTGCGCAAGGCTAAGGGCGTGACCATCGAGGATGCTCGCAAGAAGGTGCTCGACCCGCTGTACCTGGGTTGCCTGATTATCAAGAGCGGTGATGCAGACGGCCAGGTTGCCGGCGCTATGAACACCACAGGTAACGTGCTGCGTGCTGCATTCCAGGTATTAAAGACTGCTCCCGGCATCAGCACCGTGAGCGGCGCGTTCCTGATGCTGTTGCCCGAGGGTTCGCCCTACGGCCACAATGGCGTAATGGTGTTTGCCGACTGCGCTGTTGTTCCCGATCCCGATGCCCAGCAGTTGGCCCAGATCGCCGTGAGCGCCGACCGCACCGCACGTGCTCTGGCCGAAATCGACGATCCCAAGATTGCCATGCTGAGCTTCTCGACCAAGGGCAGCGCCAAGCATGAGCGCGTAGATAAGGTGGTAGAAGCTACCCGCCTCGCTCTTGAGATCAATCCCAACCTGAAGATTGACGGCGAACTGCAGGCCGATGCCGCCATCGTGCCCAACGTGGGCGCCAGCAAGGCTCCCGGCAGCACGATTGCCGGTCATGCCAACGTGCTCGTCTTCCCCGACCTGGGTGTGGGCAACATCGCATACAAGCTTGTTCAGCGCATCGCTGGTGCCAAGGCCGTGGGTCCCGTTCTGCAAGGTCTTGCCGCTCCTGTCAACGACTTGTCGCGCGGCTGCAACGAGGATGACATCTACCGCACCGTGATCCTGACCTGTAACCAGGCAATCAATAAATAACTCACAACTAAAAACTAAGGATTAGAAACTAAAAACTATTATAATAATGAATATCTTAGTATTGAATTGCGGAAGCAGCTCTGCCAAGTACAAACTCATCGAGATTAAGGAGAACAAGACCCTCGCCGAGGGTGGTGTGGAGAAAATCGGTCTGCCCGACGGTTTCATCAAGCTGAAATTTGACGATGGCAGCAAGAAGAACATCGACCTGGGTCTTACCGACCACAAGGGCGCCATCAAGGCTATCCTCGATGCTCTGATCAATCCCGAATA
>JAEEGF010036154.1_pt1 | contig 10170 bp, 8 predicted proteins | sample 9134171 | NCBI WGS metagenome assembly JAEEGF01 (sample SAMN16246542, study PRJNA631951) | gut metagenome | biome: gut microbiome; feature: rumen; material: AP-attached | host: Bos | place: Iran: Karaj | collected 2018-10 | reverse complement strand
TTGAACAGATGGTCGAGGCTGGAGTGCACACCACCATCACTGGTAAGACCCATCAGATGGAGTTTCTTACCATTTTCCTTGGCATAGCTGTAGGCAGCCTTCACCTGCGGGTTCTCCAAGATAGAACCGTCACGGCAGGCGCGGTTAATCTTCACAAGGTCTTGATATACAATTCGTCCGGCACCAATGTTCAGATGGCCTACTTCCGAATTACCCATCTGTCCGTCGGGAAGACCAACGTCCTCGCCACTTGCCTGCAACTGAGAATGCGCGCTAACTGCTGTTAAATAGTCAAGATAAGGAGTGGGAGTATTGAAAATGACATCACCCTTACCTCGCTTTCCGATGCCCCATCCGTCGAGGATCATCAACAATGCTTTCTTTGCCATAAAAAAATACTAATATTTAAAAATTCGAATTTTCACAGTGCAAAATTACTATTTTATTAGGTATTATCCAAATATTTTCCTATATTTGCAGAAATCTTTCGTGCTTACTCCAACAGATCATGCCGAAAGACTGAGCGTGCTTATTGTAGACGATAAAAATCACTTATGTATAACTAAACACTAAATCTATGGGAAGTTTTTTAGAAAACATTATTAAGAATGCTGGCCTCGGCTCTATTCTGGGCGGTGCAGCCAGCGAAGGCGGTGAAGGCGGTTCACTGCAGGACATCTTGAAGGAAATTGGTGTCGGCGATGGCAATTTCGACACATCGTCGGTGACCGGCGAGGAAGAGGAGGTTGAGGTTGCTGCTGAGGAGACGACTGCTCCTGGAGGCATCAACTTGCAGGACATCCTCGGAAAACTGGGCGGTGCTGTTGCCGGAGGCGGTATCAGTCTGCAGGACATCCTCGGAAAGCTGGGAGCAGGCAAAGCCGTGGCTGAAGAAGAGGAAGTAGAGGTTGAGGAAGAGCCCGTGGAGGAGGAAGAAACTCCTGTTGGAGGCATCAACATTCAGGACATCCTGGGTAAGGTGCTGGCTGGCGGCGGACTGGGAAGTCTGGCTACAGGTGCCATCAACATCATCAACATTGCCAAGAGCGTATTTGGTAACCGTGCAGGTCTGATGGCCGAAGAGGCTGCTGCCGAGGACGAGTTTGACGAGGTTAAATAATTAATTAGGAGGAAACACAATGGAGAAAATATTCGATATCATCAAACTGACCGCCAAGACCGGTCTGATGTTTGCCAACTGCGACGGTAACTACAGCGATCGCGAGAAAGAGTTTATCGATGGTTTCATTGCCGGCATCGAGCAGTTTGGCGACGTGGACGAGCAGCTGAAAGCCGACGTACTGGACACATTGAACCACCAGTATGAGCTTTATCCCGTAATTGCAGAGACAAAGGCATTCCTCGACGGCTTCAACGTATTGGAGAAAGCCTTGATACTGAAGTCCATCAACGACTTCGCCAAGAAGGTGATCATGGCCGACAAGGACATCAAGGAGGCAGAGAAGAACAATTACGAGATCTGGGCTCGCGAGCTTGGAATCAAGAAATATTAAAAGAGTTGGGAACTGGGAATAGAGAAGTACGTCGGGGCGGGAAACCCACTGTGTGCTTCTCACCGTAAAAAGACGGTTGTGTATCCCCGTTCCCAACGCTCGTTTTTTAGTTTAACTCCACACAAAAATGAACATGAAGAACACCCTTCTGTGTGCTGCTATTGCCTGTTCAACGGGCCTGCAGGCACAAACTGCCGCGCCCCAACTGCGTGCGGACAATATCGACGAGGTGATGAAGGCTATGACCTTGGAGGAGAAAGCACGACTGTTGGTGGGCGGCGCCAACAATTTCTTCAGCGAAGGTGCCGTTGTAGGTGGCGAGGCCAGGTTAGTTGCCGGCGCGGCTGGCACGACTCCCGCCATCCCAAGGCTAGGAATACCGGCTACGGTGCTGACCGACGGTCCCGCAGGTGTGCGCATCGACCCTACACGCAAGAACGATACAAACACATACTACGCTACGGCATTTCCTATCGGCTCATGCCTGGCCTCAACATGGAACACCGAGCTGGTGAGCAAGGTGGGCGAGGCTATTGGTAACGAGACGAAGGAGTATCGCTGCGACGTGATACTCGGTCCGGGCATGAACCTGCACCGCAATCCGCTGTGCGGACGCAACTTCGAATATTATAGCGAGGACCCGCTACTGACGGGTAAGATTGGAGCAGCCTATATCCGCGGTGTGCAGAGCCAGGGTGCGGGCGTGAGTGCCAAGCACTTTGCCGTCAACTCACAGGAGACCGACCGTACGGGTGTGGACGAGCGCCTCAGCCAGCGCGCTGCCCGTGAGCTCTACCTGCGCGGCTTCGAGATTGCCGTACGTGAGAGTAATCCGTGGACCATCATGTCGAGCTACAACAGAATCAACGGGCAGTTTTCGATGGGCAACCACGACCTGCTGACGAAGATCCTGCGCGACGACTGGGGATATAAGGGCATCGTGATGACCGACTGGATTGGCATCCGCAAGGGACTGCCCACCATCGTGGAGGTGCAGGCCGGCAACGACCTGATGGAGCCGGGACAGCCTGCTCAGGTGAAGGAGATCGTAGAAGGCGTGAAGAGCGGCAAACTCGATATTGCCGATGTGGACCGCAACGTGCGCCGCATGCTGGAGTACATCGTGAAGACACCGAGCTTCTACAAATATCCTTACACGAACAAGCCCGACCTGAAGGCACATGCTCAGATTACACGGCAGAGTGCCTGCGAGGGTATCGTATTGCTGAAGAACAATGGCGCGCTGCCGTGGAAGGACGGTGCTGTGAAGAAGGTGGCACTGTTTGGCGAGAACAGCTACGAATTTCTCTCCGGCGGTACAGGCTCAGGCTGCGTGCATCCTCCTTACGTCGTCGACATGCTCGAGGGATTGAAGAATGCGGGCATTGCCTCTACCGAGACGATGACCGACATATACCGCAAATACATCGAGTTTGCCCGTGTGAAGTTCCAAGCCGAGCGCCATCCTGCCAAATGGTTCCAGACAGAGTATTTCGGTCAGCAGAAATATCCGGAGATAGCCATCAACGCCATAGCCATCAACAAGGAGGCTGACACCGCCGACGCTGCCATCATCACCATCGGACGACAGGCCGGCGAGGGTATCGACCGCGACATTCAGACGGAGTTCAACCTCGTCCCTGAGGAGCATGCGCTGATTACCGACGTGTGCAATGCCTTCCATGCGGCAGGCAAGCCCGTCATCGTGGTCATCAACTCAGGCAGCGTCATCGAGACAGCATCGTGGAACGGTTATCCCGACGCTATCCTCTGTGCATGGCAACCGGGCATGGAAGGCGGTAACTCTATCGTCGACTTGCTCACGGGTAAGGTGAACCCCTCCGGCAAACTGACCATGACATGGCCTTTGGCAGCTACCGACCACCCGTCGACGAAGAACTTCCCGCTGAACGACGACCTGCTCACCTTCAGCAACATGAAGAACGACGGCAAGCCCGTGCCTGGCCACGACTTCACCAACCACGAGGAGGATATCTATGTGGGCTACCGCTACTTCGACACATTTAATCGCGAGGTGTCCTATCCCTTCGGCTTTGGCTTGAGCTATACTACCTTCGACTACTCTGGCATCAAGGTGCGCGAGCAGAAGAACGGTCTGATTGAAGTCAGCGTGACGGTGAAGAACACAGGTAACCTGAGTGGTAAGGAAGTGGTGCAAGTGTATGTGTCAGCACCCAAGGGAAATCTGGAGAAGCCTGCCCAGGAGCTGAAAGCTTTCGGAAAGACTCGTGAGCTGAAGCCCGGCGAGAGCCAGACGCTCACAATGACCATGCAGAAGCGCGACCTGGCATCGTTTGCCGAGGCCGACAGCCAGTGGATTGTGGAGGCAGGAACCTACACCTTCCGTGTGGGTGCCAGCAGCCGCGACATCCGTCAGACCGCTACTTTGCGCCTTACGGAGTATACCGAGAAGACCACAAATGCCCTGGCTCCGAAAGAAAAGCTCAAGCTCTTGAAGCAATAAAGCAGTTGCCGGGAAGACTTGGGAAACAACAGTAAAACCAAGAATGCATGGGTTTTTCAGTTGCTTCTCAAGAAGCGAAAATAATAAGCGCGGACCTCTTTGGAAGTCCGCGCTTATTGTATAGAGTCATCGCTGAATCAGCTCTTAGTCACCATAGATGACATTACCCGTACTGCCGGTAGGCATCTGAATCTTCAGCATAGCACAAACGGTAGGTGCTATATCATTAATGGATACGCGACGATTGGTAAAGCCATGATCGACGTGCCAGCCCATCATGATAAACGGAACGTGCGTGTCGTACGGATTCCAAGCCACATGCGTGGTGCCCTTCTCATAGTTGTTGTCCATGTAACCCGGAAGAACAATCACCTGGATATCACCCGAACGGTTCGGGCAGTAGCCCATGATGATGCGGTCTTTGATGGCAGGAGGGATGGAGGAACGGCCGACAGCCTCGAAGGGAACGGCATACACGATAACGGGGTCTTCGGCCAGCTTTTCGGCTATCTCGTTGCAAATGGTGTTGAAGCAGAGTTTCTTGGCTTTGATGGCATCGCGGTCCAGGAAAACCTGGTTCTGCATAAAGTCGGTAACAATATTCTCGATGCCGTATTTCTGGGCATAGAACTCATTCAGTTCCTTCTTCTTGGCACTCTGTTTCCACACGCCACCGGGCATCTTGTTGTCGTTCATGAATTTGGGATTGTGGCAGCCTGCATGGTCGGCAGTCAGGAACAACAGATAGTTGCCGCGACCAACCTGCTCGTCGAGGGCATTGAAGAGAATCCTCAGCTCACGGTCCAGAGTCAGGTAAATCTCATCGGTCTTCTCGCCTCGTGTTCCATAGGCATGGCCAACATAGTCGGTGCTGGAGTAACTGACAGCCAGGATGTCGGTCTCACCGCTCGGGTTCTTTCCCAAGTTCTCGCCTTTCAGGGCGGCGATGGCCATGGCCGTGGTAAGTGTCACTCCAATGGGCAGCGGGGCAATGTCCTGATTCAGGTCTTTGCGGTTTTTCTTATTGAAATCCTTCACCCACTGAGGCAGCTCATCCATATAGTAAGTGCTCGTGATGAAGCAGCCAGCCGATTTGTCAAACCAGAACGCGCCATTGGCTGAATGGCCTGCCGGGAGAATGGAGGCGCGGTCCTTGATGCTCACGCCGATGACCTTCGACTTGAAGTCTGTGGCCAGGCGCAGCTGGTCGCACATATTTGTCACCAACATATTGCGCGGCGACATCATCCCTGCCTTGCTGTCCGAGCCTACTGACTTGACATTGGGGTCCTCGCAGCAATAGGCTTTCTTTCCATTGATATGGAAGTTGTTGCCGGCAATGCCGTGGAAGGCCGGCGTCGTACCACTGTAGACGCTCGCATGTCCTGCCGCCGTGACGGTAGGCACATAGTTATAGTGCATATTCTCGAAGTTGTATCCCTCGCTGATGAGACGCTTCAGTCCGCCATCGCCAAACTGATTGTAATAACGGTAGAGATAATCCCAACGCATCTGGTCGACAACAATGCCCACAACCAGTTTGGGTCTCTCTAACTGATAGTCAGCCTTCACACTGGTAACAAAGGCACATGCTAACAATAATAATAAGAATAGTTGCTTTTTCATCGCTTCAAAAATGTTTTTTGCAAAAATACGAAATTATTACCATACCTCCAACAATTAGAGAAAAGAAATTAGTATCCTTCTTCCTGCCCCGCCAGATTGACAAGTAACCACAAAAACAACTCACCCAATTCTCAGGCTTACGGCAAAAACTTCCACACCCCGGGGAAAGCTCCTTCAATCGGACTGTTTGCCCTTCTGTTTTCATGATTTCTTGCTGCTTGACGAAAGAAACAAACTCCTTTCTTGCTTACTTCATCAGAAATTTCGTAACTTTGCCGTATGAAGATAGCAGTATATTGTTCGGCTAACAGCCAACTTGACCCCGATTACTACCGTTTAGCCGCCGAGATGGGGACGTGGATGGCCCGCGAAGGCCACACCTTGGTATTTGGCGGCACCGACCTGGGACTGATGGAGAGCATAGCCCGTGCCGTACACGATGGTGGCGGGCGCGTCATCGGCGTGGTTCCAACAAAAGTGGAGGAGCGCGGCCGCACCAGCCAGTGGCTCGATGTGCACATTCCTTGCGACAACCTGAGCGACCGCAAGCAGCTGATGGAGGCACAAAGCGACGTGTTTGTCGCATTGCCCGGCGGTGTGGGCACCCTCGACGAGGTTTTCAACGTGGTGGCCTCAGCCAGCATCGGCTACCATCAGAAGCGCGTCATCCTGTACAACATGAAAGGATTCTGGAATTCGCTCATCAGCATGATGACCGACCTCAGGCAGAAAGGAGTCATTCGTGGCGACATAGACCGCCAGTTGCTGGTAGCCAATACGCTCGACGAACTCGTTGCCTTATTAGAAAAATAAGATTTAAAGGCGCTCCGGGATTCCAGAGTTGCCTTCCACAATGCTGGAGCAGCCCTCTGTCTTTCCAGAGTTGCCCTCTATTATTCCAAAGCAGCCCTCTAAAAGACGCAATACAGCCTTATCAAAGCATGTATTGCGTCTTTGGTTGTGAAAAAAACTTCTATGCGATTGCCTCTTCCTTCACGCTTTTCTTTCTGAACAACTTGTCGACAACCAGCGAGATGGCCCCGTCGCCAGTCACGTTGCAGGCCGTTCCGAACGAGTCCATGGCGATATACAGCGCTATGATGAGCGCCTGCTGCTCAGCGTCGAAGCCGAGAATAGAGCCTAACGGACCTAAGGCTGCCATCACGGCTCCACCGGGAACGCCAGGACCGGCAACCATGCAGAAGCCCAGTACAATCATGAAATTCAGGAACAACCCGAAATGGTGTGGCAGTCCCGTCATCAGACATACTGTTAGGGCACAAGCCGTGATCTTCATCATCGAGCCCGACATGTGGATGGTGGCGCAAAGCGGGACGGTAAAGCTGGCAATGTCGTCGCTCACACCGTTCTTTTGCGTCTGCTCAAGTGTTACGGGAATAGTGGCTGCCGACGACGAGGTTCCCAGCGCCGTGAAGTAGGCTGGCAGCATGTTCATCAACAGACGCAGGGGGTTCCTTTTCACGACAGCTCCTGCAATGAGAAACTCATAAACCAGGATGAAGGCGTGGAGCACGAAGATGACAATGATTATCTGGGCAAACACCATCACAATGTGGAAGGCCTGTCCTGTAAAGGTCATTTCGAGGAAAATGCCGAAGATATAGATTGGCAGCAGCGGAATCAGCACCTTGGCGATGACACCCGCTATGATGCCTTGGAACTCCTTGAATACCCGACGCAACACGTCCCCCTTGCTGAAAGCTATGCCCAGTCCCATCATGAACGACAGTACCAGCGCACTCATCACGTCGAACAACGCCGGAATCTTGACTTCGAAGAAAGGTGCCAGATTCTCGGGCTTGGTCACGCTGGCCAGACCGCCCACGCCCGATATCATGCTTGGGAAGAAATACGAGCCCACACCATAGGAAAGCAGACCTGCCAGGATGGTATCGGCATAGGCAATAAGCACCGTCACGATGAGCAGTTTTCCAGCCCCGTTGCCAATATCGGCGATGGCTGGTGCCACCAGGCCCACGATGATCAGCGGCACCATGAAGCCCAGGAATTGGCTGAAGATACTGTTGAACGTGACGAATATGCGCACCAAAGGCATGGTGAGCAGATTGCCCAACATAATTCCCAACACAATGGCAATAAGGATTCGGGGGAGCAACCCGATACGAAGTGTTTTCATAGTATTAGACTCCCGGTTATACTATTCGCCTTTCAGACGCTCCGCCATAGCGCGACCCAGTGCCTCGCATTGTGCAAAGGTCTCTGCGGTAAGGCTCTGCTTGATTTCCACCGGCTCACCTACAGCCTCGAAGTGCAGGCGCTCGTCGTTCCACTTCTGAATCTCGGCGACAGCCTTGCTGGCCCAGCCGAACGAGCCGAACCAACCCAGCAGATGGTTACCCTTGATATCCTTGCCAGCCAACTCGCTCAGCAGCACGTCCATCTCGTGATAGAGTCCGGTATTGTAGGTGGGCGCTCCGACAATGAGTCCGCGGTAGCGGAACACGTCGCGGATGATATAAGAGTGGTGGGTCTTCGACACGTTATACATTACAATGTTCTTCACACCAGCCTGCGATGCGGCACGGGCGATTACCTCAGCGGCGCGCTCTGTGTTTCCGTACATCGTTCCATAGCAGATGACGAGACCTTCCTCTGTCTCGTAACGACTCATCTGGTCGTACATGCCAACCACCTTATTAATATACTCGTGCCATACGGGACCGTGTGTGGCGCAGATATAGTCGAGTTTCACGCCGGCGAGTTTCTTCAGCGCGTTCTGCACGGGCGTTCCGTATTTTCCTACGATGTTCGAATAATAGCGTACCATCTCCAGCCAGAACGTGTCGCAATTGATTTCTGCATCTACGATGCCGCCGTTCAATGCGCCGAAGCATCCGAAGGCATCACCAGAGAAGAGCACGTTCTTCTCGCCCTTGCAGTCGCAAAGTGTGACCATCGTCTCAGGCCAGTGAACCATTGGGGTGAGCACGAAGCTCAGCGTGTGGTTGCCCAGCTCCAGCGTGTCGCCGTTCTTCACCTCCACCTGGTCGCCGTCGATGCCATAGAAGCCCTGCATCATGCCGAAGGTCTTCTTGTTACCGATAATCTTCACGTCGGGGTAATACTTCTTAATCAGAGCCAGCGAGCCGCTGTGGTCGGGCTCCATGTGGTTGATCACCAGATAGTCAATAGGACGGTCGCCAATCACCTCTTGAATATTCTTGATGTAAGGCACGAAGAAATCCACTTCCACCGTGTCAATCAGACAAACTTTCTCGTCGTCAATCAGGTAAGAATTATAACTAACGCCATTGGGCAGGGGCCACAAGCCCTCGAAAAGGTTTTTGTTACGGTCGTTAACACCTACGTAATAAATCTTGTTGGTAATTTCGATCATTGCTTTTATTGTTGTTTTGGTTATTAATATCAAACTCCAATCTTTTAACTGTTATCTCTTAACTTTTAACTGTTATCTCTTAGCTTTCAACTCCTCTCCGAACGCCTTGTCGATGGAGTTGCTGATACTCTTGCAGCAGTTGGCAGAGAAGAGCTGGGCGCAATGGATGGTCTTGTCCCATTGCTCCTCGGTAAGTCCGTTTGCGATAGTCTCACTGGTGATGCCGTATTTCATCATGCCATACACAAAACCGGCATTGAAGTTGTCGCCGGCGCCGATGGTGCTCACCGTCTCGGTGGCAATGATAGGATAGCTCTTGCGCAATCCCTCGGCACGTAGCTCCACCGGATGGGCTCCGTTCGTGTAGATGAACTTCTTGCAATAGAACGATATCTCGGCGTTGTACACCTTGTCGCAGTCGTCTTTCTTGAACATGATATTGAAGTCCTCGTAACTGCCACGCACCACATCTGCCAGCTCCAGATTCTCCAGAATGTTCGGAGTAACCTTCATCAGGTCGTTTTTGTGGCTCGCACGGAAGTTCACATCGTAGTAGAGAATGGCGCCTTTCTGCTTGGCATACTCCAGAAAGCCGTGCACCTGAGGCCGGATGACGGGATTGACGGCATAGAACGAGCCGAACATCACGATATCGTCTGGCTGCACGTCGGGGTATACAAAGTCCAGCTGGTCGTGCGGATGATCCTTATAGAAGATGTAATCAGCATCGTTGTTGTCGTCAAGGAAAGCCAGCGAGATGGGCGACTTCGAGCCGGGGAATCGGTTCACGTGGTCGGCATTCACCCCATTCTCATGCAGGAACTGCACGATGGTGTCACCGACGCGGTCGTTGCCTGCCTCACTGATAAACGTTGCCGGAACACCAGCACGCCCCAACGAGATCACTCCGTTGAACACGCTGCCACCCGGAACGGCGCCGATGGGCTGTCCGTCGCGGAAAATGATGTCGAGCACTGTCTCGCCAATACCGATAACCTTACGCATATATCTTTCCTTCTGATTACGCCACAAAGATACAAATTAATTCATAATTGACAACTGATAATTGACATTTTCTTCGTAATTTTGCAGCGGAATGACAAAATACAATACCCACACGCTGCCCAACGGGCTGCGCATCATCCACCTCCCCTCCGACTCGCAGG
>JAEEGF011253152.1_pt1 | contig 10171 bp, 8 predicted proteins | sample 9134171 | NCBI WGS metagenome assembly JAEEGF01 (sample SAMN16246542, study PRJNA631951) | gut metagenome | biome: gut microbiome; feature: rumen; material: AP-attached | host: Bos | place: Iran: Karaj | collected 2018-10 | reverse complement strand
ATCAAGCCTGTCAAACACGGCTTTGTTGAAATACAGACATGACGTGATGCTGAAGCTTGTCGGGCTAATATCGCCGTTTACCATCATAAGGTTGTTTCTTATTGAAAAGCCGTTTTTGATGGAGCTGTCCCACCATGGCTTGGACAGATCAACATACGGCAGTTTTTCAAACGGAAGAACAAGATTGTCCTGCGCCAGCGCCGCGCCGCTCACCATATGTACGAAGCAGAGATCGTAATCGTCCGATCCGGCTTTTACGCTAGTTCTTATTTTAGTATTTACAGCGGAATACTCGTCGGTGGACACTTCAAGCTCTATGCCGAAACGCTCCATAACGTTTGCGTTTCTCGTAAACACGGCGTCGTGCAGCGGATCGGCCGTCTCGTGATCCTCGGTATAAACGTCGCTTGCCTGCATACCGTCCGGCAGAATGACTCTGAATACTTTATTTTTGTAATTGACTGTCGGCAGATCGTCCGGTATCTGCGTCTCCTCGGGTTCCGCCGTCTCTTCTTCCGTCGTCACTTCCGCGGTCGTTTCGTTTCCCGCGGGTTTATCCGCGCATCCCGCCATTATAAGAGCGGAAAGACAAAGAAGAGCGGCAAACAGAATGCATAAAATCCTCTTCATCATATCATCCTTTCTGTATTGAGTTTTATTACGTATATATAATATCATATTTTTTATAAAATTTCAATGTGTTTTATGCATTTTTTCAAATAATTTTATATAGAAAAAACCGTATCCTAAATCTCGTCAAACGGCGACTAAAACGGATATTAACACAAAAACCGGGCGTTTTATTTCTTTTTATCGCAAGAAAAAAATATTTACCGACACTACGGTGCGACACCTTTATCGCTTTGTTTTCAGTATCATATAAGCACACACAAAAAAGGAAGGTAAACGTCAGAATGAAAGAAAAAGTTAAAACGGCTGCGGCTAAAATAATGATATTTGAAAAAGCAAAGGAGTTTTTGGGTGAAAAAAGGACGAGTTTGATATACGGTCTTATATACGGCGTGCTTGCGTATACGTTCGGCGGGGCGGAGCTTATTTTTGAGACGGCGCCGCTGGGGCTGGCGTTCGTCTGCGCGGCAAGAGAGGGCATACCGTTTGCCGCCGCGGGGCTTGTCATATCCGCGTTAGTCATCGGCGGAAACGACACGGTCATGATACTGTCCGGCGCGGTCGTCGCTCTCGGTTTCAGATACGCGCTCTCGTTCGTTCTGCACAGAAAAGATGCGGCAGTGTTTTCTCTGCACGACGGACTTGCTCCGCGCATAGCGTCCGCCGCCGCGGGCTCGGTCACTATATCGCTTATCAGGATAATTTATAACGGTTTTAGATATTACGATCTTTTAGCCGCGGCGTTTTACATACTCTGCTGCTGCGGCGCGGTGTACGCTTACTCTTTGTTTGCAGACGCGGAAAACAAAAACACGGAAAAATACGAGGCGGGGCTCGCCGCCATGATGTTTTCCGTCGTCATATCGCTTAAAGGCTTTTTCATCTTCGGCGTTTCTGTCTCCGCGCTTGCCGCGTTTGCGCTCACGCTTATCGCCGCGCGGCGCGGGGGAGCCCTGCGCGGGATTGCATCCGGCTTTTTGTGTGGCGCGGCGGTCGATGTATCGCTTTGCCCCATGTTCGGCACCGTGGGATTTTTATGCGGACTGCTGGCGCCGCTTTCGGCTTATATAGGCGTGCTGTTTTCCGTAGTCGCGGGGCTTTTCGTAGGTATGCAGACGGGCGGCTTCAGCTCCATGACCGCCAATCTGCCGGAGGCCGCGGCGGCTTCCTGCGCGGTGCTCGCGGCGGAGTATTTCGGCGCGGTGAAACGTATAAACGGCGCGCTTGACAACAAATACAGAACTCTTGTTTCCTCGTATTCTCAAACCGTGTCGTTTTCGGATATGCTTGAGCGAAAAGACGCGGAGACGAAAAAGTTAGCGGACGCTTTCAAAAGCATATCGGAGCTCACCGCGGACATATCCGCAAGCGAACTGCGGCCGGACAAAAAAGAACTCTGCGCCTGCTTTGAAGAGGTCTTTGACGGGTTCTGTTTTGACTGCAGGCATAAATACGAGTGTTTTCCGGTACACGGCAGGGCGGAGCGGCGTGATCTGCTGTACGTTGCCTCAAAAACGGAAGAAAAAAGGACCCTTGACAGAACTGATCTGCCGGATAATATAAAAAATATATGCAAAAACGCGGACGTCATAACCGTCAAGCTGAACATAAAAGCATCCGAATATTTAAAAAAGCTTTCCGGGTGCGACAAAGCGGGCGTGGTATCGGCCGACTGCGAGGTAATATCAAAAATACTGTCCGCGAAACGCGCGGACGGAGCGTGCGTTAAGCGCGACGAGGCGGCGGAAAAAACGCTTTGTTCTTTGCCGTATTTCAGAGAGCTTTTCCGGGGCGACGTGACTGTTTACGGGGACAGACAAAAGCATATCACGGCTGCGGGCGCGGACGTAAGGCGCGTTAAGCAAAACGCAAAAGAGCTTAAGGCCGCGGCGGAAAAAGCGCTTGACATTAAGCTTTCCGAGCCGGAGGTGACGGTATCAGACGGGCTTGCCGTGCTCCGCATATCCGGCGCGCCGCTTTTGCAAGCGGAGGTCTGCACGTCGGACAAGCCGAAGCTTGATCAGATAGTGAACGGCGACACGTCGTTTTATACCGAATGTGACGGGCGGCTTTTCTGCACGGTATGCGACGGCATGGGGAGCGGCAAGGACGCCGCGGCGGCGTCGCGGCTTACGGGAATAGTGCTCGGCAGACTGCTGTACGCCGGCTGCGACAGGTCCGTGACGCTCCAGGCGCTGAATCAGATCATACGGCAGAGGCGCACGGAGTGTTTTTCAACTGTGGACATGCTTGAAGCCGACCTTATGTCGGGCGAAGCGTCTTTTTACAAATGCGGGGCGTCGCCGTCGTTCATACTGCGCAAGGGCAAAGTCTACCGCATAGCCTCCCACACGCCGCCGGTCGGCATTATGAAGGAGCTTTGCGCGGAACGAGTTGAATTCAGACTTATGCGCGGCGACGTTGCGGTAATGGTAAGCGACGGAGTGACGGACAGCTCCGAGGACGCGCCGTGGCTTCACACCGTTTTAAGCGAACTTGAAAACACCGACCCGGCGCTGATCTGCGACACTCTTATGGAAGAGGCGGAAAAACGTTACGGCAATTCCGACGATATGACTGTTCTTGCGGTGAGGTTTACGTAAAGGCGGACGAGCAATGCTCGCCCCTGCAATTCACGTCACGAAGGGACATATCGCATTCCGCAGGAATATATCGCGTCCGCAGGACATATCGCGTTTCACAAGAAACATATCGCGTTCTCAAGAAACATATCGCGTCCCGTAAGGAACAATTATTATGGCGATATATCGCTGTTGCGATGCGATATATTTGCTTCGCAAATGCGATATAATGCTTACGCATTGCGATATGCGCTTCGCGCATGAAAAACGGACGAGCAATGCTCGCCCCTGCAGGATAAACGGATTTGATTTCGCGATGATCCGCGGCGGCGCTTTCCGTGCCGTACGGCAAAGATAAAAATACATAGAAATACCCCGGCACGGAATTGAAATATTTTCCGCGCCGGGGTCCTGTATTTTATTTTTTTCAAAGCGGCGGAAAATATTTCCCGTTTGCGCCGTGCGCAAACTGCGCCGCCCTGCCGCTTAGTTAAGTTCGCTCAAAAAATTGTCAAACATTGACTGGAAATCAACGTTGCCTAAGAACGCCGATCCCGCACCGATGATCGCGTAAACTATCAGAATGACAACAGCGACAACGATCGATATAGCGGAAATGACTATACCCGCGACGCCGAGGCCTCTCTTATAAAGCGCGCATCCGATTATACCGGTTATAAGTCCGATAAACGCAAGAGCTATGGAATATCCGGGCATCCAGCAAAGACCGAGAGCCGCTAACGCGTAGATCAGGCTGTGTATGCAGAGTATGAGGCTCGCTATTTTCTTTCCCTTGCTGACTTCCTTCTTGGGAGCCGCAGGCTGTGCGTAATATACAGGCTGGGGCTGGGGCTGCGGTTGGGGTTGAGCGTAATAAGTCTGCTGAGGCTGGGGCTGCGGTTGAGGCCGCGCAACGTTCATCGGCGCGCCGCAATTGGTGCAGAACGATGCGCCGTCCGCGTTCTTAGCGCCGCATTTTGAACAGAATGCCATAATAACTATCCTTTCTTTACTTTATATTACTTGTTTATAATTTTCTTTATATCAAAGCATATTCAAAAGATTGTTCGGGTCAAGCGCGCTGAAATCAAAGCCGTTTATCGCGGTTATGATCAGAGCTACGGTAAACAGAGCAAGGCTGATTATCGACAGTATAAGGCCTATTTTTGCCGTAACTCTTCCGCTTTTTTTAACGCCTATAATGCCGGTTATAAGACCGACCGCCGAAAATATCGGAAACAGACAGCATATAAATCCGGCTATGCCGAATATCAGACTGACCGTGCCCAGACCGCCGCCGCCTGACGCGGGCGCTCTGTCTTCTTCCGGTACGACGTTCTGCTCCTCCGGCCTGTACTGCTGATACTGCGGGCCGTAATCCTGTCTGTACTGCTGATATCTTTGCTGCCAGCCGGACTGGTCCTCCCGCACTTTATTCTGCGAAGGCTCCGGCTTTGTCAGACGCATACCGCATTCCGTACAGAAATTGAAACCTTCCGGCGAAAACGTGCCGCACTTCGGACATACGGGCATATCTGATATCAACTCCCTTCTCTTTTATACCATTATACAACAGCGCAAAAACTTTGTCAATACGGTTTTTGCAAAAAATAATTTATCTGTTTATGCCTATCACAAGCAAAGATCTCGCGTCCGTGAACCGCTCTCTGTTGTCCTTCGCGCCGAAGATGCCGGCTATAACCTTTTTCGTGCTGAACGCCGCGGAGGCTATCAGACAGCAGCCCGCCTCGTCCGTCGTACCGGTCTTCATACCGTTTGCGTTTTCGTAAAAATACGGGCTGTCCGGGTCTATCAGCTTGTTCGTGTTCTCCCAGCTGTTTTTATGGCCGCTCGCGTATCTGACGTCGTCGTGCTCGAGTGCGGCGTATTTCATTAGTATCGGCTCGGAGAGGGCGGCGTACCCTATCGTCATTCTATCGATTATGGTTGTATAGTGATCGTCGTCATGATAACCGTTCGGGCACGTGAAATGCGTGTTTTTAAGTTCCAGCACTTCCGCCACGTATCTGTTCATCTCGTCAACGAAGACTTTCGTCGCGTCCACGCCGGACAGATTTTCGTCCTTCGCTATTATCCTGCCCACGCCCGCGGCGACCGTATACGCCGCGTCGCCGCCTGACGGCAGCATCATGGCTTCGATAAGCATATCGAGCGACAGCTCGTGATTTGATTTTATGTAAGCGATCGAAGAATCGGACGCTAAAAGCGACTGCTCGTCCCCGGGCTTGAAAACGACGTCCGGCTCGCAGTATTTCAGCGCGACAATCGCCGTCAAAAGCTTCGTCGTGCTTGCCGGATATATTTTTTCCTCCGGGTCGCAATTTATATACATTATTTCCTTTGTATTTGCGTCGATCAGTATGGCGTAGGGTGAGGTGACCGTCACGTTTACGGGGTTGTCCGCCATTTTAAACGTCCCGTACGGCGACGGCGGCTCCGGCTCCGTTTCTTCTTCCGTTTCCGTCTCTGTCTCTGTTTCCGTTTCGGTTTCCTCAGTTTGGTCTTCCGTTACGCCGGCTTCCGTTTCAGTGACGGGAACTGACGTTTCCTCCGGTTTATTCGTGCACGCGCAAAGCAGTGCCGTATATATGAACGCCGCGGCAAGCAGCAGTGATATAAGCTTTTTCATACAGTCTCTCCGGTTTTTTCTTAATAATATCCCATTTCCCCGTTTTTTTAAACTGTTTGTATATAAGTATTTGTAAATATTTATAGCCGGGCGAGCGTTAAATCCGACCCGCTTTTTTTCGTAAGAAATGAAAAATAATTGCGTTTACACAAAATTTTTACTGTTTTTCGATAATTTTGTATTGACAAATCGGAAAAGATGTGGTATTATATGAAAAAAAACGAGGGAGCGTATTTATGCAGCAGCTTGTTCTTGAAGAAGTTACCCCGGAGGCGGAAAGAGCCTTTGAGGAAGAATTTGCACAAAGATTTGAAGAAGATAAAAGCGGATATCCGCAGGTAAAAAGATCGCGTTACGGCACCGCCGAGCGGGTTTTCGCGTTTATCTGTTTTGTTCTGGGTTATTTTTTACTTCGCACCTTCAACGGCGCGGGTCTCGGCGCTACGGTCACGACGGTGCTTCTGACCGCGGTCCTTGCCGTGTATATGAACAGTAAAGGCGCGGTACAGCGCGCGCCGCATTACGTTTATCTTGCGGCAACTGCGCTGTTTTCATCCGTTTTCGTTTTGTCCGACGACGGATTCATAAAAACGCTGGCGGCGATATTCATTTTCTTTGCGCTAATGTTTTACCCGTATTTCACACACGGCTCCGGCAGGCGCGAATTCATAAACGATATGTTCGTTTTCGATATGATAAAATCCGCGCTTATAATGCCGTTTTCGTCAATAATAAGCGTTTTCCCGGCGGCGTTCTCCGGCAAGCGCGCGAAAAAAAGCGGATTCAGAGCGTGGCATATAGTCGTAGGGCTTTGCATAGCCGCGCTTCCGACGTTTATTGTGGCGACGCTGCTCTGCTCCGCGGACGCCGGATTCACCAATCTGTTAAACAAAGCGGCGGATTTTTTCTCGCACGGCATATTTGACGAGATACTCTGGTTCATAGCCGGAACACCGGTCGCGATGTACGTTTTCGGTATGCTTTATTCAAACGGCATATCAAAGCATCAGTCCGTTCTTACAAGATACCAGCACGAAACGTTTCGGCGCGTTGTATCCGTTATCCCGCAGGCGATAGCGTACGCCGCGGTAACGCCACTGTGCGTACTTTACGTCGTATTCTTATCCGTCCAGGCTAATTATTACTTCGGCGGGTTTTTATCAAATCTGCCGGACGGGTTGACTTACGCTGAATACGCGCGCTCCGGCTTCTTTGAGCTGTGCGCCGTAGCCGTTATAAATATGGTGGTCATAATCCTGCTCGCCGTTTTCACAAAGAAAAAAGCGGACGGAAAAGCGACGCTGCCGCTTAAAGTATATTCAATAGTATTATCCTGCTTCACTCTGCTGCTCATCGCCGTGGCGGCATCCAAAATGTTTATGTATATAGACGCGTACGGGCTCAGCAGACTGCGCATATTCACGAGCTGGTTTATGATACTTCTCTCTTTCGCGTTCATTTTTGTTATAGTAAAACAAATATATTCAAAATTCAATTACTTCGGCGCGCTTGCCGCGGTGTTCGCCGTACTGTTCGGCGCGCTGTGCTTCTGTGACGTTGACGCGCGAATTGCCGAATACAACGTAAACGCCTATATAACGGACAGCAAAAAGACGATAGATATGGCGCAGTTAAGCAAGCTCTCCGACTCCGCCGTGCCGTATATAGTAAAGCTCACTCAGCCGGTAGAAGGCAGAAGCGACGAGGAAAACGAGGCGGTCACGTATAAAGCGGCAGAGATACTTTCAAAAAGAAAACGCGAATACGCAAACGGATACGATTACATCCACTTCAACTACCCGCGCTACGTTGCCGAAAAAGCCGCCGAGCCGTTTTAAGCTGAATTTGCGAACGCAAATTCAATTTAGCCGGGCATCGCCCGATTTAACTCGCCGAAGGCGAATTCAGCTGCCGTCGCAGACGGCAATTTAGCTGAATTTGCGTATAAACAAATAATACGGAGATCTGATATGTTCAGAAACAGCGTTAAAGCTATAATATGTATTATTGCAATTATAGGTATTTTATTAAATATAACTTCCTGTCAGATGATAAATGATTACGTTCTAAGACAAATAGCGCCATTGAACGGAGACTGGGATTATGATTTAACGGAAATATACGCGATTGAAAGAATAAACTTTCTTGATATTTCGCTTTTCAGAAAAAAGAAAAACAATTCAGAAAGACTGCTTGAAAGTAACGTTTTCATACAGGAATTCTGCACAGACAAAAACGTCGTTTGCATAAAGTATATTATTTTGAATGACAGTGATAAGCGTGACGGCGAAACCAATAAGCTCCGGATACAGAATAAAACGGTTTTATATGACGATACGTTTGCAAGCCGGTATATGATATACAGTCTGAAGGATGAGAAGATCCTCGCCGATCATGATAAAAAAGAGGATTTAGAGTATTTTTGTGAACGTAACGGGCATATGACGGAATTTGAATGGATATCAACGGCAACAATGCCGGACGGAGCGTATTATCCCGGAATGGAATAGCTTTCGTCTAAAAACGTATAATTAAGAACTAAAGAAAACAACCGTTAAATACAAAACGATACAAGTTATCAATACGGTTCGTTTTCTTAGTTATATACTCCCGAAGACCGCACTTCCCCCATATGCGGTCTTCTTTTGGGTATTGACAAAATGAAAAAAACGTGTATAATAATAACAATCTGAAAAAAACGGAGTGATAGATATGAATATAGTATGTTTAGACCTTGAGGGCGTTCTTGTCCCGGAAATATGGATAGAATTTTCAAAAGCCAGCGGAATACCGGAGCTTAAGCGCACCACGCGCGACGAGCCGGATTACGACAAGCTGATGAAATACCGCATAGCGATACTTAAAGAACACGGGCTCGGACTTAAGGAAATAAAGAGCGTTATAGAGACGATAGACCCGATGCCCGGCGCGCGCGAGTTTCTCGACAGCCTGCGCGAGATCACGCAGGTGCTGATACTGTCCGACACTTTCACGCAGTTTGCCGACCCGCTTATGAAAAAACTCGGCAGACCGACGATCTTCTGCAACACACTTGAAGCGGCGGAGAGCGGAGAGATAACCGGATATAAGCTGAGAGTTGAAAAATCAAAACTCACCACGGTAAAGGCTCTGCAGTCGATAGGATTTGAAACGATAGCCGCCGGCGACAGCTATAACGATCTGGCTATGATACAGGCGAGCAAGGCGGGATTCTTATTCAGAAGCACGGAGCAGATCAAAAAGGATCATCCGGAGCTTCCCGCGTTTGAGGAATACGACGAGCTTCTCTGCGCGATCAAAGAAGCGTTATAATAAAAAATCCCTGACTGCCGCGTTATGCGGCAGTCTATTTTTGATAATTTATGCATTGTTATTGCATAATTTACACAATTTTATCGAATTTATACACAATTTTGTGCATTTTAGTACTTGACAAATGCATTTTTATGCGTTATAATATGCACAACAAAAACAAAACGGCTCCGCCTTAAAAGTTCGGCAGAGCAAAGAAAGGAAATAACAATTATGAAAAAACTTCTGACACTTATCTTAGCGGCGGCAATGCTGACCGGCTGCATAGCTTTAACGTCATGCGGCAAGACCGAGGAGAAGATCTTAAACGTTTACACGAACGCTGGCTTCGCGCCGTATGAATACCTTGACGAAAACGGCAAGGTAGTGGGCGTGGACATAGACGTCGTAAACTACATAGGCGAAAAGCTCGGCTACAAAGTCGTCATTTCGGATATCGAATTCAACGCTATCTTGAATGAAGTCGAAAAAGACAAATTCGCCGTAGGCGCCGCCGGCATGAGCAAAAAGCCGGACCGTGACGAGGTGGCTCTGGCGTCCGACGTTTACGCGACTTCTGTTCAGTACATAATCGCGCCGACAGGAACGTTTGAAGGCGAAAAGGTCGCTTTGGCGGACGCCGTTGCGTACGTCGCGGGATCTTCTATCAAATCCATAGGCGTACAGAAAGGCACGACCGGCGCGGATCTTGTAAGCGAGGGCATAGCGGGTACGGATGCGAAATCCATTGAATACAGCAACGCGATAGTCGCGTCGCAGGATATAGGCACAACCGTAGCGGCGGTCGTTATAGACAAGATGCCCGCGGAAGCCATCTGCAAGGACAAGGACAATCTGCAGTGCTGGTCGCTTGACGCGGAAATGGAATCTTACGTCATGTACTTCAATAAGGACAACGCCGAACTTGTAAAACAGGTAAACGAAATATTGAAGCAGATGATAGAAGACGGTCTTATAGATCAGTACACCGTAAAGCACAGCAGCTGACGGCAGTATC
>JAEEGF010746873.1_pt1 | contig 10171 bp, 3 predicted proteins | sample 9134171 | NCBI WGS metagenome assembly JAEEGF01 (sample SAMN16246542, study PRJNA631951) | gut metagenome | biome: gut microbiome; feature: rumen; material: AP-attached | host: Bos | place: Iran: Karaj | collected 2018-10 | reverse complement strand
AAATATTAAAATAATAAATGAAATTTTTTTTGTATAAAAAAAATAATTATAAATTTTTAATTAAATTAACATATAACTAATAAAATTAATTATATTAATTAATAACTTAAATGTCTTCAAAATACATAAAAAAACACCCAATTCCAGATGGATTTGAAGAACTTTTAACTGAATTTACAAAAGAAATTTTAAGAAATCAACCATTAGATATTATAGATTTTGGTTGTGAATTTTTTCGTTGTTTACAAGAGGGTTTATTATTAGATTATGAAAAAAGAGGACAAAACATTCCATGTGATTTCAAACCAATAGTTCCTAAATTTTCAAAAAATAAAATATATGAACAAGGTCCAGAAATAACACCAATTAAACAAGGTCCAGAATTAACACCAATACCAAAAGAAGAATCAAGTTCAGTTCAAAAAAAAGAAGAAGAAAACAATCAAGAAAAAGAAGAAGATGAAAAATTATTACCAATTGAAAAAGTAGATGAAAAAGAAGAAAAAACACCTTCTCAAAAAGAAGAAGATAATATGTTACCAACTGAAAAAAATGAAGAAAAAGAAAATGTTGAAGAAGGAAATGCTCAAATTACTTTACCTCAAATTTATGATGCTGAAAAAGGTTTAGAAGAAAAAGGTGAAGAAAAAGAAAATGAAGATAATGCTCAAATTACTTTACCTCAAGTATATGATTCTGAAAAAGGTTTAGAAGAAAAAGGTGAAGAAAAAGAAAATGAAGATTATGATCCTTCAGGTAATATCAGAGCTAATCCAATAGAAGTAAAAGAAACTCCAGACGAAGAAGAAAAAGATCAAGTTTCTAATGTTTTACCTTCAAGTCAAAGAAACATTGATGATAATAAAAATCTTATTTCAACTAAATCAAATTATAATGAAATTAATGAAGAAACTCCTGCACAAACATTAACAAACTTCGATAAAACAAATTATTTAAATTGTATAGATTTTGAAGAAAAAGAAAATATTTTAAATTCATTAAAAGAAAGTGATCCTTTAGTTCCTAATTATATTGAAAATACATTTGAGCCTTTTAAAGATATGAATGAAGTTTTAATTTTAATTCAAAAAGGAATTGTATCATTTTATAATACAAAAGGAACAGAAAATGAAGATGAGTTCAATCAATTAAATGAAGAAATTAAAAATAAAATTAATGAATTATCTCAAACTGAAAAAGGAAGCTTTTTAAATGAAGATTTACATTCTCAAGAAGATATAAATGAAGTTATAAAATTATTTAAAAGTAAAGAATATTATCCAAGAATTACTAAATGTTATATGATGAAATTAAATGATATATCAAAAGAAAATGATCCTATTTTAGATGAATTATCATTTTTCTTATTTAATGAAAAAATAAAATTAATTTTAGATAATGAACCTAATCAAATTTTAAATCAAAAACCTTATTTATTACCATATTTTGAACATAATATTGAATTATTACAACCTGAAATTTATTCATTTGTCTTAAATTCAAAAAGATACACTGATGATGAATTTTGTAGTAAATTTACACAATTTTCAATAAGAAAAAGAGAATTATGTTTGAATTTCTTTAATTTATATAATTTAAACAACAAAGAACCAGAAATTATTAAGCAACAAGCTTTACTTGAAAAATGTCACTATATTTCATCTCCAAAACAAATAAAAAATAAATTAGATGAAGTAAATGAAGAAAATAAGGAAGGAATTTATAATACAGTTCAAGAAAAATTACAAGAAAATTATACTAAAATGTGGGGATATATTCAAAGAGTTATTAATACTCCAATTGAATTAGTTGATACTAGTTTTTATGATTATAGTAAATATGAAACAGTCGAAAGAGAAATTATATATCAATGGCTTGATTTGAATGAAGATTATAAAGATATATCAGAAAAATTAAAAAATATTAATATTGATGGAAAAGAAAGTAACTTTTTACATAAATTAAATGAATTATATAATGAATTTGAAAATTGTCCAAAATTATCTTATAGAAATAATTGTATTTTTAGAAATAAATATTTTGAAGTTCCTGAATCTGTTCAAAATATTATTGAAAAAATTGATGATCAAAATAATGAATTAAATGAAGAAGAATTATTCCAAGAATTTAAAGAAAAAAGTCCTTTAGCTCAAGATGGAATTTATTATTATCTTTTAATTAAAAATAAAGATTTAAATAAATATGATAATTTATTATTAAAAATAACTCAAGAAAAAGAATTAAGAGAAATTGAATCATTAAAATCAAGAGGAAATGCATTAAAAGAGAATTTCACTGATGATTCAGATGAATTTGTTGCATATAAAAATGATTATAATCTTTGGAAACAAAATATTATTCCATCTATTAATAAATGGTTTGAAACTGATGATCAACTTAAAGATGATTACTTTACTAATGAATTAAATAATGAAACCGAAAAACAAATTTTAATAAGAATGCTTGAATGTGAATATTTATTAGATGATAACTCTCCATTTAGATTTAAAATACCAGAATATAAAAATATTATAGGAGATACATCACCAACAAAAGAAATTCAAGGAACCAATGAAGGTAATGAAGTATTACTACCATCTGAGGTCAAAGAAAAACAAGATGAAAACTTAGAAGAAGAAAGTAAAGCTCTATTACCAAGTGAATTAGATAAGAAAGAAGATATAACACCTGGAGGTGAAGAAGATAAGAAAGAAGATATATCTCCTGGAGAAGAAGATTTACCACCAGAAGATGTAGAAGATAAGAAAGAAGATATTACACCTGGAGATGATAACATAAATCTTCCAAAAGAGGAAGCCCACTATATGGATCAAGAAGAACAAGAAAAAAAAGAGGATGTTGAAAATGAATATAAAGATGAAGAAATGTATGTTGATAATGAAGAAAAACCTGAACAAAAAGCTGATGAAAATAATAATGATTTAGCTCCCGAAGAAGAAAAGAAAGAAGAAAATGCTCAAAGTGAAGTAGGAACAAATGAAAATTTAAGTGAAAAAAATGCAACAAAATACACTGGTAATTTTTATTAATTTATTAAAATGATAATAATAATTTTAGTTTATTTATAATTCATTATAATATAATAAATTAAATTAAATTTATTTTTTTATTAAGTTTATTATTTAAATTTATAATTATTTATATTTAATAAAATTAATTATAATATTTTAAATAAAACTAATTTCTCCTAATGCATATATTTAAAATATAAATTGATTAATAATCAAAATATAAAACATATTTTTAAATTTTTTTAAATTTATCTCCCAACCAAAATCCATGTTTTTTCTTTCCATTTTTTCCCGAAATTAACGTTCCTTCTCCAAATTTTATATCATTCCTAAATTCACCTATATATCTATCCCCAGTTTTTCTATATAACATTTCCCCTTTTCCTTCCATTTTATTTTTAAGAAAATCTCCTTCATATTTATCACCATTTCCAAATTCCAAAACTCCTTTTCCTTCTTTATTATTTTTCACCCAATCTCCTACATATTTATCTCCATTATGATATCTCATAGTTCCTTTTCCATTCATTTCATTATTTAACCATTCTCCATTATATTCATCTCCATTTGAATAAACTAACACTCCATTTCCATTTCTTTTATTTTGTTTGAAATTCCCTTTATATGATTTATAATTTTCAAAATATATAATTCCAAATTCATCTTCTGTTGCAACCCCGCTCTTATATGTTATTTCTCCATAACCATCCATAAAATTATTTTCAAAATTTCCTTCATAAATATCACCATTTTCAAAAACTTCTTTTCCTTTTCCACATTTTTTTCCGTTTTTCCAATTTCCTTGGAATTCACCTCCTTTCATATATGATAATTTTCCAAAACCTTCTTTTTCATTATTTACAAATTTTCCTTGATATATATCTCCATTTTCATATACCATTTTTCCGTCTCCATCATAATTATTATTTACGAAATTTCCGATGTAATTTTCTTTTAAATCATAAAAACTTCCTTTTCCATCTTTATTTCCTAATTTATACTCACCATCATAAAATTTTCCGTTTTTAAATACTTCTTTTCCTTTTTTATCATATATTTCATATGTATATTCACCTTCGTAATATTTTCTTTCGTTTTTATCATTGAAGATCATTTTACCATCTGTGATTAAACCTTCTTTAAATGTTCCAATGAATTCATCTCCGTTTATGTAATAATATTTTCCTTTTCCGTTTGGAAGGTCATTTTCAAATTCACCTTCATATTTATCTCCGTTGTTATAGTAAAAAGTTCCTTTTTTTTTAATATTATCTTCAAATTCTCCTTCAAAATAACCATTATTATAAATAATTTTACCTTTTTTAAATAAATTATTATAAAATTCTCCTTCGAAAAAATTTCCGTCATTAAAGAAAATTTTTCCATTTCCATTCATTAAATTTTGTTTGAAATTTCCGATATATTTATCACCATTTGGATATAATAGTTCTCCATTTCCATTGAATAATTCATTTTGAAAATTTCCTTCATATATAGACCCATCATGAAAAGTTTTTTTTCCATTTACAATTTTATCATCTTTAAATTCTCCTACAAAAATATCTCCATTTTTATAAAAATAGGTTCCATTTTTATTTTTTAAATTATTTTCCCAATCTCCTTCATATTTCTCCCCATATTCATTAATATAATTTCCTTTTCCATTTCTTAATCCATTTTTAAAATTTCCTTCATATTTTGAACCATTTTTATATGTAAATATTCCAAAACCTTCAATGACATCATTAATAAAATTTCCTTCATATATATCACCATTTTGATATATCATTTTTCCTGAACCTTTTTTTAAATTATTTTCCCAATCACCTTCATAATAATCCCCATTTTTATACCAATATTTTCCTTTTCCATTTCTATAATTTTGTTCAGAACATGAAAATTCGCCTTCATATGATTCACCATTTTTATAATTTATTTTACCATTTTTTATATAATCATCTTCAAATATACCTATTATATGGTCTCCATTACTGCAGAAATATTCTCCTTGACCGTTTTTTTTATCATTTTCATAATAACCTTTATATGTTTCTTGTTTAGTTAGTAATTTAGATTCACCATATCCAGATTTTTTATCGTTTCTAAATTCTCCTTCGAATGTGTCTCCGTTTGCATAAATGTATTTTCCTTTTCCTTCTACACGATTATGTGAGAAATCTCCAATGTATTTATCTCCGTTTTTATATGTTATCATTCCTTTTCCATGTTTGACATTTTTTTCATATGTTCCTTCATAAATATGACCTTCTTCATATATAATTTTTCCACTTAAAAAGTAATTATTATGAAAAATACCTTCAAATCTATCTTTATATCTACAATAAAAAAATTGACCTGCACCTTCCATTTTATCTGTATCCCATTCACCTATATATCTACATCCATCATCAAAATCTATTTCAACTTCTTTTTTAACTTCACTCCAAATTCCTTCGAAAATTGTTTCTTTTCTATCATTTACATATAATTTTCCTCTTCCATTTATATAACCTTCTACGAATATTCCTTCGAATTTATTCCCATTTTCAAAATATATAGTTGCATTTCCTTGTAACATATCATTTTGAAAATTACCTTCTAATTTATTTTTTGAATTTGGTGATGTAATTTCACCTTTTATTTTTTCATCATTTTCATAAATTCCTTTAAAAATAATATTATTTTGATCTATAAAAATTCCATTTCCATTTCTTCTATCATCTGCCCATTCACCTTCATATGAAAAATTTAAACCATAGGTCATTTTTCCTTTTCCATTTCTTTTATTATCTTTCCATTCTCCTTCATAAATATTATTATCATTATAAATCATTTTTCCTTTTCCATTTTTTTGATCATTATCAAATTCTCCTTCATATTTATTAGATAATGTATTTAAATGAACATATGAAGTATAATGTGTTAAATCCTGATTTTTAAAGAATTTAAAACTAAAAGGAAAAAAATTATTTTTTATAACTCTAGATTCAACTTTTTGGTTTAATTCTCCATTTACATAAACTTCTATTCCATTTCCTTTTTTCATATTTTGTTTAAAATCACCTTCATAATAATCTCCATTAACATAATTAATTTTTCCTTTTCCTTCTCTAAAATCATTTGTAAAATCACCTTCATAAACATCGCCATTAACAAATGTTAATTTTCCTTTTCCTTCTCTTTTATCATTTTTAAATTCACCTTCATATACATCACCGTTTTTATAATAAAGTTTTCCATTTCCTTCTATATGATCATTATCAAAATCTCCTTCATATAAATCACCATTACTAAATCTCATCTCACCATTTCCACATTTTAATCCTTTCACAAATTCTCCTTTATAAACATTACCATTATTATATATTATAGTTCCTGATTTTGAAAATAATCCTTCTGTAAAATAACCTTCATAATAATCACCATTATTATAATAATATTTTCCAAATCCATCACATAAATTATTTTCAAATGATCCTTCATATTTATCTCCATTTATATATTCAATTTTTCCTAAACCAAAATAAATATTTTTTTTAAAATTTCCTTCATAATAATCTCCATTTTCATAATAATAAATTCCTTTTCCTTCTATAAAATCTTCTTGCCATTCTCCAATATATTTTTTTTTTATTAGATCTTGATAATATATTATAACTTTTCCTTCTTCTTCATAAAAATCACCTATTATTTCTTCACCTGCCTTTTTTATTGTTCCTCGACCTTTTATATAATTATTATCCCAAATTCCATCAAATTCTAAAGCTTTTAATTTATTTGTATATTTTCCTTTGTTTATTTTTTTATTATTTTCAAATTCTCCTTCAAAAATTTCGCCTTGTTTAAATTTTATTGTTCCTTTTCCATTACATTTATGATTTAACCAATTTCCATCGTAAATGTTGCCATCTATGTCTAATAATTCTCCTTCGCCTGAAAATTTATCGTTTTTAAAATAACCATTATAATATGTTCCATTTTTGTTTGTTAATTTTCCTTTTCCGTTCATTTGATTTTTACTAAATTCTCCTTCATATTCCGAACCATTTGTAAAAAATAATTGTCCTTTTCCTTCTTTTTTATCATTTTCCCATTCACCAATATATTTTTCTGAGATATATATTATTTCTTCATCATCTTCGTTTTCATTTTCTTCTTTATTTTCGTTATTATTATTTTCTTCTTTATTTTCTTCTTTATTTTCATTATTATTATTTTCTTCTTTTTTTTCTTGTTTATTATTATTTGCTAAAAGAACTTTTTTTGCTTCGTTTTCTTTAACTTTTCCGACTTTAAAAATTAGGTCTATTTTATCAAAAACTTGAGTATATATAACTTTATTAATATCCATTTCATCTCCATTTCCATATGTCATTGTTCCTGTTCCGTTTTTTTTGTTATTTTTAAACTCTCCTTCGAAGATATCTCCGTTATTATAATATTCAACACCTTTTCCTTCTTTATTATTTTTTTTAAATTCTCCAAAATAAATTATTCTCAATTTTTTATTTACTAAAATTCCTCTTCCATTTTTTATTGATAATCCTTTTACTGTTTCACCATAATATAAAAAATCATCATCTTCTATTTTTTTTGATTCTATATCTTCGTTTTCTAATGGTGAATATTTTTTTTTTAATTTTTCAAAATCTTCAAGTAAATTTTCTTCAAATTTTGTATTACTTTCTGGTGTAAAATATAATTTTAATATATCATTTATTTTTGGATTTATGACTAAGGAATTAATTAATATTTGAAAAACGTTTTTTTTTCCGAAATTTATTTTTAATAAAAATTCGTTTTCTTTTTGAATTAAACTTTTTTCTTGAGTGTCAATAAAATAAAACAAATCATCAAAAACTTCGCTGAATTTTGAATAATTTTCAAATTGACTGTGTTTTTTAAATTCATCGAAATTTAAGTTATTTTCGAATAGTTTTTCTTTTTTTTTGTTACATATAGCAACGTTTAAAATATCAATTTGATTTTGATTTGAAAATTTTAAAATATATTCTTGATTATTTTCTGTTTTTATTTTGAATTCTTTTCTAATTGGCAATAAATCAATATACATTTAAATAAATAAATAATTAATTTTTATAATATATATTTATAATAATTATTCAATGATAAAAAATTAATTAAATTAATAATTATATAATTTTAAATATAGAAAAAAATAAAAATAAATTATAATAATAAATATTAATTTTTTTTATAAAATTAAATTTTAATTATTATTATTATTCAATTAAACATTTTTTAAATTTTTATCATCTAAAATAATACTATCGCTTATTTCTTGTCTACAAATTGGACATCCATTTCCTTTTATTCTTAACATAATAGCACATTCATTACAAGCAAAACTGTGATGACATGGAATAAAAAAAGTATTTTTTTTATTTACACAACATATTTCACATATTGAATCATCTGATGCTAATCCATATACATTTTCTATATCATACCAATCATTATTATATATTTTACATTTTTGACAAATTGGTTTTATTTCAAAAGATTGATTACTTGAAATATAATTTATTTTACAAAATGTGCTTAAAATACATTCAACTTGAGTATTATTACTATTAATATCAAAAACATATAATTCTATAATAACATCATATAAATTTTTATTATAATTTTTATTTTTAAAAAAATAGTTTATATCAACGAAAACATTTTTATCTATAAAATTAACATTTTTTCCTGGATTCAAAGAAGCTTTTAAAATAAAATCAGTAAATTTTTCTGAAGGTGAATAATAACTTAAATTAACTGGTTGATAATTAAATGCTGAATTTAAATAAAAATTCGCAAAAATTTGTCTTTCACACGAATAATTAAAAGTGATATATTTTTTATTTAAATCATAAGCATCATTTTCAAATTTAATACTATCTTTATCAAATTTAATGGGATTAATATACATTTGAGTATTGATAGTTTTTTGTTGTTTTATAAGACTTTCTTTTGTTATTCCTGGATTGCTTTGTGAAAAAGGGACTAAAGGCGATTGTGTATAAAAATTATTAATTTGATTGTTTCTTAAATTACTTTGTTGAATATATGGATCATTATTATAATTTTGAGATTCATCATTTCCCATTTTTTATTATTTTATATTTATATTTTATTATTATAATTATTTAATTAATATTATGATTTTAAGTCCTGAAGAACCAAAAGAAGGAGAAATTTTAAATAATTTTTATACGAAATTAAATTCATCATGTAATGAAAAAAAAAAATCTATTATTGAATATTTTAATGAACCTGGAAATTTAAATACGAAAATTACTTTAAATAATTTTAATTATGTTCTTAATAATTTAGGCATTGATGATCAATCAGAAGATTTAAGTGTTATTATTAATAAATATCAAGACAAATTTGAAACGAATTATATTGATCTAGAAGCTATTGAAAACGATTTAAAAGAATTTAAAAATAAACCTATTCAACAAAATATTTTTACTCAAAATCCTTCCAAAGCACTGAAAATTTTACTTGATCCATTTGCATCAATGAAAAACAAAGAAGAAAATAAAAATAATAATGAAAATAATGAAAATTCTCAAAAATTAGATGAAAACAACAATAGCAATTTAAATGATAATAATAAACAAAATAATAATGATAATATAATTAATAATAATAAATCAGAAATAAATAAACAATCTTCTATAATTGAAAATAATTCTAATATAAAAGAATCATCAAATTCGAATTTAAATCCTTATGTTGATATAATAAAAGAAAAAATAGAAAACGAAAAAAAACGAATAAATTCCGAATTAAATTCAACTCCTGAATATGAATTGTGTTTAATTTATAATAAAATATACAATAAATGTAAAGAAGGTCAAATGATAAATATTTTTGAAAATCAATTTTATAATAAAGATCAATCATTGACAGGTTATATTTCATATACAGATTTTATAAATATTTTAGACAACACAATTTTATTATCAAACAGAGAAATAGAAATTTTATTTAATGACATTGATTTAATAAAAATAGAAAATAAAGAAGAAGAAAAAAAAGAAAATTTTTTAAAACCTTACAAAAAATTTCTTGAGAAAATTAGACAAAATAATGAAAATCAAATTAAAACCATGAAATATGAA
>JAEEGF012492564.1_pt1 | contig 10172 bp, 8 predicted proteins | sample 9134171 | NCBI WGS metagenome assembly JAEEGF01 (sample SAMN16246542, study PRJNA631951) | gut metagenome | biome: gut microbiome; feature: rumen; material: AP-attached | host: Bos | place: Iran: Karaj | collected 2018-10 | reverse complement strand
AAAGTATACAAAAGCTCCAACAAATATGGATACAACCGTCCAAAGTTTCGTAACTATCGCTCTGTCGGAGTAAAGAAGCATAAGGCCGTATCTTGTAAAATATACGGCAACACCCATTATAGCCGCCGCAAAAGCAGGAATAATGAATGTTCTTAAAACCTCTTGCCTATAGCGCAAATATCGCCTTATAGATAATCCGTTAAGAACGCACATTAAGAATGCGTAAAAAGCATTTGCATAGACTACAGCATAAATATTAAGGTCAAAGCCATACATTAACACAACAAGTACGATGCAATGAAGAACCAAGGATATAATCGCATTCTTAACAGGTTCGTTAAGTCTGTTAATACCCTGCAATATACCGTTTGTTAATGTAGACAGCGAATAGAAAGCAACAGAAATCGCACCGCTTACAAGCATCGAGCCCGCAAGCTCAGAACTATCTCCGAACAAAAGCTCCATAATCGGAGTAGCAAGAACCGCAAGACCGGCAACGCAAGGCAATGCAATAACCATTACAAATCTGGTTGCCTGATATGTCTTCTTTCTCGCCTGTTTCATATCCCGCTGTGCAAATGCCGCAGTAAGCTCAGGTACCGTAGACGCAGCCATTGCGGATGCTATCGCAAGAGGTACATTGATTAAAAGCTTATACTTACCGATATATACACCCCAAAACTGACTGACTTCTTCAGCAGTATAGCTCTGAGTTGCTATAACGTTCTTAAAGATTGCCTGATCTACAAGACCGCTTATATTATAGATCGTAGTACTTAAAAGCACCGGAACTATTGTAAGAATAAGAATCTTAACAAGCTTTCCGTAAGGAACGGTCTCCGTATTCTTCTGCTTTTTTGCCATAGCTGATAATGCCGGAACAAAAGCCACAAAGATAAATCCTATAAATATAAGTCCCGATAAAGCACCGAGCGTTGTACCAAGTGTACCGCCCGCAGCACCGAATGCAGATGCATACTGCTCGGAATTACCGAGTACAGCACCGATTTTCAATCCTCTGTTATATAAGACATATGCGAAAGTAACACTTATTATTGCATTAACTATCTGCTCTATAATCTGAGAAAAAGCCGTAGGAATCATTGTTCCCATACCCTGGAACAGACCACGAAGCACACCCATTACAGAAAGTATAATAAGAGACGGTGCAAGCACCAAAAGCGCATATACGGAAAGCGGTGTTTTTAAGATTTTCGTTATCGTAGAAGCTCCGAAGAATACTATTAAAGCAGCAATAATTCCACTTGTAAGTGAAACCATAAGTGCGGCTTTGTATATTCTTTTAACGGTTTTATAGTCTCCGACTGCTCTATAACCCGATATGAACTTAGAAACTGCGGTCGGAAGCGAATATGACGAAATAAGCAACATAATATTATAGACTTCGAAAGCCGAACCATAATAATTGTTACCGTCATTACCGATTATATTGGTCATCGGAATTCTGTATAAAAGGCCGATGATTCTTGATGTTATTGAAGCTATCGCAAGGATTGAACCTTGAACAATGAATTCGCTTCCTCTACGTTTCTTTGGTATCATAACGTTCCTACTTTATAACAACTTTATTTGCACTCTTTTTATTAACAAGTAATATCCATGTCTTACCCGGATTAAGTTTTATTTCATTTCCTTCGGAATCGTAATAATGCGTAATCGCAAATTCCGAATCCTTAGTCCAGGTTATATTTATCTTCTTACCGTGTGTAATGAAGAATCCTTCACCCTTACCCACTGTACCTATTTTCAAAGATTCGTTATCATCAAAATAAGATATTCCTACAAACTGAATGATGATATTTGTGCATGTAAGCTGCTCTCCCGTCTCAAGATCTACATGCTTGCCCTTATACTGATACCTGTAATAAAGCTCATCATCGGCATTATATTCAAAATAAGGCGCATCAACCGAATATCCGGGTTCCACATAAGACGCATCTTCACCCATTGTAAGTTCATTTAAGTCATTCTCATCGGCAAACAAGAAATGATCTTCCATACCCTCCGGAAGATAAACTCCGTAATTCTTTTTCTCAGCAAATTTAAAAAGCGCTTCACCGTTAGCATAACAGTTATGCGGAGCTTTTCTCTCGGAAACTCTGAAAAATACGGAATCCGTCTCACCCTTTAAGCCGTTAATGCTGTATACCCTGCTGTTTGCAAGCGTATCTTTTGCATATTTCGACTGGCCGACATGTGCATACAATGCCTCATATTCTGCTGCATAATGACAGAAATAATATCTGCACGACCTTGCGGAGCCAATCTTTTTAAGTGTTTTGTAATTTTCGATTATAGACATAAGTCTTGTGATTCCGCCTTCAACAGGGATCTCATAGACAACGGATGCCTCTCCTATGCCGCTTTGAGGAGCGGCTGACTTGGTGTTACCCATCATTATTGCAAGCGGACGATATTTTGCATCATTTTCATCGATATAAAGTCCTGAAATACCGCTTCTGACCATACCTTCATGAGAATTATCCTCTTCAGGCTTTTCCTCTTCTTCTTCCGTACCGCCTTCGTCTTCGTTTTCTTCACCGAACACGTTACTCGGTGCGAATTCATCATCTTCTTCGCTATTATTGCCACAAGCGGAAAGCGCAAGCACAAGAACAATCAAAGAAAGAATAAGTTTTAACTTTCTCATTTTTTAACCCTACCTAACAATGTTTAATATATTTAATATTTCGCGCTGCTTTGCGAACATTACTTCTTCGTCTTCAGGTGTCATATGATCGTATGACAGTAAATGAAGCATACTGTGGCATATTAAAAATGCATACTCACGAAGCCTTGAGTGTCCGTACTCTTCCGCCTGATCGATAACCCGTTTTAAGCAGATAACGATATCTCCCAATATAACCTCTCCGGAATCAGGATCAAATACTGTATCATCGTCATCCAAAAATCCGTACTCACCTCGTGCCGGAAAATCAAGAAACGGGAATGACAACACATCCGTAACACTGTCAATATCTCGATTATCTCTGTTAATCTCTCGTATCGTATCTTCGTCGGTAAGTGTAAGGCTTACCTGCACATCATACGGAAAGTTCTCGTGATCAAGAGTAGCTTCAATGACTTTGGTTGCAATCTCCTCATACGAAAAATCAAATTCGATGTCGGTTTCATTCACGAAATCGAGTGTCATAGCTTTTCCATCTCCTTTACAAGATAATCACGCATCTTAATAAACGAATTCATCGAAAGTCCGCTCTCATCAATAATTCCGGAAGTCGATATATCGTTAAGCATGCTTATTATCACAATCTGACGCGGTATATCCTTGTTCTCAAGCTTAGGAACTTTGGTAAGAAGCTCATCTACTATCTCTATAACCGCACCTTCTCTTGTCTTAATAGGCTTTTTAATTGCTTTATATGCACTGATAATATTGATAATCTGCGGAGGTAAAGCATTTTTACGACCGAGTGTACATGCAAAATCAATCGGGTCATCTTCGTCATTATCGCAAAGCGCATAATAAAAGCCGGCCGTCATACAAAGTTCTACGTCAAGGTCTATAAGACGTGCCACTCTCGATGATAAAAGCGCTACCTTTCTGGCGTGATTATACTTTATAAGCGATGAATTCTTCATTAACAGCACAAGCGGGAAGGACTCCGAAAGAATCGTCTCTGCGGCAAGCGGAATATCATGCTTACCGAACTTTTTCATAAGCAAATGCCCAACCTGCATAATGATAATGTTGATTATCGCAACAATACAGTTATTGATAAGAAGCTTATAATCGGTTGCTCTGCCGTTAACATACTGAAGAAGATACAGCATTACAAATATAATTCCGAATATAACAAATATTAAAACCTGTCTGTTCTTTTCGTTTTTAACGGACTTTGCGAATAAAAGTCCCGCAAGCACAAGTGTTAGATAAATAACCGTTTCATAGGTATTGTATCTGTACAGTACTGCGGTATAGATAAATAGTATTATCGAAAGTTCCATACCGGTATAAAACGGTAACGATGATGCAAATAAAATCGTTACTGCAGTACATAACGTACAAGGTATCTTAAATATAGCAAGCGGCACTGCGATTACAAACATAACCGCAAATAATATAACCAGTTTCGATATCTCATAATGTATATTATTAAACGGATCCTGCGTCAAATAATCATATTCAAACGCAAACAGGAATACAGTAAATGACAGTGCCATACAGATTGCGAGTAATACCGTCTCCTGCAACGATATTATATTATAGATTGCAGATACAATAATCGCTGCAAGTCCCAACACAGGGATTACGGCAAATTTAAACTTATCGCCTCTGTTAATGGAATCTTTTATTCGCATTTTAATCTAGTTCCTTTTATCGATACTTCTTTTTGTTCTTCTTACAGAAGGCTTATCTCCCAAATCCCTCTTGGCGCTTTTCTTCTCAAATTCTTCGTAAGCAAGAACTATCTTCTGAACAAGTGGATGTCTTACGACATCTTTACTTGTAAGCTTAATAATGCCGATTTCTTCAACATTCTTTAAAACTTTAAGCGCTACATCAAGACCGGATTCAACCTGAGGACCTAAATCCTTCTGAGTGGCATCACCGGTTATAACAACCTTTGAGCCGAACCCGATACGTGTTAAGAACATCTTCATCTGCGCAGGTGTTGTATTCTGCGCTTCGTCCAGTATTATAAAAGCGTTATCAAGTGTACGTCCTCTCATGTAGGCAAGAGGTGCAACCTCGATAAGTCCTTTTTCCATATTTTTCATAAAGCTGTCCGCACCCATTATCTGATAAAGTGCATCATATAAAGGTCTAAGATATGGGTCTACCTTACTCTGAAGGTCTCCGGGTAAGAATCCGAGCTTCTCGCCCGCTTCAATTGCAGGTCTTGTAAGGATTATCTTGGATACTTCTTCATTCTTAAAAGCTGTAATCGCCATTGCCATTGCAAGATAAGTCTTACCCGTACCTGCAGGACCAAGTCCGAATACAATCATTTTCTTTCTGATTGCATCTACATATTCCTTCTGTCCTATTGTCTTAGGCGCAACAGGCTTACCCATGACCGTATGGCATATAGTCTCCTTATCGGTTACAGGCATATCTCCTATTCTGTCTTCAAGACAAAGCGAGATTGAATAGTCTACGTCATGTTCTGTTACTTCTTTGTTCTTTTCTTCTATATCGAGAAGCTTAATTATTGTCTTCTCGGTTAATGCAACATCTTTTTCGTCGCCGATTATCTTAACGGCATCATTTCGCGCGATTATTGTCACATGGAAAGCTTTTTCTATCTTCTTCAGGTAATAATCAAGCTCGCCGAATATACTCTTTAAATTCTTATTCTCAAGTGAAATACTGTATTCTTTAAGTGCCATCTATAACCTCCTATTTATGATAGGGTTCGTTATTCATAATTCTGAAAGCCCTGTAAATCTGCTCAGACAAAATAACTCTCATAAGCTGATGCGGGAAGGTCATTTTTGAAAAGCTTAAGGAATAATCCGCTCTTCTTACAACCTCATCGGATAAACCGAGAGAGCCGCCTATAACAAAGGTTATATTAGACTTCCCTTCATTCATGAGATTCCCTAATTTTGCCGCAAAGCTCTCCGAAGAGTGCTCGTTTCCGTTAATCATAAGTGCAATTACGTAAGAGTTATCCGCAATTTTCTCAAGAATTCTCTTACCTTCCTTCTCTTTGACAAGGTTATTCTCATTGTCGGATGCATTCTCTTTGGTCTTTTCATCCTTAACCTCGACTATCTCGAAGGTGCAATATTTCGAAAGGCGTTTCGAATATTCTGCTATAGCATCGGAAAAGAACTTTTCCGTAACTTTACCGACACAGCAAATTGTGATTTTCATATAATTCACCCATTCTGGTTATCATAATCAACCTATTCTATTATACACAAAATAGACAATTTTGCCTATATGAGTTATAATGTATTTTAAGTAATACATCAAATAACGGAGGCCTACAAATGAGCTCAAATAAACCTTATGTAGAAGCTACGACGCGTGAATCCGAGAACCGTTCGAGTTTTTATTCATTTTTAATAATGGACGTAATTCTTTTAGTACTCGGTGTTCTTATCTTCTTTGATATAATCCCGATTGCCGGTGGTGACACAACAGCTAAGATATTCGATCTTATAATCCTCGGATTATTGTTAATTATCTTTACTGTAATCGGTATCATGTCTTACAAGAAGTCAAAAGTTTTAAAAGGCGATGCGGTTCGAGAAGAACAACTTACCGAAGAGATAATAGAATACATCGTCAACGCTTACGAAGATCCTGATTTAACCGACATGAGCGATGAAGAAAAGTACTTCGAACGTGATAAAAAAATAAGAGAACTTATTACCGAAAAGTTCAAAGGCTTAAAAGAAAGCTATCTTGATTATGTAAGCGAAATTGTATATACCGAGATTTTCCCGGATAATAAGTAATATAAAAACCTCCGATAATAACCGGAGGTTTTATTATGCCTAATTATTCATTTCCTTCATCATCGTTTGTCGGATAATAGATATAATTAAATCTTGCTACATCCGAACTTTGATTCTTATCATTTATAATTATAACCGAAAGAATGTTGTTGCCTTCAAGTATATCAAACGGTCCCGTATAAAGAATCGAAGATGCGTTAGGTGTGCTTCCGTCCCAAGTGTAATATGCCTTACAGCCTTCAGGAACGAATATTGACACCTGCATAAGCTCAGAGTATGTACCGCTTGGAAGAGATACAACAGGCTTATCAGGAACTTTAAACTCAACGGTAAATTTACCTGTAATCTCTTCACTGTAGATTCCGTATTCATTGGCAGCAACTGCTCTTATTACTGTGGTTCCTGCCTTAATCTCTATAGGTTCGGAATAAAGCACTCCATTCTCAACAGGATCGCTGCCGTCAAGTGTAAAGTAGACCACACTGTTATTGTCGGTAAATATTTCAAGCTGAAATTCGTCGTCATATTCGCCCTCTTCCGTTCCGAACTCCGGAGCTTCCGGTAAGTATTCTCTGAAAAGAAGAATTATGGTATCATCATTTACATTATCGGATAATGCTTTTATGGCTTCAAAATCACCCTTATTATCGTATAACTTAATTAAAGCCGTATAAGCTTCAAATGACTCCGGATTATAGCTTATACAGGATAATAATGCGTCAATCGCACCATCTTCATCGTTAAGCTTAAGGCAGATATTGGAAAGAAGTAAAAGTGCCTGCTCGTCCTTAGGCTCGATTCGAAGAGCATTTTCAATAGCTTCATAAGCTTTGTCGGCAAGTCCGTTCTTATAATAATCCTTGGCAGCATTAAACTGAAAATCAAAGGAATTATTGTTTTTCTTATTGCTTATCACAACAGATATCGTAAAGATAATTGCCACAAGAGCCACAACACCGACTAATGAGTATATAATCACATTCTTTTTGCGATTCTTTTTCTTAAGTTCTTCCTGTCTTACTGCTTCTGCTTCTTTCTGTTTTAATGCAGCTTCTCTTATGAGCTTTTCACTGATATTCTCTTCGGATTCATTATAATCCTGTACTTCAAGAATCTTGTTACCGCATTGATCGCAGAAAATCGCTCCCGTATTTAGTTCTGCTCCGCATTTTGGACATTTCATACACTCGACTCCTTTAACTCTATTCATTGGTATCATCCGAATTAAGCATATTCTCAAATTCGGCAAGTGACAATAATATTCTTCTCGGCTTCGTTCCTTCTTCAGGTCCTACCACGCCCGCTTCTTCAAGCTGGTCCATAATTCTGGCTGCTCTGTTAAAGCCAATCTTAAACTGACGCTGAAGTAATCCTATAGAAGCTCTTTCTTTCTCGATAATAAAGCGTCCCGCATCACCGAAGTACACATCTCTGCCGTCGTCGGTAGATGCTCCGAGACCCGGTGCCATAGTATCTGAACTTAAGACCTTTTTCTTAATCTCTTCTTCTATGTTCTTGGTCTCTTCCACTGCCTTTTGATTATTGCTCTTAATAGCATTACATACAGCCGAAACCTCTTCATCCGATACAAAAGCGCCCTGAACTCGTAACGGTTTCTGATATCCTTGCGGATAGAAAAGCATATCGCCCTTACCGAGAAGCTTCTCTGCGCCGTTCATATCCAAGATTGTTCTTGAATCCACACCCGATGATACGGCAAAAGCAACACGTGAAGGCATATTGGCCTTAATAAGACCGGTAATTACATTAACCGAAGGTCTCTGAGTTGCAAGTACAAGATGAATTCCGGCAGCACGTGCAAGCTGTGCAAGACGGCAGATTGCTTCTTCAACATCTCCCGGTGCAACCATCATAAGATCGGCAAGCTCGTCGACAATAATAACTATCTGTGGGAGCTTTTTCTTAATCTCGTCCGGATCTTCCTTGGCCTTGAACATAATGGATTCATTATATCCCGAAAGATCACGAACGTTTTCTTCAGCAAACTTCTTATATCTGTCAGTCATTTCGCTAACCGCCCAGGCTAACGCTGCAGCAGCTTTCTTAGGATCAGTTACGACCGGAATCAGAAGATGCGGAATATCGTTATATACACTTAATTCAACCACCTTAGGGTCTACCATAATAAGCTTAACCTCATCAGGTCTTGCTTTATAAAGTATACTCATTACGATGGTATTGATACATACCGACTTACCGGAACCTGTGGAACCCGCAATAAGTACATGCGGCATCTTGGCAATATCGGCAATAATCGGCTTACCGGCAATATCAAGACCCGCTGTAAACGGAATCTTGGTCTTAACGGTTCTGTATTCATTGGATTCAAGTAAGTCTCTTAATCTGACTTCCTTGTTCTCTTTATTCGGAACCTCGATTCCGACCGCGGATTTGCCCGGAATCGGAGCTTCGATTCTTATATCCGCAGCTGCAAGATTAAGCTTAATATCATCGGCAAGCGCAACAATCTTACTTACCTTAACACCCGTATTTGGCGTAATCTCATATCTCGTAACAGACGGACCGCATGTTACGTCGGTAACGGTTACGTCTACGCCGAAATTCTTCAAGGTCTGTTCAAGCTTATTCTTGGTATCTTCAAGGAATGCGCTGTTATCGCTTCCCGCATTCTTGCTTCTTTGTAAAAGGTCAATAGACGGAAATACATAATCGGAATTAGTATTGTCATTCTCGATATGTACAGCCTTACTTGCTTCTGTAATTACATCTTCCTTTTCAGGAACTTTTTCTGCAACAGGCTCTTTCTTCTTAGCTGTTTTCTTAACCTTCTCTTCAGGCTTAATAACCTTAGCTTCTTCAAAAGCTATATCCGAAGTAAGTTCAGCCATTTCGTCCGATTTACGAACTTTTTTATTAATCTCGGTATCATATGCAACACCGGTTACAACTTTATCTCTTCTGAAAAGCTTATTTCTTCTATCTTCGACAACTTCAGGTTCGCCGAAAGGTAATTCATTGGCGTTAATCCTAACTTTCTCTCTTACTTCGTAAGGATCGTCGTAATCCTTATCATTCCTTATAAAATATCCCATAACCGTTGAGACAAAACGCTCAAAGATAATAAGAAACGCGATAATTATAAGTAATATCGAAAGCAAATACGATCCGAAAAGTCCGATTCTCGGCACAAAAAATGATACAAGAGCCGCACCGACGACTCCGCAGCCCTTATGAAGATTATAACCTTCAAACCACACATCCGGAATCTTTTCAGGATAATTGCCCTCGAAGCAAAGCGCAATAAAGAAGCACAATCCGATTACAAGTATAATAGACAATACCGCCTTTACGATTGCCCAGAAGTTCTGCTTATTGGCTATAAAGAAAAGCACTAAAAGCACAAGATAAATCGGGAAACCGTAGCATAAATATCCGAAAAGCGCAAAGTTAACGGAAGAAATGAAATTACCTACAGTACCGCATACGCCGAAATTACAGATAAATATAAATAACGATATGGCAATAAATACAACAAGTAACGCCTCCTTAATAGGCGTCATGTTGTATTCGTAATTCATTTCTTTCTTAACGGTCTTACTCTTAGCCGAAGTCTTAGCTTTGGATGCCTTGGTACTTACGGCTTTAGAGCTTTTCTTCTTACCTTTGCCCGTGGCTTTATTTGCCATAACCTATTCCCCTATAACATAAAGTATCCGATTATCGATATAATACCG
>JAEEGF012213817.1_pt1 | contig 10173 bp, 11 predicted proteins | sample 9134171 | NCBI WGS metagenome assembly JAEEGF01 (sample SAMN16246542, study PRJNA631951) | gut metagenome | biome: gut microbiome; feature: rumen; material: AP-attached | host: Bos | place: Iran: Karaj | collected 2018-10 | reverse complement strand
CATATTTGATGGTGTTACGATACTGAATCACGTCAGACGTCTCGGCATCCTGCAATTCATGAATATATTTAATTGCATTCGGGAGATTCATCTTTGCCCCGTCAGGCAAGCGGTCGGGAATAGCCTTGCACCATGCGTTGGACACATCGAGCGGCACTTTCTCAACACGTGCGACATCCTTGATGGAGTTCTTCGTGGCCATGGTGCTGTAGGTGATGATATGCGCACACTTGTCATGACCATACTTATTCTCCACCCATTTCAGCACCTTTGCACGTCCGTCATCATCGAAATCGGTATCGATATCAGGCAATGAGATACGGTCGGGATTAAGGAAACGCTCAAACAGAAGGTCGTATTTCAACGGGTCGATCATTGTTATGCCCAAGCAATATGCCACCACACTTCCTGCAGCAGAGCCACGTCCGGGCCCTACCATAACACCAAGTTCGGTGCGCGCGGCATTGATGAAGTCTTGCACAATAAGGAAGTATCCGGGGAATCCCATCGTCTTCATGATGTGAAGCTCGAATTTTATTCGCTCTGACACCTCTTCCGACAGTTCCTCGCCATATAGTCTGTGGGCCCCGTCGTATGCAAGTTTTGCAAGATACTCGGCTTCGAACTTTATCCTGTACAACTTGTCGATACCTCCAAGATGCTCGATTTTCTTGTTTCCCTCATCGACAGGCAGCTGATTCTCGCCGTTCTCGTCGGAAGTAAACTCGCGGAACAGATCCTCGGGACTGTACTTCCTACGTATATCATCCTCCGTGCCAAAGCTTTCGGGGATGGGGAATGTCGGCATTATTGGATCGTGGTCGATGGAGTATATTTCCGTCTTGTCAAGCAGTTCGAGGGTGTTCGACAATGCTTCGGGGATGTCCTGAAATATCTCGTTCATCTCCTCACGCGTCTTAAACCACTCCTGCTTAGTATATAGCATACGGTTGGGGTCGTCAAGATCTTGCTGAGTGCTCAGGCAAAGAAGGTGGTCGTGAGCCTCAGCATTGTCTTTGTCGACGAAATGGCAGTCGTTGGTGCACACCGTCTTTATACCATACTCACGTGCCAGTTCTATCAGCACACGATTGGCCTTCTGTTGCAAGGGGAATGTCTCGCGGTTGGCTCTCAGCGTCGGATCGGTCACCTCGTGGCGCTGAAGCTCAAGATAATAGTCGTCGCCAAACACCCGTTGATACCACTCAATGGCTTCACGGGCCCCGGCGATGTCGTCTTTCAGAATCTTATGCGGCACCTCGCCGGCGATACATGCAGAGCACACCATGAGTCCCTCGTGATATGTCTCAAGGTCGGCACGGTCGGTTCGCGGACGATAGTAATAACCGTCGATCCACGCCCTCGACACTAGTTTTATCAGATTCTTATATCCCTTATAGTTCTTCGCAAGCACTATAAGGTGGTATCCGCTGTTGTCGCCCAATTCTTTTACTTTGTCCTCCTTCCGACGTCGCGCCACATACATCTCACAACCGAATATCGGCTTGAAAGGCTCAAGCCCTTCCTTCTTGCGCTTCTTATTCACCCCGCTCACGTAGTCGGCAAGTTCTTTCACACCGAACATATTGCCATGATCGGTTATTGCCATGCCTCGCATGCCATTGGCTATTGCCTTGTCGACAAGACTCTTGATTTTCGACTGACCGTCGAGTATAGAGTAATACGTATGAACGTGTAGGTGAATGAAATCTTCCATGTTAGTTTTCTGAGCGAATTGGATTGTAAAATTACGGTTTTAATCCGAGATGCCCAAAATAATGACACATTTTTTTTGGGAGATAAACAAAAATAAATTAACTTTGCAGAGATTAGAAAAGTGGTATTGTGCACATGCGTTTCGAGCGAGTCAAGGCTCGCTGTTACTCACATGGCGCGTAACACTCTGAAATGAAACGACCAAAGCAGTATTTGGGCATTATTATCATGGGAAAAAGACTCAGAAAAATAAAGAAGATAAGAATCCACCGTGAAGGTACCGACACCTTAATCTACGGTTTTATATTCTTAGCTACCATTGCATTATTATTATGGCGACTGGACACGAAAATACCTTTCTGGATTTTCACCTTGATTGCCGTAGCTGTTTATCTCGTTGTCGTCAACTTCTTCCGCTGCCCTATCCGTCGCTTTCCGAGCGAAGACACAGAGGACATAGTGGTTGCTCCTGCCGACGGTAAAATCGTTGTCATCGAAGAAGTCGACGAAGACACTTACTTCCACGACCGCAGGCTGATGGTGTCGATATTCATGAGTCTCTTCAATGTCCACGCCAACTGGTTCCCTGTCGACGGTGTAGTAAAATCAGTGACTCATCAGAAGGGCAATTTCCACAAGGCATGGCTTCCGAAAGCAAGCAGCGAGAATGAGCATGCCGATATCCTCATCACCACTGACGACGGCACCGACATCCTCTGCCGACAGATAGCAGGAGCAATGGCACGACGCATCGTCACATACGCAAAAGAGGGTGAAGACTGCTACATCGACGAGCATATAGGGTTTATAAAATTCGGTTCGCGTGTGGATGTCTTTCTTCCTCTCGGCACAGAGGTATGCGTGAAGATGGGACAGACGACCATCGGCGACCAAACTATCATAGCACGACTGCAACATAAAGAGAGCCAAGACAATTCGATACCTAACGCAACAGACTGAAGAATCGGGGCTCGCTATTCAAGACACTGAACCTATGAATCTGAAAAAGAACATACCAAACTGCGTCACATGCAGCAACTTAATATCGGGCTGCATAGCAACATATTATGCCTTCACCGGTCAGTTGCTCTTGGCACTGATTTGGATTATCATCGGAGCCCTGTTCGACTTTGCCGACGGGCTTACCGCTCGTATGCTTAATGTATCTTCGCCTATTGGCAAAGAGCTCGACTCGCTTGCCGACGACATAACCTTCGGACTTGCTCCTGCCGCGATGGCTTTCACCGAACTGCGAGTTATGGACTATCCTATTATGAACGAGCCAGACAGTTCGCTACGGTTCTTCCTGCCATTCGTGGCATTGATAATGGCGGCATTCTCGGCAGTGCGACTGGCAAAATTCAATATCGACACACGCCAGAAGACATCGTTCATCGGACTTCCCACCCCTGCCAATGCACTATTCTGGGGATCACTCATAGCCACCAAATCGCACTGGCTCGAGTCGTCACCATGGATGACAGTGGCAATGGTTGTTATGATATTCGTCAGCTCGTGGCTCATGGTGGCCGAGATACCGATGTTCGCGCTGAAATTCAAGCACTGGGGATGGCGAGGCAACGAAATACGCTATATTTTCCTCATCCTCTCGGCTCTGGTGCTCGCATTGTGTGGAGTATTCGGAAGCATGTGGATAATAATCACCATGTACTTCTGCATATCGCTTGCTGCAGCAAAAGACATTAAGCAAAAGGAGGGTGCCGAATGATTATAATGAAGCTCATAGGCATTCTCATCCTTGCCTACTTTGTGATGAACGCACCCACGATATTCAGGGTTGCGCGCACACTGCATAAAGGTGTGAAAGAGGTTAAGGAGCAAAAGCGCCAGTATGAGGAGAGAACTCAATATGAGAGTCAGGGCAACGTGAAATACAAGCGCACGGAGCAGAACAAAAAGAAAATCATACCCGAGGACGAAGGCGAGTATGTTGATTACGAAGAAGTGAGAGAATAGCCGAGATGCTATATACACGACGGCGGGGAAGCCACTTGGTTTCCCCGCCGTCGTCGTTGTCTATGCCATGCTCGAAGAATGTCGCTGGCACATCTGCATCAGTTGTGAACGTATGTGCCGATCTCCTCGCCCGAGAGCACTTTCTTAAGATTGCCATACGTGTCCATATTGAACACATAAATAGGCAGGTTGTTGTCTTTGCACATCACCACTGCCGAGAGGTCCATCACCTTCAGGTTGCGTGCCAGCACCTCGTCGTAGGTGATATCGTCGAACTTGGTAGCCGTGGGGTCTTTCTCCGGATCGGCGGTGTATATTCCATCGACGCGAGTACCCTTCAGCATTGCATCGGCCTCTATCTCCACACCGCGAAGCGACGAGCCAGTGTCGGTGGTGAAATATGGCGATCCTGTTCCTGCAGAGAAGATACACACGCGTCCCTCCTGCATGGCTTCGATGGCTTTCCATTTGTTATAGAACTCCCCGATTGGTTCCATGCGTATTGCGGTGAGCACACGGGTCTTCACTCCGATTTTCTCAAGCGCCGAACTGAGCGCGAGCGAGTTAATAACGGTTGCGAGCATGCCCATCTGGTCGCCCTTCACACGGTCGAATCCCTGCTGGCTGCCTGCCAATCCGCGGAAGATGTTTCCACCGCCAATTACTATACCAATCTCCACACCCATGTCGTGGATTTCCTTCACCTGCTCAGCATATTTGGCCAGGTGCTCAGGGTCGATGCCGTAGGAATCCTTTCCCGTCAGGCTCTCACCGCTGAGTTTCAAAAGTATACGCTTAAATCGTGCCATTGTTTTTTATTTTTGTTTTTGTTCTGAAAATTCCAAAATTATAGAATTGCTCTCACCTCCTTGAATGCATATGTGCGGATACGCCGCTGCCGGTCCTTCAACACTATCTGCCCGCTTGGCTCCACGTCTATAATCCGCGCTTCGAACTCACCCGCATCATCGGCGTAACGGTGATAGCCCACATGACGATAGAGTCGGCTCATATACTCACGTTTCAGCCAGGGGGTGAGCACGTATTGCCTGCTGTCGATCATCTTTCCAAACATCCTCACGATCCTTCTCTCCAGACGATGCAAATCGACCTCGACGCCTGTTATCTGCTTGATCGACACTGGGTTGGGCGCATCGCTGCGAAAGCGTGTCTGGTTGACATTGAGCCCTATGCCCACCACACATTCCGACAGTTGGTTTCCCTTCAGTCGGTTCTCTATGAGTATGCCGGCAATCTTCTTGTCGCCCACATATATGTCGTTGGGCCATTTCACCTTCGCACGCCCCACATAAGGCCTGATGATTTTCGTCATCACCACCGCCACAGCCATAGATATCGCAAACTGCTCGTCGGCTTTTACGCCTTCGGGGCGGAAATACAGGCTGAACGTAATGTTCTTTCCCGACTCGCTCTCCCATTTGTTGCCACGCTGTCCGCGCCCCGCAGTCTGTCGGGCAGCAAAGAGGAAGATGCGCTCGTAGCCGGCTCTGTCGTCGCTGCGCATTATCTCGTCGTTGGTGGAGTCCACCTCGCTCATGTAGCTTATTCTGACCATTTCTTCCTCTCGCCTATATGAGCATCGGGTTGAACGCGTCTTCGATATGCTCGATATGCGGTTCGGCATGTCCGTCGCCCACAATGGTCACGATATCGAACCGCGCTTCTTCGCTCATGTCCTTCAACTTGATATATTCGTTTGCCACCCACCCTATCTTCTTCATCTTCGGCAGCGTGACAGCATCTTCGGGCGAAAACAATTCCACCGTTGTGCGTGTCTTCACTTCGACGAACACCACCGTCATCCTGTCTTCGGTGAGCATGATAAGGTCGGCATCGCAGTTACCCCGATGCCAGTCGCGCTCGAGGAGTATGTATCCCCGTTGTCGCAGATAGCGCTCGGCGATGTCCTCGCCCCACTTGCCTAAATCGTTGTGCCTCGCCATCGGTTATAAATGCCGGCAATGAAAAAATATCTGCCTATTTTCTTACAAAAATAGTGCAAAATATCGGAGTTGCAAAATAAAAGATGTAATTTTACGCAAAAATAGGGATTATGACAGAAAACAAAGATAATCGCGCAAGGCTGGCCGACGAGCAATTCATGCGCCAAGCACTCATCGAGGCAGAGAAAGCCAGCGAGGCTGGCGAGGTGCCCATAGGTGCGGTGGTAGTGGTTGGAGGCAAGATAATAGCCCGCGCACACAACCTGACCGAAACACTCCACGACGTCACCGCCCACGCCGAGATGCAGGCGATAACAGCTGCTGCTGAAAGCCTTGGGGGGAAATATCTTACCGACTGCACCGTCTATGTCACCGTTGAGCCGTGCCCGATGTGTGCAGGTGCGCTCGGATGGGCACAGGCGAGTCGCATAGTATGGGGTGCCGACGACGACAAACGGGGATTCCGCAAATATGCTCCCAACGTGCTGCACGCAAGGGCAACGACCACCAAAGGAGTGCTCGAAGACGAATGCAAGGACATCGTGCAGCGCTTTTTCAAGGGGAAAAGAGAATGAACCATTGCACCTTTGAACCCTCTTGCCGAACTCACATCAACACGCCTTTTTATATATTCATATTATACGCCGAAAAATTTGCTAGCAAAATTTTAATCAAAGAGCCCATCTAATGTTATTAAAGAGCCTTCCTAATCGAAATTTTGCTAGCAAAATTATTTGCACTATACTTACCTATATCGTACATTAATTATATAATGTACACCCTTTCGGGGTTTATGCAATAGATAGAACTGAACGAATTAGGGCAACTTATATATTGTTGCCTGAGTAAAACGACATCGGGCGGCTCGTCGAATTAACGATGACGAACCGCCCGATAAACCTTAAGGTGAGGATTAGCCTACCAAACCAGAAACACTATTTGTTGTATTCAAGCGTGGAAGTGCGTTTCTCCGATCCTCCTATATTATCCACATACTCCATCGTGAAGGTCACGCGGAAGTGGCACGAACCGTATGCCGAAGTGCTCTGCAATGCTGTCTGACGACTCTGCATCCATACATCGGTATCGGCGAAGACACCACAGAACGTAGCATAGGGCTCTTCCGACTCTTCCCTATAGGCAGTCCACGACTTCTCTGCCACATTGCCCAACTGAGCCTTGGCATAGTTGAGAATCACCTGAGCCTCTGCCTCAGCGTTCTTTGCAGCCACACCCGAGGCATCAGAACCGACTGCCGCAAAGCTGACCGAAACTTTTACCGTATATTTATACACGGTCTCCTCTTTTGGCTTTTCCTCTTCCTTGTCATCATCGCTACATGAGCTGACAACCATGGCAGCAAGTGCCAAGCAAAGAATGCACGTAATATTCAACAAATACTTTTTCATATTCCTGTCCGTTATAAGGTTTTCTTGCGTAGTTACCAAAAAAGGATACCCAACGTGGTATCCTCTTCTATTCACTTTTCTCCTATACTCAGTGACCCGTTTGGGGCTCGAACCCAAGACCCCCACATTAAAAGTGTGATGCTCTACCAACTGAGCTAACGAGTCTCCCTTTTTTGCTTTATCTTTTCGAAAGCGACTGCAAAGGTAATATTAAAAATTGAATTGAGCCCTAAAGGGGAAAGAAAAGGACTTCTTTTTAACTAATTTTAAATGTTCACTGCTGCGTTTTCGGCGTTTCCTCTATACTTATCGCCACCTCATCCTTCGTTATGTAGCGCTGATAGTAGGCAATGAGGATTGTTGTGAGTGGCAGGGCTATTATCAGTCCGATGAATCCCAGCAGCGCTCCCCACACCGAGAGTGAGAGCAGAAGTATTGCAGGGTTCAGCCTCATGGCTTTGCCCATGATCTTCGGGGTGACCACCATGTCGGAGATTATCTGCACGATAGCAAAAACAGCCACGGCCATACCGAACACCCACCAGAAATTCTGACCGGTATCGGCAGCCTTGAGCATCGCAAGAAATGCTGTGGGGATGAGGGCGAAAGTGTGCAGATAGGGCACAAGATCGAGAATGCCTATCAATATTCCCAAGCCTATTGCCATGGGGAAATCGATAATGGTGAACCCGATGCAGAACATCAGTCCCATGCACAAAGCCACCATACTCTGACCGCGGATATAGTTATTGAGCTCGCGCTCCACATCGCGCATCACCTCGCGCCAGAACGGGCGTGCCTTGATGGGGAATATCCTGATCCAGTTGGTAGTAAGATACTCGTAGTCGAGCAGGATGAAGAACATGTAGAGAAGTGTTATGCACGATGCGACAATACTGAGCGCCACGTTTACCGTCTTGCTCAACAGTCCCACAACACTGGGCATGACAGCCTTCACGGCTTCGGTGAAATCCTTGCTACGGAAGAACTCGTCGATTTGGCTTCTATTGTCCTGAGCCCATTGTTTTATAATCGACACCAGGCTATTCGACTCGCCGTTTTGCGACAACCAACGCGATACAAAACCGCCCAAGAGCTGGAACTGCTCAATCATTGGGGGTATGATGAGGTAGATAATGCCGGCAATGACAAGAATTACAAAGAGCATGGTGATGATTATAGCCACGGCACGGATACGGATGTGAAGTTTGTGCTGCACGAATTTTACCATTGGATAGAGCAGGTATGCAAACAGCCACGCCACAAAGAACGGCAGCAACACACCGCTCAGATGATTCACCGTCACACCTATTGCTACAAGCAGCAATGCCAATGTCACCCACCGGATAAACTTGTCGAATGTGATTTTCTCTTGTATAGCCATATACCTCCTTTATTATCTTATTCTTCGCTGTCGGCTGACTCTTCGGTAGCCTTCCGATAACACTCCCGACAGAGCGGTTCGTATTCAGCTTTCTCGCCAAGCAGCACACGCTTGTCGCCAGCCACGAGACGGTGGCTGAGATACGCAAGCGCACCGCAACGCACACAGATGGCATGCACCTTTGTCACGTCGTCGGCAATGGCACACAGCCCAGGCATAGGACCGAACGGCACTCCGCGGAAGTCCATATCGAGCCCCGCAGCTATCACTCTGATGCCACGGTTGGCTAACTGATTGCACACATCAACCAGTCCTTCGTCGAGAAACTGTGCCTCGTCGATGCCGACAACATCGATATCCGACGCCAGCAACAATATCTGCGCCGACGAATCGATTGGTGTAGAAGTGATTGTGTTCTTATCGTGGCTCACTACATCTTCAACAGAATAGCGGATGTCGAGCGAGGGCTTGAATATCTCAACACGCTGGCGGGCAAACTTTGCACGCTTCATGCGACGTATCAATTCCTCGGTTTTGCCAGAGAACATTGAGCCACATACAACTTCAATCCTGCCTCTACGACGATATTCACCTGTTAAATTTTCTGTCATAACGACTACAAAATTACAAAGACAGTTTTAAAAATTGCAAAGAAATTGTCTCTTTTTTTGTTAATGACAAATTATTATATATATTTGTGGTCGGTTATGGGCACGTTGTATATAGTACCTACTCCTGTGGGCAATATGGAGGACATCACTCTCCGTGCCATCAGGATACTGAAAGAGGCCGATGTGGTGCTCGCTGAGGACACACGCACCTCGGGTATCCTGCTAAAGCATCACGGCATTCAGAACCACCTTGTCTCACACCATAAGTTCAACGAGCATGGTACATCGGCTTCCATCGTGGAACGCCTACGTGCAGGGCAGACGGTGGCTCTTATCAGCGACGCCGGCACTCCAGGCATCAGCGACCCGGGATTCTTCCTTGCACGCGAGGCTATCGCTGCGGGAATCGAGGTGGTGACACTGCCCGGAGCAACGGCACTCATACCGGCTGTGGTGTCGTCGGGACTGCCATGCGACCGTTTCTGCTTCGAAGGATTCCTTCCACAAAAAAAAGGACGCCACACACGAATGCTTGCCCTTGCCGACGAAGAGCGCACAATGGTGTTCTACGAATCGCCATATCGACTGCTGAAGACACTGCAGCAATTTGCCGAGGCGTTCGGAGGCGAGCGACAGGCATGCGTTTGTCGGGAGATATCAAAAATGCATGAGGAGAGCTGCCGAGGCACTCTCGACGAGCTGATAGCACACTTCACACAGACTGAACCACGAGGCGAGATTGTCATCGTGGTGGCAGGAGCGAAAAAATAAATAGAGAAAAACGTAAAATGTAGAATAAAATGAAAAAATTATTCCTTTTATCAACAGTCGTCATGCTCATCGTAGTGAGCAGTTGCGACATCCGTAAACAGCGTCCCGAGCAATCACCAGCCAAGTCGGCAACAGACTCACTCGAGAAGATTATCGAACAGAAAGATAACGAGATCAACGACCTGATGGGCACTCTCAACGAAATACAAGAGGGGTTCAGAGTTATAAACGAGGCCGAAAACCGCGTTACAATCATCAAAGACGGTGAAGGTTCCAACAAGAAAGAGCAGATACGCGAGAACATTAAATTAATCTCGACAGCTATGCAGAGCCACCGCGAG
>JAEEGF011396229.1_pt1 | contig 10175 bp, 5 predicted proteins | sample 9134171 | NCBI WGS metagenome assembly JAEEGF01 (sample SAMN16246542, study PRJNA631951) | gut metagenome | biome: gut microbiome; feature: rumen; material: AP-attached | host: Bos | place: Iran: Karaj | collected 2018-10 | reverse complement strand
CAACACCGATCTTGTTGTTAAGACAGACCACATTCCCGAGCCGGGAGAAACCATTCTGGGCGACAACTTTATGATTGCGGCGGGCGGCAAGGGCGCCAATCAGGCAGTAGCTGCAGCACGTTTGGGCGGCGATGTGGCATTCATCGCCTGCGTGGGCGACGATATGTTCGGACGCCAGACCCTGGAGAATTACAAGAAGGAGCACATGGATATCTCCCATATCCGTACCGACAAAGCCGCTCCCAGCGGCGTGGCGCTCATCAGCGTGGCCGCCGACGGAGAAAACTGCATCGTGGTGGCTCCGGGCGCCAACTCTTCTCTCTCTACGGCCGATATTGATGCTGCGGACGACCTCTTCCGCGAGGCTGAATATATCTTGATGCAGCTCGAAATCCCGATGCCGGTAATCGAATACGCCGCGGCCAAGGGCAAGGAATACGGCAAGAAGGTCATCATCAACCCCGCTCCGGCAGCACCGCTTTTCGCAGAGTTGCTCAAGGGGCTGTACCTGATTACCCCGAACAAGACCGAATGCCGTCAGCTGACCGGCATCGACATTCAAAACGACGCCGACCTCGACCGCGCCGCCGAATGCCTTATGGCAAAGGGCGTGGAGAACGTAGTTATCACCCTCGGATCCAAGGGTTCGTATGTAAGGACTCCCTCCGGCAGCAGTGTAGTGCCCACCATGAAGGTTACCGCAATGGACACCACCGGCGCCGGCGACACCTACAACGGCTCCCTGCTGGTGGCCCTTTCTGAAGGCCAGCCCCTGGAGAAGGCCGTCAGCTTTGCCAGCAAGGCCGCTGCCATCTCCGTCACCAGGATGGGTGCGCAGCCCTCGATTCCTTTCCGCAAAGAACTTGAATAATAACAATTAAAAATACACTACTATGTACATCGTTGGAAGTTACACACTGGCAGTTATTTTCTGCTTTGTTACAATGCTCTGCTGGGGCTCATGGGGCAACACGCAGAAGCTCGCCGCAAAGAGCTGGCGCTACGAACTTTTCTATTGGGACTATGTGATCGGTATGGTCATCTTCTCGCTGATTCTGGCCTTCACCGCCGGCAGCATCGGAAGCCAGGGCCGTCCGTTCCTCCAGGACCTCGCACAGGTAAGCTGGACCAGCATCGGCTGGGTCCTGCTGGGCGCCGTAATCTTTAACGTATCCAACATCCTGCTCTCAGCATCTGTTTCGCTGGCAGGTATGGCGGTTGCCTTCCCTCTGGGCGTGGGCATCGCGCTGGTTATGGGCGTGCTGAACAACCTCCTGCTCCACCCCACCGCAGGTCAGAACACCACCCTGCTCTGGATCGGCGTGGCACTGGTAGTGCTGGCCATCATCTGCAACGGTATCGCCTCCGGCAAAGTATCTTCCGAGGAGCGCGACGCAAAGCAGAACCGCAAGGGCATCATCCTGGCACTGCTTGCAGGTATCATCATGTCATTCTTCTCCGCACTTGTTTACAACGGCGTCGACCTCGACAACTTTGCATCTCCCGCTGCGGGCAAGATGACTCCTTACACCGCAATGGTAATCTTTGCACTGGGCGTGTTCCTGAGCAACTTTATCGTGAACACCATAGTTATGAAGAAACCCTTCGTGGGCGAACCCGTCACCTACAAGCAGTATTTCGCAGGTAACTTCGGCACCCACCTGGTGGGTATTCTGGGCGGTTGCATCTGGGCGCTTGGTACATCGCTTAACTACATCTGCGCAGGCACCGCCGGAGCAGCCGTATCGTATGCACTTGGCCAGGGCGCACCCATGATTGCAGCTATCTGGGGCGTATTCATCTGGAAGGAATTCAAAGGAGCTCCCAAGAAGGTTTACTGGCTGCTGGCCTTTATGTTCGTCCTGTTCGTAGCAGGTCTGGCTTGCGTAGTAAAGGCAGGTATGTAATTGATTCTTACTATGAAAAAAATCTTACTCACTATAGCCGCTTTTCTGGTGGCGTGGGTAGCGGTAGCACAGAATGTGACCGTCACCGGTCACATTTCTGATGAAAACGGCGAACCGCTGCCTGGCGCTGTTTTGATGGCCGGAAGCGATTACACCACGAGCGATCTGGACGGTAATTTCTCCCTCAAGGCCAAGCCGGGCTCCAGCGTAGCCGTATCGTATATGGGCTACGAAGACTACTCTTTTACCGTATCGGAGAAGATGTCTCCAGTCAATATCAGTATGACTCCTTCAAAAGCGCTGATGCTTGACGAGACGGTTGTCATCGGTTACGGTACCACCACAAAGAAGGAGGTGACCGGAAGCGTGGCCTCCATCAGGAGCGAAGACCTTGACAAGGGCGCATTCTCCGACGTTTCGGGAATGCTGCAGGGCAAGGTGGCCGGTCTGACCATCTCCAACCCCAACGGCGGCGACCCTAACGGATCGTACGAAATCCTGCTTCGCGGGACCAACACTCTGAAGGCAGGACAGGGCCCCCTGATCATTATCGACGGTGTCGTAGGTGCCGACCTGAGCACCATCAACTTCCAGGAGGTCGAAACTTTCGACGTCCTCAAGGATGGTTCGGCAGCCGCCATTTACGGTACCCGCGGAACCAACGGCGTAATCATCATCACTACCAAGAGGGCAAAGGCCGGCAAGACCCAGGTCGACTACGACGGCCAGGTCTCCGTGCAGACGCTGCTCTCCCGCGCGGTACCGATGACCGCCGAACAGTTCAAGGGCACCATCGAAAACTATAAACCCGCCTCTTCCGCCTCGCTTTACGGGGCAGAGACAGACTGGTTCAAGGAGGTTACAAGGACACCTATCAGTCACAGACACAGTCTTGCAATAGCCGGCGGTTCCCCCACTTTCTCACATCGTACTGTAATCAACATAGAGCAGAACCAGGGTATGCTCCGCAACAACAACGCGGACAAGTACCTCTTCAAGACGAATATCCGCCAGGAAGCCCTGAACGGCTGGCTGACCATGGATTTCAATATGATGTATACCCACCGTGAATACGAAGGAACCCGCTCCGGCATCTTCCGCCAGGCGTTCTTCCACAACCCCACGGAACCTGTTTATGACGAGAACGACACCAGGAACGGCGGATACTTCACAATCGAAGGCATGGACTACTACAACCCCGTAGCTATGCTCAATGAGCGCCAGAGCCAGTCGAGGGTCAACAGAATGGGCGTCAACGGCCGCTTTACCCTCAACATTCTAACCGTTCCCGGTCTCAAATGGGAGAATTTCATCAGCTACAACAATGGCCGGTTCGAGAATAACGATTTTAAGACACGGTACTATCCTGGCGAAACAGGCAGCAGGGGTATCGCAGAGATATCCGGTCACAACTGGGAAGATCTCCAGTGGGAAAGCACGGTGCAGTACAGCAAAAAGATAGAGCGTCATTCCCTCCAGATATTGGGCGGCTACGCATTTCAGCAGCTTGGAGAAAATGAGTCCTATATGAGCAACTATGATTTTGACGTGGACTTCTTCAAGACCAACAACATCGGCGCCGGCTACGCCTTGAAGACTGGTAACGCCTCCATGACATCCTACCGCGAATCCAGCCGTTACATCGCCTTCTTCGGCCGTGCGATGTACAACTACGATGAGAAGTATCTCGCGTCGGTGTCTTTGCGTTACGACGGTTCCTCCAAATTCGGCGCCAACCACAAATGGGGTCTCTTCCCCGCCGTCAGCCTCGGCTGGCGCATATCTCAGGAGGATTTCCTCAAGGATGTGGCCTGGCTTGACGACCTCAAAATCAGAACCGGCTACGGCGTAACCGGAAATCAGGATTTCGAGAGTTATAAATCCCTATTCCTTGTGAAGACCACGGGTTATTTCTACTACAATGGCCGCTGGACCAACACCTACGCCCCCGCAAGCAACGCCAACCCCGACCTGGCTTGGGAGAAAAAGGCCGAGTTCAACGTCGGTGCCGATTTCTCCTTTTTCAAGGGAAGGCTGTCCGGCTCCATCGACTACTACTTCCGCAAGACCACAAACCTTCTCTATGACTACGAGGTTCCCGTTCCGCCCTACGACTACAAAACTTACTTTGCCAACGTTGGTGCAATCAGCAACCAGGGCGTAGAGGTCACTCTGGGCGGTATTCCCGTCAAGAGAGAGAACTTCGAGTGGAATACCTCGTTTGTTGTCGCACGTAACGTGAACAAACTCATCAGCTTCACCAACGAGGAGTTCCAGGGCCAGGAGTACCGCGTGGGCTGGATCAACACCCCCGTTGGCGCTTATAGCCAGAGGCTGATAGAGGGCGAAAGCATCGGTACCTTCTACGGTCCCGAATACAACGGTCTCAACGGAGGCGGATCTGTCCGCGTAAAGCAGAACAGGGAGGCCGACTGGATCAAGCTTGGTTCGGCATATCCTATCCTTACGCTCGGCTGGAGCAATTCCCTGCACTATGGCAACTTTTCACTTAGCGCGACCATCAGAAGCGCCGTCGGAGGCAAGGTATTCAACCAGATGAGGGCGGTGTACGAAAACATTTCCGAGCTTGGCAAGAAGAATATCCTGGCATCGTGGCTGGACCATACCGACTTCGTGGGCAAGGTCACCTATTCTGACTACTATTTGGAAGATGCAACGTATGTAAAGTTGGATAATGTTTCTTTGGCATACGCCCTTCCTGTCAAGAAGAACAATTATCTGAAAGGTGCATCAATCTATCTCACCGGCCAGAATCTCCTTACAATAACCGGCTATAAGGGTGTCGACCCCGAGGTTTCGCTCAGCGGTCTTGCCCCCGGCATCGAGCCGCTGGCCTACTATCCACGTACCAGAGTATTCACCCTGGGTGCAAAAATCAATTTCTAAAAATGTGAGAATATGAAAAAGATAATATTCGCAATACTGGGGTTTGCTCTTGCTTTAAACGCTTGCACCAATCTTGACGAAGAGACTTATTCTCAGATGTCCAGAGATGATTTCCTGAGCGACGATAACAACCTGGTGCTCTACACGACAAGGCCTTACACGGCCCTTCAAAAATGGGGAGCGGAACAGAGTATGTGGACTTTGATTATGCAACTTTCCAACGAGGTTGCTGTGCCCAAGTCATATTCAGGAGCCTGGGGAGAAACCCGCTATGGAGAACTTCAGAAACATGCCATCCCCACTTCCAACAAACTGGTCCGCACGGGCTGGGATTTCTGCTTTGACGGAATCGCCGCCTGCAACGATGCCATCTTTGAACTGGAAAAGGCCGGTGACTCTGATGTCCTGAAAAAATCGGTCCAGGAGATCAAGATTCTCCGCGCGTATTACTACTTCCTTGCCGTGGATTGCTGGGGAATGGTTCCTTTCTCTATAGACAAGACTCAGACTGATTATCCCAAGACCAAGACGCGTCCCGAAATGTACCAATGGCTGGAGCAGGAGATCAAGGACAACATGTCCCTTCTGGATCAGAATCGTACCGCAGCCAATTACGGCCGCGTAACCTTGGACATGGCCAACTTCCTTCTTGCCAAGCTCTACCTCAACGCAGAGGTTTGGACAGGCACGGCAAAATGGGAAGAGGCCAAAGCCGCCTGCGACAAGATTATGAAAAGCGGCAACTACTCTCTTGCCAAACAATACGAGGACAACTTCAAAGTCAACAACGAAAATGGTCCCGAAGCCATCTTTGCCATCCCTTACAGCAGTGTTTACACCAAAGAGGCCTTCTATCCTTATGTGATTACTCTCAATGATAACCTCAAGGGTATCTGGAACATTGGCAGTACATGGGACGGTACGTTTATGGGACAACCCGACTTCATGGCCTCGTATGAGCCCGGAGACTTGAGGAAGAGCGCCACCTGGCTGTTTGGAGAAATTTACGACCTGAACGGCAAAAGGGTTCAATATCAGGATGGTGTCGATGCCAACAAGAAACCCATAATGAAAGATATGTTTCTTGAAGATGTCAACATTCCCGAGTCTAAATATGGTGCAGGCCTCGCAAAAACCGATGGTGCCCGTATCATAAAGTGGCCATATCAGAGCGATGGCTCCCTCACGAACTATACTGTGAGCATGGAAAATGATTTCTATCTGATGCGCTACTCTGACGTAGTCCTTATGTATGTAGAGGCATTAATCAGAACAAACAAGCCTGGTGAGGCGGCAGCTGTGCCTGAATTCGCACAGATACGTAAACGCTCCGGCCTTGCTCCGTTTACTGCCGCCGATTGCACTTTGGACAAATTCTTCCTTGAAAGGGCGCACGAGATGGCAATCGAGGGCTGGGAACGCGAGGACCTTATCCGCTTCGGCAAATATCTTGAGCCCTGGTGGGCAAAACCCGATGCCGGCCAAGATTATATGCTGCTGCTTCCCATTCCCGAACTTGCACGCGGTGCAAACCCCAACCTGGGTCAGAACCCCGGTTACAATTAGTAGAGAATGAAAAGATTAATATCATTTTGCATCATCTGCCTCATTCTTGCCGCCTGCAATTCCGGCGGCAAAAAGGAGATAACACGCACCCAGCTCAAGGACAAGATTGCCGGAGCGTGGCTCGGCCAGATGGTGGGCAACATCTACGGACTGGAATACGAAAACAAGTTTGTGGATGAGCCCGGCGAAGGCCCCTTCGTGTTCAACAAGGCGATAAAAAAGATGTCTGCGGTGGACGGCGCCTTCTCCGACGACGACACCGACGTGGAATATCTCTATCTGCTGATGATGGAGAAGGACGGCATCGACATCAATTACGACCAGGTGAAGGAGGGATGGATGTACCACATCCGCGACCGCGTCTGGCTGGCCAACCGCGCCGCCCTGGGCCTGATGCACTACGGCTTTACACCGCCCTACACCGGCAAGAAGGAGTACAACCCGCATTGGTTCCAGATCGACCCGCAGCTGATCAACGAGATTTGGGCCTACACCGCCCCCGGAATGCCGGCATACGCCGCCGGCATCTCCGACTGGGCCGCCCGCATCACCTCAGATGACTGGGCTGTTTCGCCCACAGTGGTCTACGGTGCAATGTATTCCGAGGCCTTCTTCGAGAGCGATATCCCTACGCTGGTACGCCACGCAAAGGAATATCTTCCCAAGGAAGACCGTTTCCGCGCCATAATCGACGAGTGCCTGGACCTCTGGCAGCAGAATCCCGCCGACTGGCACGATGCCCGCAAGGTAATTGCCGACGAACTCTATGTGAACGAACCCGACATCACCCGCAGCATCTGGAATGCCGACCTCAACGGAGCAATGGGCATTCTGGCTCTGCTATACGGCGAAGGAGATATAGAAAAGACACTCCTTATCGGCTGCGCCCTCGGTTTCGATTGCGACAACCAGACCGCCACCATTTGCGGCCTGCTGGGCGTAATAAACGGCGTGGAGAGCGTTCCGCTGGACCGCGCGATGCCGTTCGAACACTGGACCAAGCCCTTCAACGACCGTTACATCAACGTGACCCGCTACGATATGCCCGATGCTTCCATCGAGGATATAATAGAACGCACGGTGGTGCTGGCGGAGAAGATAATTCTGGCCCGCGGTGGCAGCGTCCGTGAAGAAAATGGTGAAAAGATCTACACCATCAACACCAAGGCCCGCTTCAAACCGGCACCGGTGGCGGCCAGCACATTTACGCTGCCTTCCGACCGCGGCCGAAACCTGGCTCCTGAAGCTGCTGAAATCCTTGCGCTGACCCGCACCACCGACGTAGCTACGCTGGATTCTTGCTGGCTCACGATACCCAAGACCTACCGCGCCTATACGGTGGATGTTATCAACGACGGCGTGGTGGGCGGCCCGGGTGCTGCGTTCTACTCGCTTGGCGAGAAGTCCAACACTCCCAAGCAGGACTACTTCGGATATCGCTGGAACGAACCTATCACCACCGATATGATTTCGTTCCACTACGGCCCCCTGGAGGAATTCGGCGGCTGGTACAGCAACCTGCATCCGGAATATCTGGACGAGAACGGCGAGTGGAAACCGATTGAGGCAAAGATTACCCCCGACTGGCCCTCCAGCGACGAGGTGTTCTTCCAGCCGCACAACGGCGAGTTCATATTCACCTTCCCTGCAGTCACCACCACCGCAATACGGGTGATTGGCGACGACGCCGTGCTGATTCACTGGAACAAGTACACTAAGGACGTATCGGCCTTTATCTCTATAACAGAACTGCAGGTTTATGAAGCGAAGTAGCATAATTGCACTGCTGGTACTGTTGCTGGCAAGTTGCGGAGCCCCAAAGGCACCGCAGAGCGTCACCTTGAGCCGCGAGTCGCTGATGGACAAGATCCGCGGCGGATGGGCCGGCCAGACCATCGGAGTGGTCTACGGCGCCCCCACCGAGTTCAAGTTCACCGGCACCCTGATTCCCGACAACCAGCCAATCAGTTGGGGCGAGGGCTATGTAAAGTACTGGTGGGACCGCAAGCCGGGACTCTTCGACGACGTATACAATGACCTGACATTTGCGGAAGCCTTTGAGCAGCTCGGTCTGGACGCCACTGCCGAACAGCTTGGGATGCGGTTTGCCTATGCACCGTATCATCTGGCGCACGCCAACCAGGCGGGGCGCTACAACATCCGGCAGGGCATTATGCCGCCGGAATCGGGCAACTGGATGAACAATCCCCACGCCGACGACCTCGACTTCCAAATAGAAGCCGACTTTGTGGGCCTGATGTCGCCCGGCATGCTTCCGCAGGCGCTTGAAATTGCCGGCCGCGTCGGTCACATAATGAACAGCGGCGACGGTTTCTACGGCGGCGCCTTCGTCTCCGGCCTCTACAGCGCAGCCTTCATTGAGAGTAATCCCGCCCGTCTGGTGGATATGGCGCTGGAAGGCATCCCGCATGAGAGCACCTTCTGGCAGTGCGTCAACGACGTGCGCGTCTTCCATAAGAAGTATCCCGACGACTGGAAGCAGGCGTGGTTTGAACTCCTCAAGAAATGGGGCTCCGACACCGGCTGCCCGAAGGGTGTCTTCCTGAGCTTTGACATCGACGCCAAGATCAATTCTGCATATGTGGCTATGGGCCTGCTCTATGGCGGCGGTGACTTTGGCCGTTCGCTGGAGATAGCCACCCGTTGCGGCCAGGATTCCGACTGCAACCCAGCCACCGTCGGAGGCGTGCTGGGTGTGGTTTTAGGCCTTGATGCGATGCCGGCATTCTGGAAAGACCCGGTTATGGAGATCTGGGACCTCGATTTCGAAGGGACCGACGTCTCTCTGGCCAAGGGTTCGCAATACTCCTTTGACCAGGCGCTGAAGCTGATCGAGCAGAATGGCGGCGAAGTCAGCGAAACCGACGTCACCATTCCTCAGAAACCCGTTGAGGTGCTTCCCCTAGAGCAGAATTTCGTGGACACCTACCCCATATATCGCGACCAGAAAGACGACTGGATGAGCGACACCTATGAGTTTGATTTCTCCGGCAACGGCTTCGTGATCTGGGGCAACCTGGTGTGCCTTCGCGGCATCAGCGCCGACTATGCCGCCCGCGTGAGCAAGAAGCACGTCGGCAGCGAAGTATTCGCACTGGCAGAAGAGAACGACGACTATGTGGCCGAAATCGAAGTCTGGATAGACGGCGCCCTGGACCAGGTATCGGTGCTCCCCATGAAGGGGACCTCCCGCAAACTGGAACCCGCCTGGAAATACTGTATGGAGCCTGGCCGCCACACCGTGAAGATGGTCTGGAAAAACCCCAAGCCCGACGAATATCTGCTCCGCATCAACGCCATCCAGTATTACGACGACAAGCCGATAACAGACACTTACTATCACAATTAGAATGAAAAGAATCCTCATACCGCTATTGGTGCTGCTCTCTGCCTGCACATCGGCCCCCAAGGTGCCCTACGGGCAGACCGTGAAGATGGACTCCGCCACGCTGATGGACAAGATCCGCGGCGGCTGGTACGGCCAGACAATCGGCTGCACCTACGGCGGCCCAACCGAATTCAAGTATAAGGGCGGCATCATAATGGAGGAGATTCCCATCCCCTGGTACGACGACTACATCTACGACACTTATATCGAGGATCCCGGCCTTTACGACGATGTCTATATGGACCTGACCTTTCTGGAGACGATGCTTAAGTATGGAATTGACGCCCCGGCAGACAAATATGCCGAGGCCTTCGCGGGCGCCGACTTCAAGCTGTGGCACGCCAATCAGGCAGCGCCGTACACTATCCCCAATGGCCGCGGCGCTC
>JAEEGF011198816.1_pt1 | contig 10175 bp, 6 predicted proteins | sample 9134171 | NCBI WGS metagenome assembly JAEEGF01 (sample SAMN16246542, study PRJNA631951) | gut metagenome | biome: gut microbiome; feature: rumen; material: AP-attached | host: Bos | place: Iran: Karaj | collected 2018-10 | reverse complement strand
TATACAATCTCAGGTCTGTATACTTCAAACACTTTGTTTATCCTGTTTGTATTACGAACAGAACCAATAAGAACAGTAAGTGCAAGCTCTGGATGCTTAATTTTAAGCTCCTGTTGAATGTCATAAGCGTTATTCTCATAAATATCAAATATGATCAGTCTCTTTGGCTTATGATTAGCAATCTGCCTGCATAGCTCAGAACCAATAGATCCACCACCGCCTGTAACAAGTACTGTCTTGCCCTGAACATATCCTGCAATGGAATCAATATCTACAGTGATAGGCTCTCTCCCAAGAAGATCCTCTACCTCAACATCGCGGATCTTACTAACATTAACCTCACCGTTTACAAGCTGGTATACACCAGGAAGTGATCTAAGCTTACAGTTAGTTTCCTTACAGATTTCAAGGATTTCCTTCATCTGAGTCCTTGTAGCAGAAGGAATCGCAACAATTATCTCATCTATATCATAGAGATCAGAACATTCAATGATCTTGTCCCTGCCGCCGACTACTCTGATTCCTTGAATATATCTGCCCCACTTATTCTTGTCATCATCAATGATGCATCCAATGACCATTGTGGAATAGTTACTGATGGTAATCTCTTTGATAATAGTGTTAGCAGCTTCTCCTGCACCTATGATCATTACTCTTGTAGCATTCTTTTTGTTCTCATTTTTATGTTTCTGACTGCGCAGGAACCTATATGAGAAACGACTTATAAATATAAATGTGATCAGCAAAAATGTGTATAAGAAGTAATAGCTCTGCGGAACAGGCTGAGTATGTTCATATTTAACGAGCTGCAAAGCCACACCATTTACTATGCCTGAGATAACACAGGCAACAACAAGATTCTGCAACTCATTTTCACCGGCATAGGCCCACAAACTGTCGTATAACTTAAATAGGTAAAATAGTCCTACGGTTATAATGATCAGGATTGGAAGTACCCATATAATAGGATCCAGGAAGTAATCAGGAATCTGACTCATCCTGAATTCAAACCTGAACAAAAGTGCCAGAAAACTTGCTGCTATAATGCTGCAAATATCGTATATTATTAGGAATATCCTTCTATAAAGTTTCTGATAATTAAAAGGCTGTTTTTCCTTTTTATCCTTCATAACGCTTACGCTTCCTCAGTTCTTAGAATTGTCGCCGCCTGCCTTTTTACTTATAAACATAAGAGGTGCCAGTGACAACATCATCATTATTGTAATAGGATTTGAAAACTGGAACAACCACTCTGAAACACCAGCAACTGCAAATCCAAGCATCAAGACAAATGGCAGTGCTTCAACTTTTTGATCATTATTTTTTCTTATCCTGATAAATCCAGAAATCAGTATAGTCAAAATCCAGAAAATAAACAATATGCCTACAGGTATTCCATGGTCATAGGCTACCTGAATGTAGATATTATGAGCATGAACTGCAATCTCGCCACTTTCAAGCTCAGCACCCATCTCATCATGTCCGGTCATGTTCAGCTCTTTAATATATGATCTGAATATATCAAAACGTCCATTTGATGCCTCTTCAAGGGCAGACTCTTCTTCCTCCGCCACATCTTCTGTAACCTCTGAAGTCTCAGACAACAGCGCTGACAAGGTTGATCTTGGAATTGTAAGAGATGCTACATCTACAATATCCTCATACTCATAACTAGCACTGTCTACAGGCACTCCATTTTCAAGATACAGAGGGTTACCATCTGAATCATAATTGTACTTATCCTCAGGATAATCATAGTCCTGCTCATCAAGTCCTAATATCTTACTGCCAAACAAACCGACATATCGCTCAATGCACATGAGCTCTGTATTATCCCAGTTAACGCCACCATTTATCATCGGTGATTTATCTTCAACCAGGTAAAAATATGGTCTTGCAACCATTACAGGTATTGTTCTCTGAAGAGTAAACATAGCAGGGAACACTATTATTACTGCACTCAAAATCACTAACAGGTTCTTAAATGCATTTTTCCAGGTACTCATAATGATCCACACTATGAATGATGTTACAAATATTGCAAGGAATGCAGTTCTTGATAAAGTAAAGAGCACGTATGCACTTACAACACCAAGGAATGTCCACTCTTTCCAGATGAATGCACATTTATTCTTAAAACTCAGCTCTTTATCCACACGATTTAACTTAAGCAGGAGGAGAACTATGGCCATAACTTCCATTGCTGTCAGATACTCTGCTGTGACTGTAACTGTATGGAAGACAAGGGCAAATCTAGCTTCTCTAAAGGCTTGCATGTATCTAAATAACAATGAATATATCACACATGAAATAAAGTTCAGCATCATGCCACAGACAAGGATACTGCTAAATTCTTTTTTCTCTTTCCAGGCATTGAATCTTACATAAAATGCTGTAAATACAAGAGCGAGCACAACTCCCCACCATCTTGTATTACGCATGATCATAAGGCAGACGAAAAATACCAATGTCACAACACCGGCAAAGGAAATAGTATTGATTCCTTTAACTGCCTTTTTATTAAGTCGTGAAACAACTCTTTTGACCATAATACTAATAAAATTGATCAGTATAATGCCTGTGAGTATTGCAATTATTATTGCATAGCAAAGTGCAGGATTTTGAAGCTCATACTCTTTCTCAGTCTCAGCCAGAGCATGCTGTACATAGTAATATCTTCCGTATATAACGGCAATGATCATATAAACAAAGTTGTATACATTAAATAGTTCCTTGAATGAAAATGTAAGGATTATCACGCACAATAGTGCGATCAGCTCTTTTCTCTCTGCCAGTGTCTGGTAAATCGTGTAAAGAGCATTCATATACTCTATGCCAAAACCTATCGCATAAGAAATAGCTATTATCATTAAACAATTTTTGACATTGAGATGAACGAATTTATTGTCAGTAATTGCAAAACTGTATCTGTGATTAATGGCAAAAAGAGTTATAGCTGTTGCAATCACAACTCCAAGCTCATAAAACAATATCTCTACCAGTCGCAGATCAAACAGCTTCATTGGATAGATCATGATCATCAGCGCAAGGGCTGCTACAATCACGATAGGATTAAGTGTAAACTTGAATGCTCTTGCCTGAGTTATCAATTTATCTTTTAATATTTTTTTCTTATACAAAAAGCTAAAAATCAAAACAAGAACAATAGCAGCTGCTGCAATAACTCCCATAACCTTGACTGAATCTGTCTTGCTGAGAGGCACGCTATAATTGTATCTGGCTGCCAGATGAAAGCCGCCAACAGTACTATCATGATACAGCAGATCACCTACGTAGGCTGGTTCTGCCGGAATATCTTCATATGCCACTTTGAAAGTTGCTTTATTACCTACTAACAGCAATGTGTAGGTCTCTCCTACCTCAAGATCAACCTTCAACGGAATGGTCACATAGTTATTAACATCAGCAACACCAAGATCTACATAGGTATAGAATATAAGCTCCATGTTCTCATTATAGAGATTGGCTGTCATGTACCTGCCTGCATCGAGGCTTGTAACATACACATCAATGGAACCAATCCTATCATACTGAGCCACAAATCTCTGTACTACATCGATCGTATCATTGACTTCACCAGATTCTCCGGCAATAGTACCACCGCCTGTGCTGGTAATAGTTGTATTCCATACTCTAAGGGGAAATACTGATATGATAGCTATTACAGCAAGGATCAATATAACTGCCTTGATGGCATTACTTTTATAAATAACTTTTCGCATTCTTCATTCTCCAGATTTACTACATTCTAATGAACAGTTTTATTCATATAGATTTTGGTCATTTCATGCCAAAAATCCTGAAAACAAGCCATTTATGGATTGCTACGCTGCAGGGCTTGTTTTCCTCTTGTATCTATCATTAAGAGTAGTGATAGTCCGAACCACAAATATACTGCATACCTCACAAGATATGTCGGTCCAAGTAAAACTGTAAGCCATACTAACAGCATAAGCAAAAGTGGCGTACAGGCCTTTAGTCTCCTATTTCTGGCATAATAACAAGCCACATACATATACAACCAAAAGTAAAAGGCTGGTGAAAACAATAGCGATACTACCGGCATATTCTGCTGAAATCTCTCTATAGATAATTTTCTATAAAAAGCATCAATGACAGGAATAAAGCTGTGCCTCTCTCCGGGAAGCTCCACTTCATAAGCAAAATATGAGCTGTCTGTATATGTAAAAGTAAACATAGTATTGCCCTGATACACATTGATCACAGCTCCGGGATACCACATTCCGTAGGAGGTCATAAACCAGGCGTTGAGGTATGTGACAGGATACTTTTTAAAATATTTAAGCCATAATTTCCAGAAGCTCGCTGAATCCGCTTCGTAGGCTTCATTATCAAACTGACTCTTCAATAAGTCTGAAACCCTTGGCGTATAAAGCGAAAGGGCATCTTCCGACAGATATTTAGTTAGTACAGCCATATCCTCGTCTGTAAATTCTTCACTATTGTATGTGTACGCCCTTGCAATCTGCTGGATCGGCACAGTGAGCATCTCCTGATTTTCACTATCATCTGCATGGAGCAGACTGCTCATAGCAGCTGACAGTACCATGTATACAAGTACCGGTGCAATAAACATCGCAACAAGCTTTTTTAAATTCTTTTTATAAATGATCAGCATGAATGGAATCATTACAATATATGCGTAGAAACCATTATGTCTAAAGAGCATCATAAGAGCTGCTGACAGCACAAAGCAGATTTTTTTGCGTCTGCTACTTGTAAATGCTTCAAGATCATCCTGAAGCTGAAACAAAAATGCAATTGTAAGAACTAAAAACGCTGAAAAAAGGCCATCCTTGCAGGAACACAGCACATACATCACTAAAGTAGGAAAAAATCCAAAAAATATAGTGAAGATCACTAATACCGACTTCCTGACCTCTTTTCTTCTAAGGTATGTAAGTAATACAGCAAAAATAGCATCTACAACTACCATCTGAAATACGATGTACAAAGCTATCCCAGCATTATAGCTGCCTGTAAGCTTATGTCCAAATGCCACCGCTCCACCCAGTAGTAGTACATGAAGCAGCGGATGATGAGTAGTAAAAACTCTTGTAAGTACTTCATTTACTTCATCCTGGGCATCATAACAGAAAAAGCCAGGAAAAACTGCAAGTAAAACTGGGATCTGACATAAAATGAGGATCAACCAGATCCTCTTAAAAAATTTAGTATCCGAATATGACCAATGTTGTCTTATATGAAAACTGTTCTGAACTTTTTTCTTATCTAGCAGCTTATATGATATGGTGACTATAGTTCCTATTATCACTGACAGTATCAGCCACATGATAAATGCTCTGACATTTGTCAGTTCAAGATGATCGTATTTTTCAAGCTGATATCCCCAGATAATAGCAAGGCTCAATAATGTTCCATATAGAAAAGGAACCGCCATCAATTTTTCTTTTTTCATAGGGTCTCCCTAAAATATTACTCTGACAAGCCCTCAATCAAACATTTTTCTCTTCAGGATCTGCTGAAACTGCATCTCTGATAACATACTGCGGATTCTCATTGATAGAAATATAAGTCCTGCCTATGTACTCTCCAGCCATTCCCAACATCAGCATGGTCATACCACCAAAAAAGATGATAGCAGCCATAAGGGCACTGAATCCTGCCGGAATGTCAGGAAGAACAAATCTCTTGATAATGGTATAAATACCATAAATAAATCCAATAAACGCAAAAACGCAGCCCATGATCGTTGCAATTCTAAGTGGCTTAATACTAAATGCAGTAAAGCCATTTACCCACAATCCAAGAAGTTTTGCAAAGTTATATCCACTGGTTCCGATTTCTCTGCTTCTATGATTAACATCAACATTTACTATATTTTTGGTAGTACGAAGCACAAGGCCAATTACATATGGATATGAACCTTTGTATTTGATCATTTCATCAACTACAAATCTTCTAACAGCAAAATAACTTGAAACATAGAGCTTTTTAGGCTTTCCAAGCATCACTTCTGTCATCCACTCATTCATGGCTGTTCCGAAGTTACGAAATGCTGAATGCTTTTTATTATCATATTTTGCATAGACTGCATCAGCTCCATCTTCAATAGCTCTGATAAGTTTAGTAGCTTCATTAGCAGGGGTCTGTCCATCATCATCAAGACAGATGATGATATCTCCTGTAACATTATTAAGGCCTGCCATGAGAGCTGCATGCTGTCCAAAGTTTTTGGCAAAATTAAAGCCTCTGACTTCTTTATGGTCCTTAACTATCTCACAGATCTTACCCCAGGTATTGTCTAGAGAGCCATCATTTACCAGTACTATCTCATAAGTATAGTTCTGCAAAAAAGACATTGTCTCTTTTATCTCTGTAATTACTGATTCTATTGTCTTTTCCGATCTATAACACGGAATCACATAGCTTATTTTCTTCTGCATATGACAGATGCCTTTCTTCAATAACTAAATAATGAATTTCTTTTTTATAACAGACTACAGATTTACTTCCATAAGGATCATATCCTTGACCTCACCGTCACTACATCTGACAGCTGGAAGGTCCTGCATCTTCTTAAAGCCTGCATGCTCGTAACTGCGCCATGCAGCAGTATTGTCATTAAAAACTCTGAGTATGATGTGCTTAAGCCCAAGGTTGTCTCTTGCTACTTTCAGAGCAAGTTCAGCTGTTTCATTGCCATAGCCCTTTCCAAGTGCATCATCCTCACCTATAAATATACCATATTCCGCTTCTTTTTTGACATTATCAATATCTCTGTAATATATGCTTCCAACCGGACGCCCATTATCATTCAGGTCACATATGATCATCTGATACACATCACCTTTTTTGACATGATTCTCAATCCAGCCCATATGTGTCTCTGGAGTGAAGATCTCACGGTATATGAAATTGTTTCTGACCCTGGGATTATTGCGCCATTTGACTATAAGATCCGTGTCATCCTCTGTCATAAGACGCAGTGCGACCTTAGAGCCTTGAATCAAGTATCCATCCATATTATTTAAAATACTCCTGCACTTTCTCATAACTCTCAAGATCACCGATATCAAATCGATGTCCCTGCGAGCCATCTTCTTTTACCATTTTCCAGGCATACATTGTAGTCTGGCCAGAAAGCCATGCAGCATAGCTACCGGGTGCGTCGTATCCGCAACCCTTATCAATAGCTTCCTCAATTCTCTTGATATCTCTTCCAAAGTAAAAATAAAATGGAGGAACAGCAAGATTTCCCTTTGGAGCCTGAGGCTTTTCCTCATAGCTGGTGATATTACAGTCATCATCTATCGTGATGATTGCTGTCTTCTGCTGCTTTTTTAGCTCATTTTCTTCATGGCATGTAATACAGGAAGTACCTTTTTTTACTGCAAAATCAATGAAATCAGATAGTCTAAAATCAATGACATTATCGCCTGCCACTACCAGATATCCTTCATTATCATCTATTTCAGAAACGATGCTATCAAGTGCAAACTGGATATCCTTAACAGCACCAAGTCTATGATCATTGTCTGTAGAGCCGTCGTCTACTACCTTGATGGTCATAGCATAATTCTGCTCATCTGCCCATTTTTTAAAATGCTCAACAAATTTATGGTTACTTACAACTATTGTCTCAGTTACCTTATCCCCAACTGTATCTAATATCCAATTAAGTATTGGTTTATCAGCCACTTTAAGAAGAGGCTTAGGGAAATTCTCTGTTAAAGGATATAATCTTGTTGCATACCCTGCTGCCAACACTATACATTTCATAATATTACTCGCTCCCTCTGCATAGCCATTACACCATCAGCACTTTTACAAAAAGCACTCATGTACTTTCCTTCAAGCTCCGGGTATTCCTTTAGATATGCTTCTCTTACGTTCTGTTCTATTTCTTCTCTCTTGGCGGGATCTATCAGCGCCATACAACAGCCTTTAAATCCTGCGCCGGAAAATCTGCCTCCGTAAATACCTGGAGTCTTGCGCATGATCCAGTATAGACTTATAAGCTCCGGGCATCCGCACTCATAGAGTTTGATGGAACTCTGACCGCTCTCAAACATAAGCTTGCCATATTTGACAAGATCTCCTTCTTCCCAAGCTTTGGCACCTTCCTGAGCTCTTCTTATCTCGCTGTAAAAATGGTCTGTTCGCTTGCAAAAAATCTCTGGAAGTCTATCTCTATAGCTTACATATACATCATAAGGGACCTGACGAAGTCTTGTGTTGGACATCTTGTCATACTCCATACCTGCGTAGGCCATTAGATAATAGGCACTGGCCTTGCACTCATCAACTCTCAGGTTGTATTTACTGTTAGCCAGACTTCTCTCAAGACCACTAAAAAATATTGCTATTTCATAATCCGGCATATTTTCAGGTTGTTTTATCTGCCTATATTCATTACTTTCACAATCAAGATAGAGCAGAGAATCTTTTTCACACAGAACTTCACAGCTCTGATCCAATATGCCACAATTAACTCCTACGTACAGATTCTCTGTACGCTTGGCAAAACGAATATATTCCTGCGCCTCAAGTTCAATGTTGTTAACAGCGCACAGAGCCTGTAAAAAGCATATGGTCACTGCTGCCGAAGATGACAACCCGCCAATAGGAAGTGAGCCTTCAATAACGCCGCATACGCCATACTTTAACGGATATTCCTCTCCCAGCATCTTGGCTGCGCCTCTAAGGTAATCTGCCCAGTCTCCAACCTTTTCATCCTGCACTTCTCTGACATGAAACTGTACACGATTCGGAAAGTCCATGGACTGAACTTCTACTACGCCGTTCTGCTTTCTACCATAAGCCATGTGGATACCTCTATCAATAGCCATACCATTGATGATACCACCTTGATGATCAATATGAGCACCCAATGGAGATATCCTGTATGGGCAAAAAGCTATCGCATCAGGCTCTCGCTGATATGTAGAGTAGAATCTATCTATACAATTCAATTTATTAGACATACATCCCCCAATGATCCCCAATAATTATTTCGCGTAGTACTCGCAGAGTTTAGTTACTGCAGCTATTACATCATCTACATCCTGATCTGACATTCCTGCATAGAGAGGAATAGACATCATCCCATCATAGAGCTTCTCAGCATTTGGACATAATCCCTTCTTGTAACCGTGCTGCTGATAATACTGCAGATAATAAACAGGTATATAGTTAACATTACAGATAATGTTCTCAGCTGCAAGAGCTTCAAAGAACTGCTTTCTGTCTATCTTTAATGTTTCAGGCTTGATTCTTAAAATATAAAGGTGTCTTGTAGTATCAGACTCCGGAATCTCTTTCTGAACAAAGAGCTGTGGCAATTTGCCAAAGGCCTCATCATATTTCTTACAGATATCCTGCTTACGTTTCTTAAATTCAGCAAGCTTATCAAGCTGGCTGCTGATAAGAGCTGCCTGCATGTCAGTATTACGATAGTTAGGTGCAAGGTCTACCATCTCATAGTACCATGGTCCCTCTGAGCCATGTGCCATAAGTGATTCATCTCTTGTAATTCCATGTGTGCGGTATAAAAGAAGCTTTTTATAAAGATCTTCATTGCTCGTAACTACTGCTCCACCTTCACCGCCAGTAATAGTCTTGATAGCATGGAAGCTCAGCTCTGTCATATCTGCAAAAGAGCCGACAGGCTTGCCATCATAGAGAGTACCTATAGAATGTGCAGCATCCTCAATAAGGATCAGGCCATGCTTATCGCAGATTTCTCTGATCTTGGCTATCTCTACGACCTGTCCTGTGTAGTCTACAGGGATTACAGCCTTTGTTTTATCAGTTATCTTTTTCTCAATTTCAGCAGGATCAATCTGATATGTCTCAGGGTTGATATCTGCAAAAACAGGCGTAGCACCGCAATACAGCGCACAGTTGGCGCTGGCTGCAAATGTTATAGGTGTAGTGATAACTTCATCACCAGGGCCTATGCCTGCTGCCATACATGCGATATGAAGAGCTGCTGTTCCATTACTGCAGGCTACTGCATATTTCGCTCCAGTTACTTCACAGAGTTTTTTCTCCATCTCTGTAATAGCTGGTCCACAGGTAAGGAAATCACTCTTTAATACATCTACTACTGCCTGAATATCTTTTTCATCGATGCTCTGATGTGAATAGTGTATTTTGGTACTTCTAAC
>JAEEGF011682993.1_pt1 | contig 10178 bp, 5 predicted proteins | sample 9134171 | NCBI WGS metagenome assembly JAEEGF01 (sample SAMN16246542, study PRJNA631951) | gut metagenome | biome: gut microbiome; feature: rumen; material: AP-attached | host: Bos | place: Iran: Karaj | collected 2018-10 | reverse complement strand
GCCCCCCCACCGACACACCCGACGAAGCGCGAACCGTCGCACAGCTGCACCACCCCAACATCGTGCAGGTCCATGCGGCTGGAACAGCCGGGGACCAGTCGTGGTTTGTAATGGAGCTAATGCGCGGAAAGACCGCGAACCATGGGAACTTCACGTCAGCCGAGGATGTCGCCGGCCTTGGCGCACAGATCGCAGAGGCGCTTGTATATGCCCACCGCTGCGGAGTGGTGCACCGCGACGTCAAGCCGTCCAATATCTTCATCGACGAGAACGGCCTTGCGAAGCTTGGCGACTTCGGGCTTGCCAATTCGCTCGGCGAAGGCGGAACGCGCCGATACATGGCTCCCGAACTGATTGCCAGCGGCAAGGCCACGCAGGCGAGCGACCAGTATGCGCTTGGCGTGACCCTGCAGGAACTTGCTGAGTCACGCATCCCGCGCGACCACAGGCAGAGCTGCCCCGACTTCTCCGCCATCTGCGCCAAAGCGGCGGCGCAAGACCCTTCCAGCCGCTACGAAAGCATGGCCGCGATGCTCGAAGACCTTCGCCGGTTTCTTGCACGCAGGCCAATCGCGGCAAACCCGCCCTCTCCCCTGCGCAGATGCCGTCTTTTCGCCCGTCGCAATCCTATTGCCGCCTCTGGCCTTGTCACCGCCGCCGCACTGCTTGCCGCGCTCATTGCCTCGCTTGCGGTCGGCTTCATCAAGACAAGCCACGCCCTTGCGGCGACGGAACGCGAGGCGGCGTCAGCCGCGCAGACTCTGGCAAAGGTCGTGACAGACGTCAACAGAACGGATTCTGACAAGCGCGCGGCGGAAATCACGCGCGCGCTCACTGCGGCCGAGAACCTTGCGGCGCGGTTTCCGGAAAACGCCGAAATCGCGGATTCGGTCGAAAAGTTGAAGTCGGCCCGCGAGGCACACGCCCGCTTCCTGGAGCGCCGGGGCGGCGCGATGCGCCTTCAACACCGCTTCCGCCCCATCCCCCGCCGCGGGCCATAGGGTACGGTCTGCTGCGCGTCTCTGGCGGAGGCGTGTCGGGCTTGAGGTCGGTCTTGAGGCGAAAATCGGCGAGAGGCTTGTAGCCGCGTTCGGCCATTAGCGAGTTCCAGGCCTTGGGAAGTTCGATCTTGATGGTCGCGAAGCCACCGCCTGGCACGGTGAGCACCTTGTTGCGCGAGGGGTCGCCGGTCACGACGAACGCGCTTTTCCCAGGCGCCATCGCGGGCACGGTTTCCATTTCATTCGCGCCGGACCACTCGAACCACGGAGGAGTGGCAGTCCATTCCGCCTCTTCGGTCCGCCTGATTCTTCTTTCATGCCAGGAAAGCGGATACGTCTCGGGATTGAACGCGCTTCCGGGATTGCCCCAGTAGTTCGCGAACGCCCGCGCGCCAAGCGGGATCCGCGCAGTGTTCTCGATGGCGCGGCATAACGCGTCTTTCGTGGAATATGTCTTGGCGAGGTCTCGGGCCACGCCCTCGGTGATGAAGAACGCGCGGTAGGTGCAGGGCATTCCGCTTGCAACGGCCATCTGCGACTTTTCACAGGCGTCCAGCGCCATCATGTCCTTGATGCGCTCGCCGTCGGATGTCGCCGGAACGAGGTTGTTGCCCCAGTTTATAGACGACGCGGCGGTGAGGGTGGAATCGTCGATGGAGTAGCCGCGCTGCATCTGGTACGGCTTCCATCCGGCCTTTAGCGCAACGGCTTCGTCCTCGACGAGGCACCACGGCATGAGATAGCCGAAAGTTCCCATGCGGTTCTCCTTCACGCGGTAGCCGCCGAGGTTGAGCATGGCCAAGTTGATGAAACGCCCGAGAACGGCGTTCTTGGGTTCGTTGATCTCGCCTTGTCCGCAGTCGAAGCCAAGCTGGCGGGCTACGGGGCCGTTCAGCCAGCAGTACGGCGTCCACGCATGAGTTGAGGCAAGCGGACGCCTGAAGTCGCCGTACTTCATCGCCTCGACGAACGCGAGAAGAAGCGGCATGAACTCCGGCTGGCACCCTGCCATCACGCCGTTCACGGCGACGTGGCGAACCGTAACATCGCGCTGCGCTGGCGGAATCGCGCCAAGAGAATGGTCAGGCTTAAGGTCGGTGAAACGAAGAAATTCCGCAACAGCCTTCTCCGTGGGCGGTATGATAGGCAAGCCATCCGTCCAACCGGAATCGAGAAAGATGCGCTGTATCTCGGCGAGCGGACCTGAAATATGACATTCGCCGGCCGATGTGCGACCGTCGGCTGCCGTCTGCCGAATGTCCTTTGCCCCCATCAGTCCCGCCTTTACCTGCGGCCAGAGTATCTTGCGCGTATTTGCCAGCAGCTCTTCGCGAGTGTGGCTCGCGAATGCGCCAGGATACTCCGCAACGCGCAGCTCCGCGAGGCCGGCGGACGCCGCCGCGCTTTTCGCCTGCTTCACAAAGCCTGGCGCGGCAATCATCACGGACGGAATGCCAAGCACCTCTGCGGCGATGCACGAACCGGTCTCCTTCGGCGTGCAGAGTCCACACCCGCCATTGCCCGAGACGACTGCGTCAATCTTGAACTCCTTCAGCCTGCGTTGGAACTCGTCCTTCTCCCGTCTCACGACGCCAGGCCGCGGATAGGGTCCGGCCGAACCGATCTCGCTCAGCACATACACCTTTGCCTTAGGGTATTCGGCAAGGATGAGCCGCTTCAGCTCGGGATGCGTAACGCTGGCCATGAAGCTGCCGCCCACAAGGGCAACCGTCTTGCCGTCCAACGACTTAAGGCGCGGCGCTGTCTTTATCGGCTCCACGGCAGATTCCGCTACCGGCGACAGTACCGTGTACACTGCCTCTTCACCGTCGGCAGGCGCCGGGCAAGTACCGTCTTTACATTCCTCCGCGAACATCGCAACCGCCTGCATCACAACTGCCGCTATTCCTATGGTCGTTCTCATGTGTCTTGTCCTTTCACTATTGATTTTCATTCATAAGAACGCAATCAATCTAAAGAATCTACACGGCCTACGTATTTTCAACATGTTACAATAATTGTAACGTTTATGGGTCTCCTTACCACTCGCATGTAAAATTCCGACCTTAATCCTGTTGTTTTGAATTGGCATGGGTTGTGCTATGTAGCTTGCGGGCAAAGTCCCGGAAAGGAAACGCAACATGACGGAAGAGACAAAGAACGCCACGCACTTCGGCGAAGACGTGTTCGGCGACGAGGCAATACGAACCTACCTGAGCAAGGAGACGGCGAAGAAGCTTCAGGCGACCATCCAGGAAGGCAAACCGCTAGACCCTTCCATCGCGGGAGAGGTGGCGCACGGCATCCGCCACTGGGCAATGGACCGCGGCGCGACGCATTACACGCACTGGTTCCTGCCGATGACGGGATCCTCCGCCGAGAAGCACGACTCGTTCCTCGAACTTAAGGACGGCGAGCCGATCATGCTCTTCTCCGGCAAGAATCTGATCGTGGGCGAGCCTGACGCATCGTCGTTCCCGTCCGGCGGCATCCGCTCCACCTTCGAGGCGCGCGGCTATACGGCATGGGATCCCACGAGCCCCGCGTTCATCAAGCGCCACGCAAACGGCGCCACTCTGTGCATCCCCACTGCGTTCTGCGCGTACACCGGTGAGTCGCTCGACAAGAAGACGCCCCTTCTCCGCTCCATGCAGGCGCTCGACAAGTCGCTCAAGCGGCTGATGAAGCTCTTCGGACGCGGCGATGCGCACACGGGCTGCACGCTCGGCGCGGAGCAGGAGTACTTCCTCGTCGACAAGGAGTACTGGAAGAAGCGCCCCGACCTCGTGCTCACCGGCCGCACGCTCTTCGGCGCGCCGTCCGCCAAGGGACAGCAGCTCGAAGACCACTACTTCGGCACTATCCCCGACCGCATTCTCTCCTTCATGAACGACGTGGAGCGCGAGCTCTGGAAGCTCGGCATCCCCGCCAAGACCCGCCACAACGAAGTCGCCCCCGCGCAGTTCGAGCTTGCCCCGCAGTTCGAAGAGCTTAACCTCGCGAGCGACCACAACATGCTCGTGATGGACACCCTTCGCAACGTGGCCGACAGGTACGGCCTCAAGTGCCTTCTACACGAGAAGCCATACGCCGGCGTGAACGGCTCCGGCAAGCACAACAACTGGTCCGTCGCATACGGCGGAAAGAATCTGCTCGATCCCGGCACGAACCCCGACGAGAACGCCGTGTTCCTCACGATGCTCACCGCCATCATCGAGGCCGTGGACAAGCACGCCGACCTTCTGCGCGCCTCCGTGGCGGGCGCTGGCAACGACCACCGCCTCGGCGCAAACGAGGCACCGCCCGCAGTGATCTCCATCTACGTAGGCGACCAGCTCGCAGAAGTCCTCGACAGGCTCGAGAACGGCGGTGGCGCGAAGTCCAAGAGCGGCAGCGCGATGAAGATCGGCGTTGACACGCTGCCCGTTATCCCGAAGGACGCCACTGACCGCAACCGCACCTCGCCATTCGCGTTCACGGGCAACAAGTTCGAGTTCCGCGCGCCTGGTTCGAGCGTATGCTGTTCGGGTCCGATGACGGTTCTCAACACCATCGTCGCGGAGGCAGTGGACCGCATCGCCGGCGAGCTGGAGAAGGCCAAGGTCGCCGGCAAGGCCAAGCCCGGCGAACACACTCCCGCCTTCCACAACGCCCTGCAGAAGATCCTGCAGACCTCGCTCAAGGCGCACAAGCGCGTGGTGTTCAACGGCAACGGCTACGAGGCCGAATGGCCGGAGGAGGCGGCGAAGCGCGGGCTTCCCAACGCGCCCGACACGCCTTCCGCCCTCGCCGCGCTCGCGAAGAAGGAGAACGCCGCGCTCTTCACGAAATACGGCGTGATGACGGCGCGCGAGCTTGAAAGCCGACACGAGATCTTCCTCGAGGAATACGCGAAGAAGGTGCGCATCGAGGGCGCGTGCGCGCGGGACATCGCCTCTGAGATGATCTTCCCTGCGGTCAAGGCCGAATACCTTGAGACTGTCAAGGCGCTTGCGAAGGCAGAGAACATCGACGTGGCCTGCGGCACAACCGCATTGCGCGAGAGCCTCGTCGAACTCGGCACTGGACTCGACGCGCTCAAGGCCGGCATCGGGAAGCTGGAGGAGGCGCTCGCCGGGGCACCGTCTTCGAAAACCGCCAATGAAAAGATACTCTCCTCGATGCAGTCGCTCAGGACGACTGTCGATTCGCTCGAGAAACGCGTCTCCACCGCTCGCTGGCCTCTTCCGAAATACCGGGACATGCTGTTTCTGTATTAGTGCCTAGTGCTTAGCGCCTAGTGGGAACGTGGAGTGGTATGTCCGACGAAATAAAACATGAATGTGCAGTGGCGATGGTGGTCTTGAGGAGGCCACCATCGTCTGCTGTCGACTTCGGGGGAACGAAGCTTTCGCTTCTTATGGAGAAACAGCACAACCGTGGGCAGGACGGCGCTGGTGCGGCAATCCTCACCGCCAATCCCGAGCCTGGCGAAGAGCCGTACTGGATTGCCAAATCCGCATCTTCAACGCCGCTCGTAGACGTGCTAGGCTCAATCGCAAAACGCCCGCACATCTCATCACACAGAGGCACAGAGACACAGAGAGAGGATGATTTGGCAAGATTTAAAGAGTCTCCAGAACCTCATAATCCCATCAAGAAACGCTGTGCCTCCGTGCCTCTGTGTGAGAAAATCTTCCTTGGACATCTGCGCTACGCCACCTTCGGCAAGAACGAGGTGGCGTTTTGCCATCCGTTCGTCCACGAGGCGAGCGAGCTCGAACATACGCTTCTTCTTGCTGGCAACTTCAATCTCACGAACGCACACGAACTCTTCGAAGACTACAGCCGGCACGGATCCTTCCCCACGAGCAAGGCAGACGGCTACCTCATCTGCGAGCTGATTGCTCATGAGCTGGGGAAGGAAGGACTTCAGACTTCGGGCTTCAGAATTCGGCGCTGTTCCGATGTCGGAAGGCCGATGTCGGAAGGCAGAAATCTTCCAATCGCCACTGCGCTTTCCAAGGCTCTCGCCAATGCGGACGGAGCATGGACGCTGTGCGGAATGACCGGCGACGGATGGGCGTTCGCCACGCGCGACCCGCACGGCATACGTCCCGGCTTCTACTTTATCAGCGACGACGTGGTTGCCGTTGCCAGCGAACGCCCCGCCATACAGGCCGCCTTCGACGTGCCGCCGGAAGCCGTGAAGGAACTTCCTCCCGGACAGGCGTTAGTCGTTTCACCCACGGGCGAAACGACGTTTGAAAGTTTGAGTGTTTCAAAGTTTGAAAGTCTCACTCCCTCAAACCCTCAAACTCTCAAACCTTCAAACTTTCAAACCTTCAAACCGGCGCAGCGTAGCTGCGCGTTTGAGCGCATCTACTTCTCGCGCGCGAACGACGCCGCGATCCACCGCGAGCGCAAGGCCCTCGGCGCTGCGCTTGTGCCGCAGATTCTGGAGGCGGCAAACGCGCCGCTCGAAGACATCTTCTTCAGCTACATTCCCAACTCCGCCCGCATCGCCTTCCACGGGTTACTGGAAGAGCTGATTAAAAATGCTTTCCTTCACATCGGGGACGGGACTTCTGACTTCAGACCTCAGACTTCTGCAACTGATGTCCGAAGTCCGAAGTCTGAAGTCCTCAAAGCCTTTCCGCGCTTCGGAGAGGTGGCGGTGAAGGACGCGAAGTTCCGCACTTTCATCGCCGACGCAGCCGCGCGCAGCGAGTTCTACAAGCACGTCTACGACGTCACCTACGGACTCGTGCGCCCCGGCCTCGATACGCTTGTCGTCCTTGACGATTCCATCGTTCGCGGCAACACGATGAAGAACGCCATCCTTCCGATGCTAGACCGGCTGGGTCCGAAACGTATCGTCATTGCCTCGTCCGCGCCGCCCATCCGCTATCCCGATTGCTACGGAATCGACATGTCCACCCTCGGCGAACTAGTCGCCTTCCGCGCCCTCGTGAACCTGCTAGATGGTGAACGAGGAAGTAGTTACGAGCTACGGCATGCTCTCACACTTTCAAACCCTCAAACTTTCAAACCTTCAAACCCGCTCGCTCCCCTCTACGCGCGCTTCACCGAAGAGCAGCACTGCGCCGAGATCGCCCGTCTTCTCACCCCGCCCGGCATGAAGGCCGAAGTGAAGGTTGTTTACCAGACAGTAGAGAACCTGAGAAAATGCCTGACAGCACAAACCACGAGCCACGAACCACGAGTCACGAACCACGAAATCGGCGATTGGTACTTCACTGGCGACTATCCCACGCCCGGCGGGTACAAGGTGCTACATAAGGCTCTTGAAAACTACTTGGAGCAGAAAAACGAAAGGTCTTACTGATTATACATTACAAATCGTCAAGACATGGCATAACTTCTTTCATCTTCCATAGGCGATTTAATTAAAGAAACTCCCGGAAGATTCTTGTATTGGTTAAAGGAATATGGTACACTTGCGTCATCATAAAGGCGAGATGGTGTCGGCTGGGTGGTCGACATGGAAATCTTGCCAATACGGGTGGTATGCATAGAATGAACTTAGTCCTGCTTGACTGAAAAAGTTCTGTTCTATGACACAACCACAACAGAACTCACAGAAAGGAAAACAACAACATGGACGCTTCCCCCACAATCCCAAAGCGGAATATTGGTCTCTATGTTGTCTTGACGTTCATCACATGTGGTCTCTTTGGCCTCTACTGGTTCTGTACCCTCAACGACGACACAAACCAAGTTTCGGGCCATACCGAGGCAATGGGTGGCGTCGCCGCACTCCTGCTCTCAATCGTGACCTGCGGCATCTACAGTCTCATCTGGATGTACAACATGGGAACGCGTATCGATGAAGTGAAGGCGAATCGCGGTATACCAGGCGGAAACTCTGGAACACTATACCTCATCCTCGCTATCGTCGGGTTCGGCTGGGTTTCCGAGATTCTCCTCCAGAGTGAGCTTAACAAACTTGCCGAATGATCGGCAAGAACGATTCTGCAACCATCCTTATGTCGAGCTCTTGCCAGACCGCTAGACGAGAGCTTAGTTTGAATGTACCAGTACGCCACCGTTTTGCGGCGCGGGCATGTGTGGTAGTTCTTTTGGCACTCGGAATCGTAGCGCTCTTTCTGCTTGATCCATCTAATACGTGGTACTTTCCGCGCTGTCCCATCTTCGCCATAACCGGGTTGAAATGTCCCGGTTGTGGCACGTCGCGTGCGCTCCATGCCGCGTTGCACTGTCATTTCGCGGAGGTGTTGCGTTTCAATGCAGCGTTACCTGTCTTGCTTTTACTTTTCGTTTATTGTGTCATCTTCCCGTTACGTGCGCAACGTCCTGTCTTTATATGGCTTGTCATCGCTTTCGCCATAATATGGAGTGTCGCTCGTAACATCCTCGGGATGTAGAATGGTCATGGTCTTTCGCTGCGCGGCGGGTAGGGACAATCGGCAGCTGCGTTTTACAATAACGACATAAGACGCAGAGTAGAAATTACACTAATTGTAAGAGTTTGACATCCCAAAGGCGTTTTTCGGTCTTGGCATGGGTTATGCTACATATTACTATATGGACTACAAGTTGAAATGGGAAACGGAGCGCGAGCGGAAGGCGTTCCTTGCGCTTGACGACGGAACAGTGTTCCACGGCGTCGCGTTCGGCGCGAAGAAGGACGCGCTCGGCGAGGTAGTGTTCAACACCGGCATGAGCGGCTATCAGGAGATTCTCACCGATCCTTCATACGCCGGACAGTTCGTCACCCTCACCACCGCCGAAGTCGGCAACTACGGAATCAACAGCGCGGACACAGAAAGCCGCGCTCTTTTTCTGTCGGGCCTAGTGATCGGCGACCTCGCCACGCCAAGCAACTGGCGCAGCGAAAAGAGTCTCGACGAATACCTCGCCGAGAATGGCGTGCCGGGCATCTACGGCGTCGACACTCGCGCGCTCACCATCCACATCCGCGAACACGGGAATCGCAAGGCGTATCTCTGCGTTGGTAGGGGCACGCGTCCCGCGTGCCCGCGGTCGCGCGGGACGCGCGACCCTACCGAGGAAGAGGCAATCGCGCGCGCCCGCGCGTGGGAGGGCCTCGATGGGCAGGATTACGCCGCCAAGGTAACGTGCAAAGAGCCGTATGAATTTAATGTTGCCAATGTGAAAGTGTTGCCAAATCCAATTCCCAGTTCCAATGGCTCCGCACACTCATTGGAAATTGGCAACAATGGAACTGGCAACATTCCCACAATGGCAACATTCCACATCGTCTGCTACGACTTCGGCGTGAAATCCAACATCCTGCGCTCGCTCGCATCCTGGGCGCGCGTAACGGTAGTGCCCGCAAAGACGCCAGCAGAGGAAGTGCTAGCGCTCAATCCAGACGGCGTGTTCCTCTCCAACGGCCCCGCCGATCCCGCAGCGGTCACCTACGCCATCGAGAACATCCAGAAGCTGTTGGGGATGAAACAGCTTACAAACTACGAATCACGAACCACGAACCACGAGCCACGAACCACGAACCACGAATCACGAACCTCCATCCCTATCATGGGCATCTGCCTTGGCCACCAGCTGCTCTCGCTCGCGTGCGGCGCGAAGACGGCGCGGCTCAAGTTCGGGCACCACGGCTGCAACCATCCCGTGAAGAATCTCGCGACGGGCAAGGTGGAAATCACGAGCCAGAACCACAACTTCGCGGTTGTGCCAGAGTCAGTTCCCGACTGCCTGGAGGTGACTCACGTGAATCTCAACGACGGATCGATCGAAGGCGTACGGCACAAGACGCTCCCAGCGTTTTCGGTGCAGTACCATCCCGAGGCCTGCCCTGGTCCACACGACTCGAACTACCTCTTCAACCAATTCAAAAATCTTGTCTCACACAGTGACGCAGAGACGCAGAGAAAAATCTGACAGATCCTCCGCGCTATCCGCGCCTCCGCGTGAGATGCAACAAACTCTCTGTCTATGAAAAAGCAAGTCAAATACGTGTTCATAACAGGCGGCGTGGTGAGCTCCCTCGGCAAGGGAATCACAAGCGCATCGCTAGCGCTTCTTCTCAAGTCCCGCGGGTACAAGGTGTTCATGCAGAAGCTGGACCCCTACCTCAACGTCGATCCCGGCACGATGTCCCCGTACCAGCACGGAGAGGTGTTCGTGACGGACGACGGTGCGGAGACGGATCTCGACCTTGGCCACTAC
>JAEEGF011983604.1_pt1 | contig 10179 bp, 5 predicted proteins | sample 9134171 | NCBI WGS metagenome assembly JAEEGF01 (sample SAMN16246542, study PRJNA631951) | gut metagenome | biome: gut microbiome; feature: rumen; material: AP-attached | host: Bos | place: Iran: Karaj | collected 2018-10 | reverse complement strand
ACGAAAATAATTGGAATGTATGGCTATTCGAGACAAAAAATGATGAGGCAACAAGGAGATTTCGAAGTTTTTTTTGTACTTTTGCAGCAAACTTATCGAAACGACGAAAGCAATCATGAGAAATAACAACACAGCACACGTGAACAGAATCGTTTTGTATCTTTCCATCGCCCTGCTTTGCTCCATTGTTTCAACAGCAAAGGCCGACAACGAATGGAAACCCCGACTGGTGGTGTGCACCGACATTGCCCCCGCCGATGTGGAACCCGACGACATGGAGTCGATGGTGCGACTGATGGCCTACGCCGACCTTTTCGAGATAGAGGCGCTCATCACCACCGTAGGCTGGAACTGCGACCCCTACCCTGCCGAATGGGCGGCTTACTTGCAGCGCGTGCTCAATGCCTATGGCAAGGACGTGAAGAAGCTGATGAAACGCTCTGCCCAAAAGGGATTTTTGCCCAAGGAGCAGGAGGACGGCCGGCAGCGGATGGGTTATTGGCCCAGCGTCGGCTACCTGAAGAGTCGTGCCGTAATGGGCAGCCAGCATGGTGGCATCAAGGTGATTGGCGAGGGCAACGACTCGCCAGGCAGCAACCTGCTGATACGCTTGGCCGACGAGGCCGATGACCGACCTATCTATGTAGCGGCATGGGGAGGCGCCAACACATTGGCGCAGGCCATCTGGCGCGTGAAGCAGACAAGGACAGCTGCCGAAGTGAAGAAGTTCGTCAGCAAGTTCCGCATCTACACCATCACCGACCAGGACATGCAGTACAGCATGCGCATGAACCGCGCCTACAGTTCGCATCAGTGGCTCAGACAGGAGTTCGCCGACGACCTGCAGTTCGTATGGGACGAGGGCACGTGGCAGGAGCAATGCGAGCTGGGCAAGCAGCACTGGCAACAACATGCCAGCCACATACAAGGCAAGGGCGCCCTGGGCAAGGTATATCCCAACTACAAATGGGGCGTGGAGGGCGACACGCCCAGCTTCCTCTACGTGATGCCCAACGGGCTGAACAATCCCGACGACCCCCACCAAGCGGGTTGGGCAGGCTATCATGAGCGCGGGCGATGCCCCGACTCGCTCACCACGGCATGGACCAGCTGGCAAGAGCCGGTGCGCACTGCCAGCATCGGCTACAAGCGGCGGTTCTATCCCGATGAATTGGGCGATTTCATCGCTCGCATGGAGTGGGCCGACAAAGGCAAGGGCAACCACAATCCCTTTGTGGTCGTCGATGCCGACACCATCAGGACCAAGGCAGGGGCCACCATCCTGCTGGACGCCTCGGCGAGCAGCGATCCCGACGGCGACACGCTCAACTTCCTCTGGTGGCAACAACCTGAGATTGGCACTGGCCAATTGCTGATTTCAACGCCAAACAATGCGACGATCAGCGTCATCCTCCCCGCTCATTCGCAAGGGCAGACCTTCCATCTCATCTGCGAAGTCCACGACAACGGTCCACATCATCTGGTGGCCTACCGTCGCGTAATCGTCGTGGTCGAGAACGAGGTCGTCAGCACCACCTCTGGCCGTGTCAGCGGCATCATACAGGAGGGCACAATGGCCTGGCTCGGCATCCCCTACGCCAAGGTGGAACGCTTCATGCCACCGCTGCCAGTGGAGAAATGGGACGGCGTGAGGGCATGCGACCACTGGGGGCCGCAGACCATGCAACCCACCAACCGCCCGATGAGCGAGGCGGAGATGTCGGAGCAATGTTGCGTGCTCAACGTGTGGACCACCGACGTGAAAGGCAAGAAGCCCGTCATGCTATGGCTACACGGTGGCGGCTTCGACTCGGGCACGTCGGCTTGGGACCCAGGAATGCAATTGGCCAAGAAGGACGTCGTCGTGGTGAGCATCAATCATCGCCTGAACATCCTCGGCTTCCTCGACCTCTCGGCCGTCTCCGACAAATATAAATACTCTGGCAATGTGGGCATGCTCGACGTGGTGCAAGCCCTGAAATGGATTCGTGACAACATCGCGCATTTTGGGGGCGACCCAACAAATGTCACCGTCTTCGGCGAGTCGGGCGGCGGCGGCAAGGTGGGCACCCTGATGTGCATGCCGGCTGCCAAGGGGCTCTTCCACAAAGCCATCATCATGAGCGGCACCATCCTCAACGTGAACACCCAAGAGATGACGCAGACGTTGGGCAAGGCCGTGCTGAAGGAACTGGGAATCGGCGAGAACGACATAGACCGCATCAAAAATGTTCCCTACCGCCAACTCTACGATGCCGGCCAGCGAGCGATGGCAGCGAGCATTGGCACACGCCGTCCCGGCACGCCGATGATGTGGGGATTCGGCCCCACCCCCGACGGCGAGACATTGCTACAACAACCCTTCCAACCCGACTTCGCCAGCATCAGCGACGACATCCCCCTCATCATTGGCACCACATTTAACGAGCTACAACGGCAACGCTACAACCAGCCCATCACCCTCGACGAGGCTCGTGCCGAGTTGCAACGCACCTTTGGCAACGAGATCGATGCCTACATCGAGGCTTTCAAGGAAGCTTATCCCACAAACGCCCCCGAACGCTTGGCACAAGACCTGCTGAGCATCGACTGGCTCTTCCGCCCCAAGACCATCATCACCACTGATGCCATCGGTGGCAAGCGCAAGGCCGACACATACGTCTACCTCTATACCGTGGAGGAGAACGATAGAGCCACTGGCAGAAGCAAGGGGTCGGCACATGGGGCAGAGCTGAAGTGTTGCTTCAATGTGCTCCACCACTACGCCGACCAGCTATCGGAGGAGACGATGGAAAAGAACAAGCAATGGGCCGACATCATGAGTTCGGTGTGGGCACGATTCGCCCACGACGCCACCCCAGGCGTTTCGCTTTGGCATCCCTACACGAAGGAGAATGGCGAGGTGCTGGTGTTTGGCGGGACATGGCCACAAACGTTGCACCACCACGACCGCAAGCTCAACGACATCATCAACCGCCATTGCTTCAAGCAACTGGATGCCTTCAAGGCCAACAGCAACAAGCCAAACAAAAGATGACTATGGAAACAAACATCGACCAAACCAAGTGGTACGACCGCATCTTGGCCTCGTTTATCTTCTTCACCCGTCTGCCCTTCTGGCGGCTCCGCCAACCTCCCAAGGAATGCTATAAAACCGTTGTGGAGCACTGGCCATTGACGGGCTGGCTCACCGGTGGACTGATGGCCGCCACGCTATGGGTGGGCAGCATGTACCTGCCCTACATGGTGGCGGTGGTGCTGGCCATCGTGGTGAGGTTGTTGGTGACGGGGGCGCTACACGAAGACGGCCTGGCCGACTTCCTCGACGGGTTTGGAGGGGGCGGCTCTGACAGGACACGCATCCTCAGCATCATGAAAGACTCGCACATCGGCACCTATGGCGTCGTGGGCCTTCTGCTATATCATCTGTTGCTGGCTGCCGCCCTCATCAGCATGACGCCCACGTTGGCCGCCCTTTCCATTCTCGCCCTGACGCCCTATGCCAGGATGGTGACGGCCCAACTGGTGATGATGATGCCCTATGCCCGCACCGAAGCCACGGCCAAGAGCCACGCCGTCTATCGCAAGCCCAGCGCCTTGGCGGGCATCAGCCTGGCCGTGCAAGGACTGCTACCCATGGCTTTGCTCTATGGGCGGGTCGACTACTACATGCTCATCTTCATCCCCTGCATCGTGATGTATTTCCTCTATCTGCTCATTTGGAACAAGCTTCGCGGATATACTGGCGACTGTTGTGGTGCCGTGTGTCTGCTGGTGGAGCTATCAGCCTATTTAGTGATTTGTGCCCAATGAAACGCATCATCTTGATTACTGGCGGCCAACGCTCGGGCAAGAGCCAAAAGGCCGAGCAACTGGCTCTGAGCCTATCGGCCAACCCTGTGTATATGGCCACGGCACACGTCTGGGACGAGGAGTTTCGCGAGCGGGTGCGCCGCCATCAGGAGCGCCGAGGGCCGCAATGGACCAACATTGAGGAGGAGATGCATCTGAGCCGCCACGACATGACCCACCGCGTGGTGGTGGTCGATTGCGTCACGCTATGGCTCACCAATTTCTTCTTCCACCACCAAGACGACTCCGACATGGCGCTCGAGCTGGCCAAAGCGGAGTTCGACCGATTCACCACGCCCGACGCCACCTACATCTTCGTCACCAACGAGATTGGATGCGGAGGTGTCAGCAACAATGCCGTGCAACGCCAATTCACCGACCTGCAAGGGTGGATGAACCAACACATCGCACAAAAGGCCGACGAAGTGATTCTCATGGTTTCGGGGATTCCCGTCACCATCAAATCGACGTAAACAACGACATCCATGAAACAATTCAACATTCCTGCCCTCGACCGCTCGATGCAAGGAGCGATACAACAGAAGATTGACAACCTGAACAAACCCAAGGGCTCGCTGGGCCGCTTGGAGCAACTGGCCATGCAGGTGTGCCTCATCCAGCAGACGCTCTCGCCCTCGCTCAGCCATCCGTGCCACCTGCTCCTGGGCGGCGACCATGGCATAGAGCGCGAGGGAGTCAGCGTGTCGCCACGCGAGGTCACCTGGCAACAGATGGTGAACTTCACACGTGGCGGAGGCGGCGTGAACATGTTTTGCCGCCAGCATGGCTTCAAGCTACGCATCGTCGATGTGGGCGTCGACCACGACTTGTCGGCCGTCCCGGGCATCATCCAGCGCAAGATAGCACGTGGCACCAAGAACTTTCTATATGAACCTGCCATGAGCGAAGCGGAGATGGAGGAAGCCCTCCAGGTGGGGTGCGACCTTGCCGACGATTGCGCCAACGAGGGATGCCAAGTGCTGAGCATCGGCGAGATGGGCATTGGCAACACCTCGCCGTCGAGCATCTGGTTGCACCTCTTTGCCAACATCCCCTTGAAAGAGTGCATCGGGGCTGGCTCCGGCCTCGACGCCCCCGGCATCCAGCACAAATACGAGGTGCTGAGACAAGCCGTGGAACGCTCAACATTCAACGCTCAACGCCCAGCGTTCAACACATGCACAGAGATACTCCGCTACTTTGGTGGCTTCGAGATGATTGCCGCCATCGGAGCCATGCTTCGGGCGGCCGAGCTACGCATGGTGGTGCTGGTCGATGGCTTCATCATGACGGCCTGTGCCATGGCGGCCATCCAATGGTGCCCCACGGTGGAGCACTACATGGTGTTCACCCATTGTGGCGACGAGAAGGGTCACCGCCTGATGCTCGACTTCCTGGGCGCCGACCCGCTTCTCCACTTGGGGCTGAAGCTCGGCGAGGGCACGGGAGCGCTCTGCGCCTTCCCCATCATCGACTCCGCCGTGCGCATGATGAACGAGATGAACAATTTCCACGACGCACACATCACGAAATACTTCGACCTGTAAAAAACATAATGATTATCCGCATCACCCGATAGCGCCCCGAAGGGGCAATGAGCCAATAGCCCAGGGCATCGCCCTGGGTACGCTTGAGGGGAGTATAAAACGCCCTGAAAGGGCATAAGCATTATTTCCTATTAGGGCTTTTGCCCTTTCAGGGCGAAACTGGCGGTTCCCCTTACCCAGGGCGATGCCCTGGGCTAGTAGCTTGTTGGCCCTTCAGGCCGTCCCTTCGGTAGCAAGCGACCAGAGGTCGAGCGCAGGGCGAATGTCGGCTTCTTCTGTTACCCAGGGCGGTGCCCTGGGCTAGTAGCTTGTGGCCCTTCAGGCCGCCTATCGGTCTAATCATTAAAAACATTAACCCCGGAGAGGCGACTGGATGCGACGCCCTCCGGGGTTCTTGTTCTATCGTTATTTCGTTATGACGCTATTTCTTTTCGTTATGACGTTATTTCGTTATATCGGGATAACGCTTTAGGGATAACGCTTTTCGGGATAACGACTGGCGACTACTTAAAGAGGCTCTGAGCCATCTGATGGAGTGCACGACGCCAAGTGAGGAACTCGTGGCCCGTGCCCTGAGAGACGTGGCCCTCGGCGTTGAAGCCAGCGGCCTTCAGGGCCTCCACTGCCGACTTAATACCGTCGGGATTCTCCTTCGAGCCAGTGCCCATGAAGATGTACTTCACCTGGTTCTTGTCCTTGATTTCATCGGGGTTGTAGGTACCGCCGCTAAGCAATCCGTAGTAGGCGAACATCTCGGGACGGCGCAGGGTGATGGTGTGGGTCTCCATGCCACCCATCGACAGGCCAGCCATGGCGCGAGCGTCCTTCTTGGCGATGGTCCTGAAGTTGCTATCGATGTAGGGCACCAGCTCGTCGCAGAGCACCTTCTCGAAGTCCTGGGCGGTGAAGCCTCCGAGGCCACCAAACTGGATGTTGTTGGTCATGCCATAGGTGCACACCACGATGAAGGGCTTAATCTTGCCCTCGGCAATCAGGTTGTCCATGATGAGGTTGGCGTGGCCCTGCGTCATCCACGCGGTCTCGTCCTCGCCCCAGCCATGTTGCAGATAGAGCACGGGGTACTTGGCTTTCTTGTCCTTGTCGTAGGTGGGCGGTGTGTAGACGAACGCGCGGCGGAACTGCTTGGTGCTCTCGCTCCAGAAGAGGACCTGCTGCACCTTGCCGTGAGGCACGTCCTTCATGGCGTAGAAGTCGCGGTCGTGGGCGGGAATCTCGATACCACTCTCCCAGCGGGTAGAGCCATAGTAGTTGTTGGTGCCGGGGTCGTTGAACTTGCCACCATCGATGGTGATGTTATAGTAGTGGAAACCTTCGTCCATGGGACCGGCCGTCGTGCCCACCCATGAGCCGTCGTAGGTCTTGCTGAGCTTGGTACCACCCTGTCCACCCAGTCCGAGGCTGACGCTGACGGCCTGAGCATCGGGAGCTTCGATGCGGAAGCGGGCATAGCCCTGCGAGTTCACCTGGGGATACTGCTGGCCGGGCTGGTTGAGCTCGGAGGGCACGAAGTCCTCCTTCACGCCGGGCTGCTCGGGGAAGGCGCGGCTGGCATCAAACGGCGGGCGCTGCTGGCCGAAGCCACCAGGGCCTCCCTGGCCACGACGACGATTTTGACCCTGACCGGGGCCTCCCTGGCCGAAGCCACCCTGACGGTTGCCACCCTGGCCGAAGCCACCCTGTGGGCGGGGCTGGCGAGCTGGACGCTTGGGCATATCCCACTTGGGGGCCTTCATGTCCTTGATGTACTCATAGGCCAGCTTGGGCTTGTACTCAGCATCCCAAGGCAGGGGATAGTTGTTCTGTCCGAGCCATGAGTCGCGGTCGCCAAGGTTCCAGAAGGTGACGCAATCGATGACGTCCTTGTGCTTGCGGAACACGCGGAAGCAACGGGCATACTGGTCGGCCAGGTGCTGCTTCACCGAGTCGGTGACGTTGACACCCTCGCGGCTGAAGCGCAGACCACCACCCATCTCCTCGTTGACGCGGATGTCGAACTCGGTGATGTGGATGTGCTTCACGATGGTCTTGAACAATGTGATGGCCGAGTCGAGGCGTGCTTCAGAGGGGTAATATATGTTATAGTGGGCCTGCATGCCGATGCCGTCGATGGGCACACCCTTCTCCTTCATCTTCTTCACCATATTATATATACGGTCGCGCTTGTGGGGGTCCACGGTGCTATAGTCGTTGTAGAAGAGCAGCGCATTGGGGTCGGCCTCGCGTGCGAACTGGAATGCCTTCTCGATGAACTCATCGCCGCATAGGCGATACATGGCAGTCTGGCGGTAGGGGTCGGTGGCGTTGGCATTGTCCTCCATGGCCTCGTTCACCACGTCCCAGCAATAGATGACATCCTTATAGCGCGAGACGACGGCATGGATGTGCTTTCTCATGCGCTCGTAGAACACCTCCTTGGTAGGGTTGTCGCCCAGCATCCATCGTCCTATCTGCGAGTGCCACATCAGGCAATGGCCGCGCAGCTTGATGCCGTTCTGGCGTGCGAAGTTGGCAATGCGGTCGGCATTCTCCCAGTTGAATTGTCCCTCCTGGGGCTCGGTGGGCTCGGGCTTCATGTCGTTCTCAGCGGTCATGCTGTTGAACTCGCGCTTGATGAGCGCCTGCTGCTCGGGATTAGTCACGTTGCGTTGGTTCACGGCGACGCCAATCATGAAATAGTCCTTGTAGACGTCCTTCAGCCCTTGGGCAAAGGAGGCTGTGCTGCCCATGCAACAGAGCGCCATTGCCAGCAAAATCTTTTTTGTGTTCATGCGTTGAAATGTTGGTTTTAGTTACAAATAGAATATTTTGTGCAAAGTTAGTCAATTATGTTTGCAAGCGTCTTTTCGTATGTAACAAAAACTTTTGATTTCAACACATGAACACGTTTTTAGCCAAAATATTGAAACTGTATTGCAGCAGAGCTTGTCTCAACCAGCGGCTGCGAACGGCATCGCGCCATCAATTGATGGCAGCATACCAGGCCATGCGCTTGATGTCCTCGTTGTACTTTTCTGCAAAAACAAGCTCTCTTTCGTGCCATGTTGTCTTTGCTCTGTGTAATGACAACTGCTCAGCGTCAATTGCACTTCTTAGCGGATAGTCGTATCCGAGAATAATATAGGATAGAAATGAATTACCCTAACTGACCTTTCTTTCGGGTGAAATCAAGGCCAATTAGGGTAATTCGTTCTCTCGGGATGATGCTATTTAGAAGTCCATGTGGTCCAGTGCGTCGCTGAAGTCGCGCGGCTCGCGGTTCTGCTGCGGGTCGTGGTACTCCTCGTCGTGACGGCGCTCGGGACGCTCACCGCGCTCGGGGCGGGGCTGGCGGCGGTCGCCACGGTCGCCACGGTCCTGACGCGGCTGACGGCGCTCGGGACGCTCACCACGCTCGGGACGCTCAGGACGCTCGCGGCGTGCAGCGCGCTCCACATAGCCCTCGGGCTTCGGGATGAGCACGCGGTGCGACAGCTTGTACTTGCCCGTCTTCGGGTCGATCTCAAGCAGCTTCACCGTAATCTTGTCGCCCTCCTTGATGCCAGCTTCCTCCACGGTCTCCAGGCGCTTCCAGTCGATTTCGCTGATGTGCAGCAGACCGTCCTTGCCCGGCATAATCTCGACGAAGCAGCCGTAAGGCATGATGGAGCGCACGGTGCCCTCGTAGACCTCGCCCACCTCGGGCACGGCCACGATGGCGCGAATCTTGCGTACGGCAGCGTCGATGCACTCCTTGTTGGGGCCGCTGACCTGCACCTTGCCCACGCCGTCGGTCTCGTCGATGGTGATGACGGTGTTGGTGTCCTCCTGCATCTGCTGGATGATCTTTCCGCCCGGGCCAATGACGGCGCCGATGAACTCCTTGGGGATGTCGAAAGCCTCGATGCGGGGCACCTGCGGCTTGAAGTCGGGACGCGGCTCGGCGATGGTCTCCACCAGCTTGCCCAGGATGTGCTCGCGGCCAGCCTTGGCCTGCATCAGGGCTTTCTCCAGGATGTCGAAGCTCAGTCCGTCGCACTTGATATCCATCTGCGTGGCGGTGAGTCCGTCGCGAGTGCCAGTGGTCTTGAAGTCCATGTCGCCCAGGTGATCCTCGTCGCCAAGGATGTCGCTCAGCACGGCATATTTCTCTTCACCAGGATTCTTGATGAGTCCCATGGCGATGCCGCTCACGGGCTTCTTCATGGGTACGCCGGCGTCCATCAGGGCGAGCGTTCCGGCGCAGACGGTAGCCATCGAGCTGGAGCCGTTCGACTCGAGCACCTGGCTCACGAGGCGCACGGTGTAGGGGAAGTCTTCGGGAATCTGACCCTTCAGGCCGCGCCATGCCAGGTGGCCGTGGCCAATCTCGCGGCGGCCGGTGCTGCGCTGAGCCTTGGCCTCGCCGGTGCAGAACGGTGGGAAGTTATAGTGCAGCAGGAAGCGCATGTAGCTCTTGTCGAGCACATCGTCCACCAGCTTCTCGTCGAGCTTCGTGCCCAGCGTGCAGGTGCCTAAGGCCTGGGTCTCGCCACGGGTGAAGATGCTGCTTCCGTGAGGCATGGGCAGCGGGCTGACCTCGCACCAGATGGGGCGTATCTCGTCGGTCTTGCGGCCGTCGAGGCGGATGCCCTCGTCGAGGATGCAGCGGCGCATGGCATCGCGCTCCACATCGTGGTAGTAGCGGTCCATCATGGCTGCGTAGTCGTCGTCGGAGATTTCGGTCTCCGAGGGAGATGCCTCGGACACAGCGGCGGCACGCTCGGCGAAGAACTTCTCCTTG